>Ga0247779_1001277_pt1 | contig 12416 bp, 7 predicted proteins | sample UWRJL221509R5_FD_179925 | JGI IMG/M metagenome (GOLD analysis project Ga0247779, IMG submission 179925) | Plant litter microbial communities from Arlington Agricultural Research Station in Wisconsin, United States - UWRJ-L221-509R-5 | ecosystem: Environmental > Terrestrial > Plant litter >...
GGCCAGGAGAATCCGGTCGTTGCGATAATGCTCGGCAAGCCGGGTTTCATCCGTGAAGCGCGAGAGCCAGATCGGGTCGCGGGCGAGAAAGTCCTTCCCGGCGATGCGGGTCATCGCGGCGGCGAGTTCGGAGAGCGGCAGAGGCACCGACGATGCCACGTGCAGGTCAGCGGCATTGACCGCGACGACACGGTGATGCTTTCCGTCGCCGAACGGTACGACGAGAAGGCCGCCGGATTCATTCACCATCGATATCATGGGCCGTTGCGGCGGCGCATCAAGCACGACATCTCCCAGCATGAAGGTATGCCGGGCCGGCGTGCCGGAAAACGCGATAGCCGCCGTCTGTCGCACCAGGCTGCGGGCGCCATCGGCACCGATGACGTAGCGAGCGGAAAACCGGAAGGGTGCCTTGTCGTTCCGGCCGGTGACGACGACACCGTCTTCCTGCTGGGTCACCGTCTCGACAAGATGGCCGCGCTTCATCTCCACGCCCAGCTCCAGCAGGCGCTCTTCAAAGAATTCCTCGGTCTTCGCCTGCGGCAGCAGCAGCGAAAAAGGGAAGCGCGTATCGAACACGGATAGATCAAGCCGTGTATCCAGCAGGCCGAAATGACATGACGGGATCGGCCGACCCTGAGCGACGAAGCGATCGGCGAGCCCACGCAGCGCGAGGACCTCTAAGGTTCGGCCATGGATCAACAAGGCGCGGGATTGGGTGACGCGTCTGGTTCGCCGCTCCAAAACCGCAACGTTGATTTTTGCCAGCGCCAGTTCGCAGGCGAGCCACAGCCCGACCGGGCCACCGCCGACAATCACGACATCGACGTCATTACGCATGAACAGACTCCTCGCGTCGAGCGACGCGATCAACAATTACGGGTCCTGGACGCATGCAATCGTCATGCGTCCAGGGGCTTATTCAATCATCGGGAAACGGGCAATCATCCGGAAATGGGCTGGCTGGCGGCCCAGGAGCGATGGGGGTGGCCAGCGGGAGCTCAGCGGGATGTCGGCTGAGCGACAGGTGGGGGCTGAGCGGAACGTGGCGGCTCAGTGCGACGTAGACGTTTGGGGGGTGGGGAAGTTGGTATCGAACTGCTTGCTGATCCGCATGACGTCCTCGCTGGTGAAGCCGCCACCGGCGGCGAGGTCGGAAACCGTCTGGAAATAGCGGTCCTGCCCACCGGGCAGACTCCAGTCGAGCATGCGTCCGCGCGTCTCGCCGACATTCTTGAAGCGGTGGACCGTGTTGCGCGGGATGAAGACCATGGTGCCGGGAACGGCTGTCGAGGTCTGCTCGCCGATCGTCAGCTCATAGGTGCCTTCCAGGATGAAAAACATTTCCTCCTGGCTGAAATGCACGTGATTGGGTGGACCTTCACCGGGCATATGGGTGACGACCAGGACCGAGATGGTGCCGTCGGTGGCCTCGGTGGTGAGAAGGATCTTCATGTCGAGGCCGAAGGGTTTGATCGTCGCGGCTTGTTCCGGTGTGACGATCACGGCCTGAAGTGGCGTGGCCGGAGATGAGACGGCCGCCGGCGATGGGGATCTTGTGGTCATGGTGCCTCCAGGTTGTGTGGCAGTGTTGAGTATCGTGCCCAGTGAATTTCAGAAGCGGGTGAATTTCAGAAGCGGGTGAATCTCAGAAATGGGTACGTTTCAGAAGCGGGCGGAGAGCAGGCGCCGCCGGTTGTGCTGGTACAGCGGCAGGGGAATGGCGGAAGAGAAAAGATTCATCGGATCATATTGCCGCTTCACCCGCAGGAGGCGATGGAGGTTGCTGCCATAACTTTTCGCCACCCGCTCCGTATCGTTGCCGGCGAGCAGGTTGGGATAGCCGCCCGGAAGTGCCGTTCCATGGAGGGATTGGCGTGTGCTTTGCGCCCAGTGCTGATGCCGTATCTCTTCGCGGATGTCCGACCGATCGGTAAAGGTGGCGATGATCTCGACGAGGACATGCTCTTGCCGAAGGCCGAAGGCGGTCGCCGCCAACGGCACGCGCGTTGCGGCACCCTTGAATTCGTGGGTGACGATCGCGCAGCCGGGGGAGGCCACATTCTCCATCGCCTGGATCAACACATCGATGCTGTGGCCATCAAGCGCCGATAGCCAGCTCGTTTCCATAAAGACGCGTTGTCCATTGATAAAATGTCCATCAAAAATGCGCAGCGAATCGCCATAGGACTGCTTCATCACGTTGCAGGTGAGCAGCGAGCCGAGCTTGTAGAAGGGGGCGAGCCTGGCGGTGCCTTCTTCCGGCAGGCCGCACCAGGTCGGCACGACGAAGACCACCGGCGGACCATCCGGGCTGGTGACGAATCCCAACTGGGCGGTCAGCTCTTCCGGCGCGCTCGCCAACATCTCCACACAGCCTTGCAGGACGGACTTTGCTTCGGCGAACGGAAAGACCAGCATGCCTGACCGGACACTCGGCAGGTCATGCAGACGGTGATGCATGGCGGTGACCACGCCGAAGTTTCCACCGCCGCCGCGCAAGGCCCAGAACAAGTCCTCTTCACTGTCAGGCTTGGCGATGACGACATGCCCATCGGCGAGAACGACCTCGGCGGCAAGCAGGTTGTCGAGGGCGAGGCCGCAACGGCCGATCAGCGAGCCGTAGCCGCCGCCCAAGGTAAGCCCCGCCACACCAACGGCACCCACCGAGCCCATCGCCATGGCAAGCTCGAGCGGATCCGTCACGGCGATAACGTCAGAGGCGCGGGCGCCACCGGCAACTTGCGCGGTGCGAAAATTGGTACCGACGACAACCTGGTTCATCAAGCTGAGGTCGATGACGAGTCCATCGCATAGTGCCCGGCCAGCCCAATCGTGGCCACCACCGCGGACCGACAGCGGAAGATAGCAGTCACGTGCGGCGCGAACCGCCGCTTGCACGTCTTCACGTGTCCGGCAGTGGATGACGGCACGCGGCAGGGTGCCGACCGGCTTTGCCCAGATCGCCGTCGCGGCGGCATAGCCGTCATCACCCGGCAGTGATAGATGGCCCGAAAGCTGTTTGCCAAGTCGCTTGAATGTTCTCTCGGTCAGATCGGTCATTATTCCATTCCTCTTGGTCTAGCGGTGTTCTTCTCCAGTTGGCGCGCCGACCTTGATCGGACGGCGTGCCATGTAGCGAGATTTGGGAAGAAGGGCCGGGTCGATCTTGAAGATTCCTGCTGTTTTGATCGTCTTCAGGTGAGCAGCTGTGTCAGAGAGACGCCGTGAACGCGACGAATCCAGCGCGCTAGGTGGCTCTGGTCGGCAAAGCCGGTACGCGCGGCGATCTCGGCCAAGCCAGATTGTCCATCGCGCAGTTGTCCATCGCGTATCTGGGCGACCGCCTGTTGCAGGCGAAGATGCACGATATAGCGATGCGGCGTCACGCCGACCGACCGGGTGAAGACGCGCGAGAAATGAAACGGACTGCGCCCGGCCAGTCTCGCCAAAGCGGCGACGTCGATCGGATCGGCGAGATTGGCGATGACATAATCGCGGAGCCGCTTGAGCACCTCCATGCCCAACCTGCCGCGCACCCGGCCTTTGGTAGCGGTGGTGTGGCGGTTCAGCAGATGATCGAGGAAGTCACCCGCGATCTCGTTCCAGAACAGTGGCCCGCTCGGATAATGATGCGTGCTCTCCGCCGCCAGGATACGCGCCCGGTCGAGCAGCACCTGGTCGTGCTCCGAGAAGCGCTCGATCAATTGCGCGTCAAGTACCGATTCGTCCGCGGCGGCGAGCGCGAACTTGCTGGAATCGATCGCCACCACCAGTGCATCGACATTGCCATCCGCCTGGGCGGTACAGTCGATACCGGCAGGACAGATGGCCAGCGACCCAACGGGCATGTCATGCCGCAGCCGCTGGTCCGCGAAACGGCAATCGTAACGTGCCTGCGGGGATAGTTGAAAGTAGATCAGATGCTGCTGCGGTGTGGCGGCAAAACGCAGACCACCCTGGAAGCGCAGATTGAGAATGGAAAGGCCGCTCTCGCCCGGCGCACTGCCGGCGGCCAGCGTTGCTGGCAAGCTGCCATCGATCTGTGTCAGGGAGACGTCATCCGCACCAACGATCATGGGTACTCCTGTTGCTGCCCTGTCGCGTATTACGTGATCTGGAAGTTGTCGGATCTGGAAGTTGCTTGGTCTAAAAATTGCCCGGCCTAGAAATTGCCCGGCCTAGAAATTGAACGAGACGAGGACGATCAGAAAAACCAGTGCGCGCGCGATTTGCACCAACAGCCAACGGCCTGCGCCGGTCGCGCGAGGTGATGAGGAAACCGATACGGGTAAGGATCGTCCCGGATATGGCCGGATGCCGGCAGCCAATCTCCTTGTCATGGTCGGACTCCTTCTCTGATGCTTGCTTCCGTCGTCGTTGGCATTCAACGGACAGCCAATGACGACGCATACAAGACAAGGTACCGTCCGGCGTATTGCGAGGGCATTACGGGAATGAAGAATCGTATTTCAATTGTAACCTGGGCCGGCGAGATGGTGATTTTTGTCGCAGTGATGACGGTTGCTATCGGCAAGCGTCGCCGGAACATCCGTTCCAATGGGCAAGGTCACCGCGATAGACATTCAGATCGACACGGCCGCCAATCCGCCAATCGCCAATCTTCCAGCGGGTGATGTTCCAGCCGAAGATGATCCAGTCCGGGATGCCGCGTATATGTCCGGCATTGTGATATTGCCAGAAGGTCCATTTGTCATCGCTTGGCGGCCGGTAGAGGGAACGGACCCAGCGCGGCCGGTCCGGTAAAACCGCGCCGTAGGCGGTGATGAATTCATCGGTCGCATAGATCACCACCGGGCGGCGCTCGGCAGCTTCGACGATGGCAATGAAGAGATCGATCTCCGCTTGCAGCACGGCCGGCGTCGGGCGCAGCGCGCAATTGCCACCGAATTCCAGGTCGACGACCGGGGGCAGGTCATCGGCATCCTGTCCGTCGGCACTCGGTTCGTCAGCATGGGGTCCGTCGGCGCCTCGTAATGCGTCAAGAAAATGATGGGCCTGATCGCTCCCTGACCGGCAGAGCGTGAAGAAGTGATAGGCGCCGACCGCTATTCCCGCCGCACGGGCGCGGCGCCGATTATCGACAAAGGCCGGATCTGTATAGTCGCCGCCCTCGCTGCCTTTGATATAGGCGAAGGCGACGTCATCTGCCGCGACGGCGGGCCAATCGATCTTGCCCTGATGATGGGAGACGTCGATGCCGCGGATCGGAAAGGCATGGCGATCCGGCTGGTAGGTGATGATGTAGACGACAATGATTCCGGTCAGCGGTACCAGCAGCAAAAGCAGCACCAGAACCGCCCGGCGCAGACGTCGCAGGTGACGGCTTCGTCTCGGCTGCGACGGATGATGCATCTACGTGGCCCCCGGTTCCATCCACCTTTGCCATGTGGATAGCCGTAGAACGGGGCGGAATTGTGCCGTGAAGAGGGCGAAGCTGGGATGTCGCGCCTGCCGTCCTGTCATCGCGCCGTCGTGCCATGGCGCCTTTGATCGGCCGGTTCCGGCAAGCAGTTCCGAATAAAGGTGAGCGGAGGCTGCACCTTATGAGGGATAAACCCGGGCAGATTCCGGTGATTCCCGTACGCGACCATCCGTTGGCCATCTTTGCCAGGGAAGCGGAAAGAGCAGGTGGGCGGGTGTAACGCGTCCGTCACATTTGCTCGACGCCCGTTTAATAAGAGCAATTCGTCAGGTTTCACGAAAATGATTGGATCGAGACAACGGTGGTGCTGTCGTCGACAGGGCGGAGCCTACCCGCAAAAATGAGTCTCGCCTGCTAACCGTCAAGAATATCCTTGTATGCAGGTTTTTCCTGCCCGAAAGATCGGGTTAAAAAAATCTTTACGCTCCGTCGATATGTTCCACGCAGAACGATTCGGCGCGGCACACAACGGGGGGATATCCAACCCCCTGGATAAGCAGCAACAGCGCCGGAATCGGCGTCATTGTTTGAGTGATTACATTCAGGGGGTTGTCGTGAAAAATCTTAAAATCGGTTCGAAAATTGTCGGGCTTGTTCTGTTGCTGGCGCTGATTACCAGCCTCGCTGTGGGCTTTTCCGGCTTCCGCATGTCGGCAATGAGCGGCGATTACAATGACCTGATCAACGGGCAGGCAATCGAAACGGTCTATCTAGCGCGCGGCAATCGAGTGGTTGCGAATATCAAGAGCGATCTTTATGGCATCGTCGCCGAGACCTCGGACGACGTGATGAACCAGATCGTGGAGAAGCTGCCGAAAGATATTGCATCCCTGAAGGACTATCTCGCCAAGTCGCGCATTTTGGATGCGGATGACGCGGCCGGCATTGATGAGGTCGGCACTGATCTGGACAAGCTGCAGGATGCGATGAACCAGATGGTCACCCTGGGCCGGGCCAATCAAAATGAGAAGGCGATGGAGATTTACCACGCCGGCTTGGGGGATCAGCTCGATGGGCTGAGCAAAAAGATGATGGCCCTTGTCGACGATAATATGAAGCAGACGGAGGATGGTGGGCGCGATGCCGCCGCCGCCGCGCAGCAGACCATCTATATCACCATCGGCGGCTCGGTGATCGGCATCATCATTGGCCTGGTTATTGCTCTCTATGTCGCGCGGACCGCCATCGTCGCACCGATCAACGGTGTCAATGGCGCCATGCAGAGCCTGAGCAATGGGCAACTTGACGTCACCATTCCCGGCACCGATCGCGGTGACGAGGTCGGCATGATGGCAAAGACCCTGCAGGTCTTCCGCGACAAGCTGGCCGATGGCGAACGCATGCGATCCACCCAGCAGGCGGAACAGGAGCGTCAGTTGAAGCGGGCGCAGACGGTCGATGGAGCAGTGGCGCGGTTCGAAAAGGCCATTGCCGGCGTGGTTTCCACGGTCAACAGCTCGGCAACCGAATTGCAGACGACGGCGCAATCCATGACCGCGACGGCCGAAGAGACCTCGCGCCAGTCGACGGCAGTGGCGGCTGCCTCTGCCCAGACCACGCAGAACGTGCAAACGGTTGCCTCGGCGACCGAGGAATTGTCGGCCTCGATCCGTGAGATCGGCAGCCAGATCGGCGAAGCCGGCCGCATCATCGCCAGCGCTGTCTCGCAGGCAGCGGAAACCGATGGCAAGGTGAAGAGCCTGGCCGAAGCGGCGCAGAAGATCGGCGCCGTGGTCAGCCTGATCAACGACATCGCCTCGCAGACCAACCTGCTGGCGCTCAATGCGACGATCGAGGCCGCTCGGGCTGGCGAGGCCGGAAAGGGCTTCGCGGTGGTCGCGTCGGAAGTGAAGGCGCTGGCAACACAGACAGCACGTGCAACCGAGGAAATCGATTCCCAGATCCGCTCGATCCAGGATGCATCGGTCAGCTCGGCCGAAGCGATCCGCGAAATCGCCGACACCATCCGCCGCGTCAACGAAGTCTCGACGGCAATTGCCTCGGCGGTCGAGGAACAGGGTGCCGCGACCCAGGAAATTTCCCGCAACGTCCAACAGGCGGCGCAGGGCACCTCGGAAGTCTCCGCCAATATCGGCAACGTCACCGAGGCGGCCGCCATCACCGGTCAATCCGCCAATGGCGTCCTGAGTGCCGCGGGCGATCTCGCCCGCAATGGCGGCGTGCTGCGCAGTGAGGTCGATAGCTTCCTGCGCGATATCCGCGCTGCCTGATCGCAGGCTTCAATTGAGGTGAGAGACGGCGCCCCTTGATCGGGGCGCCGTTTTTTTGTGTCAACGGCACCCACAGTCAGGTTGATGGGCGTCAGGTTGATGGTCGCCATGTTGATGGTGGCGGCCGGTACATTTACGGCGCGTCGCATGCGGTGACGCGGGTATCCCCGCAGCGCGAGTTTTTCTTGTGAGGTGGGGATCGCTTAAACACGGTTCCGTTAATTTTTCGCTAAGAAATCTCAAAAAGAGTATCATTTTTACGCGAGCGACTGGATCGAGAGACGAAATATCAAATTTAAGAATATGCTCTCAAAGTTAGGCAAAAGTGCCTTAAAACAGTCATTTACAGATATCCTCCTGCAACACCGAGATCGCAGAATAATTGAAATTATCTGCCCGCCACCGCGCGGAGGTCAGGACTCCGTAAGGTTTCTGATAGAAGGTTTGGTCCAGAAAAACTAACGGCCAAGGGGAAATATTTCTCAATATTCACGTCATACGGGATCAAAACAGGCCGAAGCGACAGCATTCTGTCTTACCGCCTCGACTATCGGGCGAAGCTCCAAACTCCCCCTTTGTAAATTTCTCGTGTGAATCTCTCGTGTGAATTTCTCGCTGACTTTTCTGACTGCTGAATTTCTCGAAATCCACCCACTCGTCCAAGCGACGGCCGAAGCCGCTGGGGCCGGAGGTTTGTTTTGACCGATGTCAAATAGGCTGAGGCTATGTCGTTACAGGCACTTTTAAAATATCACGATTCCACCTTCGACAAACGGGAGCGGTGGCGATCCCTGCGGCGTAGCACACTTGTTGCATCCACGCTGATCGCCGTCTTTGTCATCGTCGCCACGGCCGCCTGGCTTCACGACGATCTGAAAGTCATCAAGACGCAAAATCGCGATTACATCAGGGGCATTTTCGCCATCGCCGATGCGGATAATTATGCCAACCTCGCCTCGGCAAGCATGGTTGTGCATGATGCCGCCGTCGTCAGACGGGATGTGGCGGATCTGGCCCCCGATGTGAATCGCGCCGACCCGCCGACCGTGATGCTGGTCAAGCCGACCGATCCGGCCAGCATCGCCATGATCAATTTGCCGGACGGGCTGATCGAAGACAATATGGCGACCTTGCTGGCCGATGCCGGCCGGGCGCCGCTCGATGTGCGCGACCAGCAGGGCCGGGAATGGGAACTGGCTTTATCCCAGCAGCTTGAAGACGGGCACTATATTCTGGCCGCATTGCCGACCGAAAAAGCGATGACGATCTGGCGGCACCGCGTTTATCTTTGCAGTTTCGTCGCCGGTCTCGCCCTTCTTATCCTCTCTGGCATCGTCTATAGCCTGCTGCGGGTTCAGAAAAAGTTCCGTTGGACGTTGCTGCGCTACAAAAGGGCGAATGTCCGGGCCACTGCGGCAAATCGCGCCAAAAGCAATTTCCTGGCACAGATGAGCCACGAATTGCGCACGCCGCTAAACGCGATCCTGGGCTTTTCCGAGCTGATACACCGCGAGCTTTATGGCTCGATCGGCGCGGCGATCTACAAGGAATGCGCCCATAATATCCACACCGCCGGCCGGCATCTGCTGGATCTGATCAATACCATTCTCGATCTGGCGAAGATCGAATCCGGCCATGGATCGATCAATGCCGAAGCCTTCGGTCTCGACCGTGTCATTGACGAGGCCATCGTTCTGACCTCACCCCTTGCCGGCAATCGCCAGATAAGTTTGGACCGGCATCCCCTCTCGACCGGCCTCACCGTCAATGGCGATCCATCGGCCGTTCTGCGCATCCTCATCAATCTCATCGGCAATGCGATCAAGTTCTCGCCGGCATCCAGCAAGATCGAGCTGACCGTCTCACGCACTGCCGATAAGTCGCTCGTCATTTGCGTCGTCGATCAGGGGCCGGGCATTCCGCAAGCAAAGCAGGGGCGGTTGTTCATTCCTTTTGCGGCGACGGAGGCGGATGCCACGACCACCGTCAATCGAACGGGCCTGGGCCTGCCGATCGCCAGGAAGCTGATGCAGCTTCACGATGGCGAGCTGCAGATCCAATCAGTCGAAGGCCAGGGGACGGCTGCATCCATGGTCTTTCCGGCACAACGCGTCTCCGACGCCGCCACTGACCCTGTGTCTTCCAAAACCCTCTCTTCCAAAGCCAATCTTCAATTCGGGCAGTAAGGCGAGAGCTATCGCCGACTTGTGCCTCATCGTCTGGAGCGTCACGTGAAAAATCTCAAAATCGGTTCCAAAATCGTCAGTGTTGTTCTTCTCCTTGCCGTCATTACCGTCCTCGCAATCAGCTTTGCCGCGTGGCGCATGGTCGACATGCGCAGCAATTACGATACGCTGGTGAACGGCCAGGCGATGGAATCCCTCAATGCCACGCAGGCAAACCGGGCGTTGGCGACGATCACGGCGGATCTCTATGGCGTCATTGCCGAAGACGCCAATGATGAGATCGCCGCGATGGTGGCGCGTTTCCCCAATGATGCCGCGGGTTTCCGCGATTTCATGGGCAAGGCGAAGGCGCTGTCCGATGAAGGACCCCAAGGTTACGATGCCGTGCTCGCCGACTTTGACAAGTTGCAGGCACCCATCAAGCAGGTGCTGGACCTTGGCATCGCCAATGAGAATGAAAAGGCGATCGATCTGTTCAATCGGCAGATCCGATCGTCGCTGGAAGATATGCAAAAGCGCATGACTGCGCTGGTGACAGATAATGTGTCGACCACCCAGTCACAGGCGGCCGATGCCGCTGCCGAAGCCCAGTCGACGATCTACGCGGTTATCGGCGTGGCCCTGATCGGCATTATCTTTGGCCTGGTCGTCGCCCTTTATGTCGCGAAGGCCGGCATCACCGCACCGATCGGTCATATCAACCTGGCCATGGAGACGTTGAGCAACGGCCAGCTTGAAACGGCCATTCCCGGCACCGATCGGGGCGACGAGGTCGGCATGATGGCAAAGACCCTGCAGGTCTTCCGCGACAAGCTCGTCGATGGCGAGCGGCTGCGGACAGAGCAGCAGGCGGACCAGCAGCGGCAGTTGCGCCGAGCGCAGCAAGTCGAGGCCGCCGTGGCGCGGTTCGAGAAAGCCATTGCCGGCGTCGTCTCCACGGTCAACAGCTCGGCGACCGAATTACAATCCACCGCGCAATCCATGACCGCGACGGCCGAGGAAACCTCGCGCCAGTCGACGGCGGTGGCGGCGGCCTCTGCCCAGACCACGCAGAATGTGCAGACGGTGGCCTCGGCGACCGAGGAACTGTCTGCCTCGATCCGCGAAATCAGTTCCCAGGTTGTCGAGGCCGGCCACATTATCGGCAATGCCGTCAACCAGGCCACGGCGACCGATGTCAAGGTCAAGGGCCTGGCCGAGGCGGCAAAGAAGATCGGCGAAGTGGTGGGGCTCATCAACGATATCGCCTCGCAGACCAATCTGCTGGCGCTCAATGCGACGATCGAGGCGGCGCGGGCGGGGGAAGCCGGCAAAGGCTTTGCCGTCGTGGCCTCTGAAGTGAAGGCACTGGCGACCCAGACAGCGCGTGCAACCGATGAGATCGATGCGCAGATCCGCGCCATCCAGGAAGCCTCGGTCAGTTCGGCGGAGGCCATCCGCGAAATTGCCGATACCATCCGCCGTGTCGATCAAGTCTCCACGGCCATCGCCTCGGCGGTCGAGGAACAGGGAGCGGCGACCCAGGAAATTTCCCGCAATGTCCAGCAGGCAGCGCAGGGTACCTCGGAAGTGTCAGCCAATATTGGCAATGTCACCCAGGCGGCAACGGCCACCGGCCACTCCGCCAATGACGTGCTGAGTGCGGCTGGCGATCTTGCCCGCAATGGCGATCTGCTCCGCAGGGAAGTCGATAGCTTCCTGCAGGATATTCGCGCTGCCTGATCAATACGCATCCCTGGCTGCCCGTGCTGGCCAGGGATGCGCTCTCTTACAGATGCTTGAGCTTGCGGCCGCGGGTCGTCGTCGGCGATCCGCATCTTATCGGTGCGGGCCAGCCATCGTCATCGGTAGAGGCCTAACGCAAGGGCAAGCTGGCTGCCGCTGCGCGTGCTTCAGTGACCGCCGGCTTCGGCGATGCTGACATCATGCTGCGGCTGGGCCTTGACCCAGATCCAGGCGACGATGGCGGCGAGGATCAGCAAGGTGGCGGAGATCCGGAAGGCGGCATCGAGGCCGCTGGTGATGTCGCTGCGGGCGATCAGGCCACCGAACAAGGCGACACCCATGGCACCGCCGACCTGGCGCGCTGTGTTGAGCACGGCCGAGGCAGTGCCGGCGCGCTGCCGCTCGATGCTGGCCAGCACCGCTGCGGTCATGGTCGGGACGGTGACGCCGGTGCCGATCGGCACCAGCATCAAGGCCAATGCCATATAGACGAAGGGTGTCGTCGCGCTGACGTTATAGAGTAGGGCAAAGCCGATCGCACCGACCACCAGGCCACCGGCCATCGGCAGGCGGAAGCCGAGCTTTGAGGCCAGCCAGCCGGCGATGATATTGGAAATCACGAAGATGCCGGTCAGCGGCAGGAAGGCGAGGCCGGCTTGGGCGGGCGTGTAGCCGCGCACCTGCTGGAAATAGAGGCTGAGCACGAAGATCAGGCCATAGAAGGTGAAGTTGGCCACCACGCCGACGACGGAGGCCGCCGAGAAGGTCGAGCGCCGGAAGAAGCCCAGCGGCAGCATGGGATGTGGATTGCGCCGCTCAGCCGCCAGG
>Ga0247779_1001278_pt1 | contig 12413 bp, 13 predicted proteins | sample UWRJL221509R5_FD_179925 | JGI IMG/M metagenome (GOLD analysis project Ga0247779, IMG submission 179925) | Plant litter microbial communities from Arlington Agricultural Research Station in Wisconsin, United States - UWRJ-L221-509R-5 | ecosystem: Environmental > Terrestrial > Plant litter >...
TACCCTTTCCAACCCAATAATTGACCCTGCTGCAGCAAACAAAATTACGGAAAATAAGTCGAAGAGAGGAATCCCCTTCATAGGCAAAAAACGACAGAAAGCATCACCGGCTCCAGCTATCGCCTCGCCAACAGTGTCAAATGGACAGGGGAGTCGATCGTCGAACATCACCAGTAATAGAGCACAGGCTCATGTTCACGTACCACCGAGAGGAGATGTAAAGCCAGAAGACCAGTCGAGCGTCTCTAATTCCGTCAGAACAATGAAGAACCATAATCCTGAGATTGCAGCGTCCGGATCGTCAGGACTTTCAGATACACCAAGACCATCCTCAGACGATTTGACAACAATGCACAATGCAGTCATGAACGCGCTCAATAAAACGGCGCTGGATTCTGCGGATCTGGATAAAGCAGCTGCAGGTACTACGCAGCAGCTTTTAGCCTCAAAGAACCAAGATCGTTCCCAAGAGAGCGCTCGGCCTTGTGGCGTAGAGCCAAGGGAAAAGGACGCGAATGTCCCGAAGAAAAAATCATCGAAGGCCGGTCTTCCCAAGGAGCCTGAGGTCGATGAGTTTCGGCGGACCGGGGAAGATATACAGCAAAGCGGCGGAGAAAAGAAAATCGACGATGACGCTTCGTTTAGGTACAACGCTGCCAATAATTGCGAGTCGCGTTCGAACACAATTCCATTTGTGTCCTCAGAGAGATATCCGCTCACCCCATCACTCAAATCGTCCCATTCCATTTCATCGGAGGACACTTCTTTCTCTTCGGCGAAGTCAAAAATTGATCTAACTTTGTCCATCGAGCAGGATAAGGCAAGCATAACTACGAGGACTACGATACAGGAAACAAGCGTCGAGAATCCTAACGCAGACGAAGCTCGTGATAATGTGGAAGGAAATCCAAACGAACGCCATGAGAAAGCCGAGCTTCCAACACAACAGAAAAGTTCGCTTGTGCAGAGCGAATCGGAAAGAGGTCCAGATCTTGCAGCTTCTTCGGTATCGTCATGCATCGAGGGAAAAGGGAAGCAACAGCAAGACTCAATTGAATCAGAGGTTACTAAAGTGCTTCAGGTTTTGACCGAATATCCGACGTCGTGCAATGCCAAGTATGACTCGATGGAAGTCGCTTCTCCCGGTGCTTGGGAAGCGCCAACGCCAATGCCAATGCCAGTGGACCCAACACCTACGTCGCCCATAGAAAACATGTCATCTATTCCTGGTCAGGCAGAATCGACCTCGATACAGGCAAGGAATACACCAAGTAAGAGATTGTCTTGGATTTCAAAAGTCCTCCGTCGCTCACATTCCTAGCAAGAGCACTTCAACGACGAATTACCCGCGTCTGGGTCGGAACCCGTAACGATGCCAGTTCAATTAACCAGCCTGTATGGAGAATTGCAGATGGTCATGGCGAAAGCAGATTCAGGAACGGTAGCGGAATTCAATTTACAAAAATCGGAGGCTCCATCAGAGACACAAGACAGAGATACTAAACCCAAGGACGACATACAAAACAACGGTGCACACCTTGCTAATCCGACTGCGAAACCAAGCTGCGCGTCGGCCATAGTTGCTCGAACCGACCATATTCCCGAAGCGCAGACAATTCAGTGGCAGTCAAAGCACGAGAAAAATACCCAAAACGAAACAAAGAATAGTAGCAAACCCTTGGATGAAGGAACTGCAAATTTCCCGAAGGAAACAATTAGTCAAATAACGGAGTCCAGGATCCAGGCCCATGTCCGTCAGAAGGTCGATAAAGAAAGATACCTAATGGCATTGCGACCTTCAGCGTCGTTATAGTGTTGGATTTCTAACGAGATTAAAGTGTATTTCAAGTTGCAGAATATGGTTTTCAGGGGGAAGTCTTGATGATGTTTTAAATTTTATGTTTGTCGGATATTTGTCATTTGTTTTTGACCATAATTTCATTCTCCGAATTAACGTCCGTTCTTCGCTTTAAGTAAACACCGTATACTTGCACGAGCCGTCCAATTCTACTCTTGCTTCCACCTTTCTCTTTTCTCCCCTCAGCATTTTACCGTCATCTTAAATAAGACCCCCACACATAATTTGACCATATTTCTGAGCCTTGGTGATAACCAAGACAATCCTGAATGGGATGTTGACGTGATAAGGACCGCTTCCAAGGGTATGTGGGCTCAAAATTCTCATGAGCATAATGTCATTCGTTTATAAGAGATACAATCCTCGACGACAACGTAACACCTGGCTGACACAATGCATCTAAGCAATCATAATGTAAGTAATGATATTTTAAACTTACTTATGGATCGTGGCAACCCCTTTAACGCTTAGTATTTTCTTAGATAGATGCATGTATGCGCTCAAAAAAGCTCTTATCGCATTCATAAAGGCACATATCTTCAACAAAATGTTTGCAACTTTTTCTTCTGTCGTGAACTCCTTCATCTCGCACTCCCCCGTCTCATATAATCCTGATTTAAATGTAGGTTTCTTGTCAATATACATGCCACATACAAGTATGCGCTCAAGAATTAAACCTGGGGGTTAACGCGTGCTAATTAATTGCTCAGATCACGAGACCCCGTGTCAATGCCGTGTGATCCAAATTTCAATTTGAACCCAGTGAGTCAACTTTCAAGGCTCCGGCGCCCTTTCATTTTGACGACTAAGTACGTTTTTGTAGGCTTTCCTCCAACAATCTTTTTCACTTTATTTTACTTCTTTATGACCTTGTGAGGTCACCTGTCACGACAAAGTCAGTCGTTTACTAAAGTTCAAGCTTGGAAAACAGGTTTATAACAAGAACGAAGTCGAACGTTCAAATATGGTGCGTATTTGGATGTGGTATGAACTGCTCAATTTGAATAAATATCCGGCACAGATTATTCGAAGCATATGCAAGGCACGCCTTCGTATATCAGCGAACTCTACATCCAAATTTACTTCACAACACAGGCATGGTTCAACGACTGCAGGTGACCCGCGTTTAAAGGCGCGAGGCCTGTTGTTTTCAAGTGTAGGAGTTTTGGTCACCACAATCTATGCTCTGTCTACCCCAGTATCCTCGGACTCGAAGAAAAGCTCGTTCGAGGTTCCTGATGCGTGGGACATCCTTGATCTCGAACTTACTTCACGTTATTTCGGGAAAGTAGTGTCTAGTTCCGCCTCAGGGCTACGTCGGTTCGATATACTTTCTGTTGCTAGGTTTGTAGTGTCTATTACTATCTTCAGCTATTGATATCGGTATTGATATTATCTTTATAGTAACAGCCCAGGGGAGGATAGGTTCTCTCAGGCCCAATTTGAATTCTCTCCAACCCTTACTCTTGCCACTTTCAGCGTCTTCGATGGACACAGCGGTAATCGATTAGTTGATAAGTTATCTAAAATCTTGACTCCAGCAGTCATATTTGCAATTGCGGACGTCTATTCGAAATATGCAGAATCAGAAGTACCAGGTCACAGGAATCCTGGCGATCCCCCCAATCCGCATCCACCATCAGAAGAAATCAATGCCGCCATTACAAAGGCATTCAAGGAACTTGATGACTTGATCGTACATGGAGGTGCCATGAAAGCTCTTGGATTGGACGAAGTCGCCTACGAAGCCTTGCAGAAGGACAACGCCGACACCCCGGTGGCAACTTCACCTGGTGGAAGACGCCATTCAGCCCTGCGCGAGGTATCCTTAGCAAATGAAGGCAGCTGTGCTTTGATGTCCATCTATAACACGGAAGAGCGTTCGTTACGCGTCGCACTCACTGGGGATTCTCGTGCTGTGTTCGGAAGACGTGTATCCGACTCCTCAAGCTCAGGGTTTATTTACGAGCCAGAAGAGCTTACGATGGACCAAAATGCTACCAACCCTGAAGAAGCCGCTCGACTGCATGCAGAGCACCCTGACGAACCTGATATGCTCAAGAACAATCGTGTGGTTGGCTGGGGTCCGTCAAGGGCCTTTGGAGATGGCTCAATGAAATGGTCTCGTGCCGTGCAAAGAAGACTCAACCAGGAAGCTCTGGGCGATAGACCGAGGGAAAACTGCAAGACGCCTCCATACTTTACAGCAGAACCGGTGATTACAGTAAAGGACAATATCCAGACTGGAGATTTTGTTGTCCTGGCAAGCGATGGGTTGTGGGATTGTCTGACCTCTGAGGAGGTGGTTGGGCTGGTTGGAATGTGGTTAGAGAAGAACGGATCCAAAAAAACTCTCTCAGATGGGACAAGACAGGTCTCTGTCCCCCCTCTCATTAATTATTCTCGCGAGGATATCGCGGATGATGAGGTCAAAAAAGCAGTTACAAGATATTATGACTCTATTAAGGGTCAGACTAAGGCAACGGACTTGCAACGGGCTTGTAAACCTTCCGAACTACCTGTACGCTTTCCTGAGGGATACAAAGACAAGACGGGGATGTACAAATACTGGCGAACAGAAAAGAAATTTGTTTGTGAGGATCAAGACACAAACGTCGCTGCCCATTTGGCGCGTAATGCTCTCGGAGGGGCAGATGACGATCTGAGGGGCGCATTGATGCAGATGAGACCTCCAAGGACTAGGCGATTTAGGTCAGTGATCCTCTTGTTTCAATCTGCGCTTCATTATAATTGACTCGTATCTTATATTTCTTAGAGACGATATCTCTATAATTGTCCTTTTTTTCGACTGATGACGACACTAGTAAAGACGGTCCTCCCGCTTTACTCTACAGAATCAAGTCATGTTCTCGGCACAGTGTCCTCAGACAGAATTCTGTATATCAAGTCGCAGATACCCGCGGTCATATTTTGCTTTCATATTGAGGGGATGTCCTATTTACATGCCTTAATTTCTCCTGTATAGTGCTTTGATATCTGTACCTGATATTAGTATTGTACTAGATATGGACTGAGGTCATGATTGGGCAATAGTACTTTAATGCGATAGTAATACACATATGACATAAGTTGGATATAAGAGTATACGGTGCTAAATTGTGAATCTCTTGAGACAGAACCCTATTCTATGGTAGTCTCATACTGTGTCGTACTGCTCAAATTAGTGCTCAAGCTTCTCTCGTTCGTTTGTTCCGATTCCTCGTGACTATGGCTGCCTAACCTCCTAATCGTACCTCCCCTCCCCATCTGACCCGTTGTCGGCGGCACAGGAACCGACTGATCATGGACCGTATTTCTATTTGCTGCCGATATAATTTTCATACGACTGTTGAAACCGACCATTATTGAGTTCGAGTACAGCTTTGCCAGCACGCTTATGCTCGCTTGATAGTACTTTGGTCGACCGGGAAGGAGTGAGAGGATAAGTGTGAGTAGTGCGATGGCGGCTATAAATAGAATATTGATAAAGACATGCGCACTCGACGGAAGAGAAATATGTTTTTACCGGTCAATGATCCGCTTTCTACGACAATGCGTAGTGCTTTAGTTATCAGATTGGACTTCCCCTTCGCCGTAGCTCGAAGGATGCTCTGGTAATTTAGCTATACATGGGATGGGACATGAACTCGTGAGAGAAAACCAAAAATTTCAAGAACAGTCGTACCGAATACAACATACAGACTGCGATCACAAGATTGCACGCCACGGTGGAGCCTTGCCAAAGCTGTGATACACATAAGCAATTAGAATGATGCGAACAGAAGTGAGAGCGCTCACTGTAGACGTGATTAGCGAGCCGTTGCCAATCAATCGACTATACACGACAGCGTTTTTCGTCTGTACGCCGAGTGCGATCGCACCTCCAAGTTGCAAGGACGCGAGCTGAGGTGACGCATTATTGTTAGAAATATTTTTTGGATCATTCTGCATGACTTGCCAACGTCACCAGTCCAGAAAGATATTTGCTTTCTGCAGTTTTGAACGAAGCTATCTGGGAGGCATAGAAGACTTGTGCGACAAACGCCACTGGCCATCAAAAAAAATAGCACATCAATCTGAAAGTTCTGTCGCGACGGACACATCGACGCCCAATGCTGATACTCACCTAACCCGCTCATCACAGGGATTGAGAACCACAACAGATCGATCCGGTCCAACACAGCGGCATTTCCGAAACCCGTCGCAAACATCTTGAAAGCACTGCTCGTGAATAGAATGGTTTGTACCAGCTCTAGAATGAACATCGTGTATACTAAGGCCTTGCTTCGCACAGGATCCTTTGGGAAAGCGAGATAATACACATCTAAGCGAGTGAGCAGGGCGGGTAAAGCATACAGGTACAAAGTCTTACTTACAAACTTGCATAGCTAAAATGCCGAAGAATCCCCAGTTTAAAATGTACCCTATGAGCTATAAGCTGGTTACTATTTGAACATAGAACGAAGGCCATGCATACTGTACCATTGGTCCTGCGCTGTACGATGGTGAAATACTGCATCATGAAAATAATTTCGCTGCTTACATCCTCCCAAGTTCTGCACTACTCGGTAAGCCGGAAGACATTGTCAAAAAAACAATCCCGAGTCTTCGTCTTTGTAGAGGAGGGAAGCGTCGGAGAGAAGTCTGAGAAGATGGGTGCTAGAAATTTGGGCTATATGTACTCTTTCTCGACTGTCAAACTAGCCGAAAGTTAGTAGGAAACAGATGTCCCTGTTTCCGGACAGATCTATCAACGATTTATAAATATACCATTTGTATTGGCTCGAAAATGAACAAGAATACTATTCATCCTTTGATTGGCTCGACTCGGAGTCCTTTTCCCACACGGTGTCGGATATGCTCTTAGCACTTGTGTCGGAAGTGTGTTGCTGTCTGATACAGTTATATCTGGGCTCTAGGGATGTTTGTTTCGAGAAATATCTCGCATCACGAAGGTGCATTTATCATGTATTCGTTGAACACGTAGTGCAACTGGATAGAACATTCGGGACCTAAACATGAATCTCTTCAGTAAGTGCATATGTTTCTAGCATTCTAGGGAAGATAGCTGAGGAGTCCAATATTTAGCAGATGCAGAGACACGAGTTTAACAAAGGTACGTTTAACTGAGTGTGAGGATAAGGGTGACTCTACAGTGCAAATTCCGATGTTGATCTGATAATGTTGCACCTTCAGACGAGTTTTCAGGTAGACAAGAAGTAGGAAACATTTCCTGACGATTATTTTTAGCTATCATGTTCAACCAAGTAGTGGTCCGCGCCAGCAATGATGCATATCGGCGCCTATCCGTCAGTCGATTTTCGTCGCTCGAAGGGGTTCAAAGTTTATTTTTAGAATGTCCGCTAGTACATATCTATCACATGATCATGTCGGTCACAATGCACACACGCGTTCGTCACGTTGTGTTCAACACCATCAGGATTCATTGTCGTCGACGTTCAACATCCGGAATTTTGTTTAGCTTTCTGACATCTTCAGGAAGATCCAATTAACGGTAAGTATTTAAATAATGTCTTACTAATTCTTACTCACTATATAGGCCAGATTAACCGTGGTTGAGGTAATATGTACTGATACTCGATAGATTTGCAACTTACACATTACAATGTTTAATTGTAAATATTCAGGATTCAAGCCTTCGATACACGGACACGAGACAACGCAGGAACTCCTCCATATCTATCGAAAATAATAGAGAGGTTTCCTGAAGAATACATAATTCCGAAAGCCATTTACGTTGTGGATGTCGAGAAATGGCAGCAGCATTGACAGCCCACCCCGACATATCGAATGGGTCTCAACAAGAGCTTTCATTAGGATCTTTGGTTAGCTTCTCAACAACACCAGGCAGACCAGGTATGCGGGTGCCTTCGACTTCATCACGGACGACAGCACAGTCGTCGGCACCAGTTACAACGCCTCCGCCACACGGGAGCACATCCTTTTCGACTCGTCGGAAGATGGACGACCCAGCCACTTCACTCTCATCACGATTGAACATGCTCAACCACCAGGAAGATCTAATGGATGATGACGGGGATGGAGATGTCCTTGACACACCAGGGGCTGGAGCTGAAAAAAAGAGATGGCTAGACGCACCTGAGACACCAGGAGCTTCTGGTTCTCGGTCAAAGAGAGCGTCAGGGAAAGGAGGGTCTTCTTCTGCTAGCGGTAAAGGCGTCACGTTAACTCTACGAGATCAAGAAAAGCACATCGACAATTTGAAGAAGGAAAATTTTAACATCAAACTACGCGTGCATTTCCTAGAAGAACGACTAGCTTCTTTGGCTCCGGACCAGATCGATGCTGCTCTCAAGCAGAACATCAACCTCAAGATTGAGGTGCAGCAGAGGGGTATGGAGATTAAGAAATTGAAGAAGCTCGTGCTATCATTGGAACATGAACTCGAACGACTTCAGCGGAACGGCTCTGGATCAAATAGGAGTCGAGAACGGGAGTTGGAGGAGCGGCTAGAAGAACGGGAGAGGGAACTGCAGGAGCTGAGAAGGCGGAAGTCTGGTCACGATGATTCGGTCACTATCCGAGAGCTGGAGGCACGAAATGCGGATCTCGAGGACGAGCTAGAGAACACGAAAGGGCTGTTGGAGGACAACATGGATGAAATAGAGAGGTTGCGAGAGATCGTGGAACGACGGGGAGAAGACTCCGCCAACGAGAGTATGGGAGAGAATAGACGTGAGAGGTTGAAACGCCGTGTGGAGGAGCTCGAGAATGATAATGAGCAGCTGCGAGTGAAACTCGATGATCAAGCTGAGCTCTTAGCGCAACGGGAAGACGAGAAAGACGATCTGGCTGATGAAGTTGATGCTTTACGATTAGATCTAGAAGAACTACAACGGCGACGAGAAGCGGAGGCCGTGGAAAGGAGCGAAAGTCGAGCTCAAGTTCTAGAAGAAAGAGAAGAACGGGAAGCAGTGGAAGATGACCTAAACGCCATGAAAGACAAACTCGCTGCCTTGCTCATTGAGCTACAGCAGAAAGAGGACGAAATTGAGATGAAGAACAAGGAAATTGACGACCTGGTTAACGAGCATCAACGGATTGTAGAGGTTGTAGAAGAGGAGTGGAGAGGTGAAGTGGAGGAGGCGAGAGGGCAAGTGGATGAGCTGAAAGATGTTCGTACTTTCTTGCAATCGATTTTTAAACTTGCGCTAAAATTGTTGATTACCTATCTCTTACTCTAGGTTCTGGCAGAGAGAGAAGCCGAGTCGAAAGACCTACGCGTCAACATCTCCGAGCTGGAAGCAAACACGAATGATCTCCACTTCAAGTTCGAAGCAGCCCTGGCCCACTTAGAAGAAGAGACTGATCAGAAAGATGCTGAACTTGAAGCTCTGCAGGAAACCATCGACAAGCTGGGAGAACAAATTTATCAGTTGGAGGACGAGAACGACCGTATGAAAGAGGAACACGAACGGTTCCGTGACGATGAAGCTGCAGAGAGGGAAAGATTAGAGGTCTTGGCTGCTGCTCTCAAAGAGGTCAGTCAATTTCTTATACGCTCAAGAAGTCATTTCAAACAAATTTCTAACGGCGGGTATTCCTCTTAGAAAATTACCAGCCTCAAGGACGAGCTGCAGCAAATGACGGAAGCTTATGAGACATGTAGCCAAGAAATACATGCGCATCGTTCTCGTCAAGAAGAGCTCGCGCGGCACGTAGAGGACCTTGTCGATGAAGTACAAAAAGAAAGAGCAGCTCGCGAACGCGCTGAAGCTGACCTGGACGCTGCTGACAGGGAACACGATGAAGCCATGCGACGAGACAAGCGAACACTCGAAGCCAAAGAATCTGCGTTGCAGAGCGCTCTGAATGACCTGGCACGAACGCAAAGCTTACTGTCTCAACGTGAAGCCGACCTGCAAGCTGTGCAGACTGCTTTACAGACTCTTGAGGCAGAGAGCAAACGTCTCGGAGAGACTCACACGACTGCCCGATTCTCCTTGCAACTAGAGAGCGACCGTCTCAAGCGAGACCTCGAGAGGCTGGAGGACGAACTTGCACGTGCGCGCAAGGAGCTGGATGATAGAGAGGCGAAGAACCGTGATAGAGATTCTGTCGTCGATAAACTTCATGCAGAGAACCGTGAACTTAACAGTCAGCTTGCTGCTCAAACTCAGGCCAGACTCAACTTGTCCGAGAAGCTGGATGCTGTGATGGGGAATTTAAAGAATGCTGAAGCGGAGATTGCCAGCTACAAGGGGAAGACATCTGACCTTGAGCAGAGGCTTTCAAAGGATCAAAGGTCGTTGTTGAATGCCGAGAGCCAGTACCGAGATCAATTAACGGAGCGAAATACACTTCTTCTGACGATCTATCAGTACTTGGATAAGATTCTGGGCGTTGATAAGACTCCCGTGAGTATTATACTTACAATACAGTTATGTTGAACGTGAACTAACCCTGTGTATTTTATCGTTCAGAAAAAGGGCTCTCAGGCTGAAACTAAACCTTACACCAACTTTAACGTCTTCCATGACAACCTCATAACTCGTTTGAAGGCTCTCAGTCAAATTCAAATGGACTTCGACAAGCGTTGTAAGGAGGTTGAAGCCAAATTTAATGATAAGCTCAACGACATGCGCAAACAACTTGATACTCGGTGGAAGCAGATCGACAAATTTGAGAGCAGTCTCAAGACATATGCTGATACCAAGGCCAGCTGGAAGCGTAAATTCGCTCAGAAAGAAGGGGAATTGGAAGCTATCAAGGTGGGCTTGTTCTTTACCACTTTCCCAAGAGAATCTATTCATTAATATCTTTCCAAACTTTCAGGCCACGAATGCAGAGATGGCCTCCCAGCTTTCAAGCATGAAACGTCCTGGAGGGTCAGATGCTATGGAAGTTCGTTCTCTGGCTGCCCGCGCAGCTAATGCCGAGCGGCGGTTGAACAATGCACAAAACCAGCTTCTCTCAGCGGAAGAGAAACTAGCACAGATCAACCAGAAAAATGCGGCTGCGGATACCAAATGGGAAGTTCGCGTGAAGGAATACGAAGCCCGCTTGAAGGCTGCTGAAGAGAGGGTGAAGAGAGAAAGACAGGGAAGCAAAGAGAGGGTGCTCGAGTTGGAGAACAATGTCAAGTACGTGATTAGCTTCTCGTATTGCCTGTCCTCACTTATGTTATCTTGTTCTCAGGAGCTTGCAAAGACAACTTGAGCTGGCTCAGAAACGCAATGTTCAACTCAACGAGGTTGTAGAAACGGCGAAAACGGCGTCTCCTACCGGGCGATGATCTTACTAATGATTCTTCTAAATTCTTAATGGTTTCCTTCATTCATTCTATTCTCTCGGGGTAATACCTTTTCATTCTAATGTATTATCTATGCATTTTTTTCTTAGATTGTTTAGCTGTATATTCATTCGCTCTCCGTAATTTCTTTTCTCGCTCACGACTTCATCATGTATACACCCACGGCTTTTCACATCGAATTTCCATCACGTCTTCTCTTTTGCGAATTCGTGTACGGCGTTCTCCCAGCTCCTCAAGCCAACCAAAACAATCAACCAGATCCGGAAAACTTCCTGTGTCATATTTTCCCACTGCATGGTTCCCATGGTCAACCGTCTTGTTCTGTTAGTGAGAGTTGTCACCTATTTTTTGGCAGCACAATATTAATTTCGTGAACAGTGTCTGTCATGGTGCGTCCTGCTGGAAGGTTTCGACGTCCAGAACCAACTCAAAAACATGGAGGGTATCAAGGAACCCGGATGGTCTATGATGCGTTTTCAGCTGATACCCAAGCCTTGTGTACAGTTTAAGGATCCCTTCGTCTTGGGACGAAGTGGTGAGGCGTATCTGTTTGATTTCATGTTCTCGAGCATGTTGCACTGCCGCCTGCAAGAGTTTTTGAGCTACGCCTCGTCGACGATAATCCGGCGAAACCACCATGCGCCGTAGCTCAGACACGTTTGAGCTTACTGCAGTTGTGGTAGAGTCTGTCGACGCCTTTCAGTTATTTGAGCCCCATTTTGAACATAGGGCAATCGATCTCACCAAGTCCAACACAACCGACTAATTCGTTTTCGCCTCCAAGATCACTCGCATTTCCTTTCTCACGATGCCATTCCGCGACCCAAAAGCCGTTCTTCCCAGTTAACCTGCTACTTCTAGCAGAGGGGCATTCTTCTATCCCAAAAGCCTTTGATATATCTGATAGGTCACCTTCTCTCGTCAACTTGTTGACCTGAGCTGCGAACATGCAGAAGAGTGGGAATCTGAACATGCTTCCTGTGACGCAACAAGTCAGTCAGACCCAACTAAAGGATTGAGGATCTTCAGACGCACTGGCAATAGCTGCTAAAGATACTTTCCTTGCGTCAGTCGGGTCCGACATTCGCATGTCCTCAATGAAAAGTCCAGCGTCCCCTAGTTCGTATATTCGTTAGTTCCACACGCAATGGAACATTGTGGTATCTTACTCCCAATGACCGAAGATGCAAATAACCCCCGTACTTGCTGAGCATCTGCCTTTCGAAATGGTCGTATTTGTATTTGACCGTCGAGGAGGTG
>Ga0247779_1001279_pt1 | contig 12413 bp, 6 predicted proteins | sample UWRJL221509R5_FD_179925 | JGI IMG/M metagenome (GOLD analysis project Ga0247779, IMG submission 179925) | Plant litter microbial communities from Arlington Agricultural Research Station in Wisconsin, United States - UWRJ-L221-509R-5 | ecosystem: Environmental > Terrestrial > Plant litter >...
ATCGCGCGAATATCGCTTGGCCGCGTAAGCGGTCTCTAAGTCCGCAAGGCGCTTCTCTGTCTGTGCGACGGCAGCACGGGTGCTCTCGACCATTTTCGTGAGCTTTTCATTGTCCGCCTTCGCCGCCGTGATCTGACAATCGAGCTGCGCTTCCTGCAAGGCATATTGCTTTTTTGCTTCGGCCGTCTGCACGCCACTCACCGTGCCGGCGGCACCACCGGCGGCAGCGCCAACCGCCGCACCAACCGCGACGGATTTCGAATCACCACCGGTCGCAGCACCCAAGAGAGCCCCCGCCACACCGCCGACAACGGCCCAGATCGCCGCCCCTTCGGCTACCGTCCCGCCATAGTTGCTGTCGATATCCTTGGCGGTGATTTGCATGCAGGCCTGCGGTCCATTCGCAGCCTGCTGCTCAAGAGGTGTGGGAGCAGTGGCGCAGCCGGATAGGGCAACAGAGAGCACACAAACAATCGCTATCTCGCCATGAAACCGCATACACGCTCCCTAAGATCATTCCTATGTATTCGTCCGCCGGGCGGATAAATCCATGCCCTACAGAATACTACTTGGCCGGTATGGTTTCCAGGTCCTTCAGCCACTGGTCCGTGTGCGTTTTCTTCTCCGCCGCATATTGCTGGACATGGCGTAAAAACGCATTGGCATAGACCGACAGCTCGGCAACCCCGGCATTGGTCAATTCGGTCGTTAAGATCTTTTGCTGCCCGGCCAGCAAGGCAGCATCGTAGTCGTCGCCGACCCGCACAACCAGATCGGTATAGAATTTCGCGTTAGCCGCCAAGGCCTTCTGGTTTTGATCCAGGAGCTCCTTATAGCGCTTCGCCATCGAATCCTCGGCCGAAGAACTCGCAACACGCGCGTCGTATGTCTGCTGGACGACCTTTGTATCTACCTGATCTGCATGCAGTTTCTGCGCAAGCCAGGCACCCAGCCGCAGCATTGTCCGGCTTGCCCGGGCCTGCTGGTCCTGCATCCCCAGCAGAACCCCCTTCACTTTTTGTTGCAAATTCTCCAGACGAGATTTCAACTCGGCATTGCCATCCGTCTGCTGCGCCAGGGCCGCCAATTCCTGAACCGGGTCATCCAGCGGTTGCGCGCCGGCCGCAGCACTATTGCCTAGCTTGGCCCAGGCCTCGCGTGCCGTGGCAATGTCCTGTTGATCGGCCAGTACCGGCGCACTGACCACGAGGCGAAACCCCGTGGTCTTCGATTTACGCTCTCCCTTATCCGTGAAAGGTGCCACTTCGCTGCGATAGGAACTGCGGATGTCCTGCTGCGACGTGAGGTAATTACCGCCTTTGACGATATAGCCGCCAGCACGGCCATGGGCGCGTGAGACACGGTTCAACCGATAGGCATCGGCCACGAATTCATCGACATTTCCCAGCATGTCATGCAGGCCGAGCGGATTGGGTTGCAGCAGGCCCGTCAGCTGCACCTTGCCATTCGCCGATTGCGACCCGGCAAACCAGACATAGCGTTCCATGCCATCCGGCATGGGAAATGTCCGCATGGCGAATTCGCTGGGCGATACCGCGACACCGCCGCGCGCCGCATATTCCCATTCGGCTTCGGTCGGCAATCGAAGGAATGACATCGCGCCACCTGTTTGTGGCAGCTTCTTGGCTGCATTGTTCAGCAGCCAGTCCGTGTATTTGGCAGCGAATTCCGACGCATCCAGCCACGTGATTTCAGAGATCGGTGCGCGGCCCATCAGATTGGCGGTGGGGCAAGTCCCACTCATCACGGCATCATATTGCAGCTTGGTGGTCTCGTATTTCGCCATCAGGTAATACCGGCCTGCCCCTGACCCCGGGAAAGGTGCCGCGATATAATCGGGATGGATATATTCCGAGAACGCCAGGTTCTGGTCCGGGTCGCCGAGCTTGACCTGATAATCATCGAGGATGCCACTACCCGGCACCTGAACTTTGCGAAAGACCATGGAGCCGCCGCAGGGCATCGGCAAGACGACGTCCTCGCTGATCGGCGCCGGGTTGAACAGCTTATCCGGCCAGGCGGCATCGTCAGCGTGGCTGCTCGTGGCCAGCGTCAGCAGGCTGGCGCCGAGGATGAGGCCGATACCGCGTTTAGACGGCGCGCAGACTTTCGCTGGGATCGATCTTAACCACATGCGCCCCTCCAACCACTGCAGCGAGGCCGGCAACCGATATCGTCGCGGCCCAGAACCAGATGAAATGCTTGATTTCCAATCGGCAAACCGGGCTGTCGCTCATGCCGGTCAGCGAGAACATATTATTCACCATGATCGCGACGGCTATAAACAGCAGAGCCGAGATGCCATAGCCGATCAAGGCGATGATCAGTGACTGCGCCACGGGCAGCAGCAACACCTCTCCCCGCTTCAAGCCAAGCAGCCGCAGCATGCTCACGTCCTTGCGCTGGCGCTCGACATTGGCCCATTGACTGGCAGCGACCGAGAAAGCCGCCCCCGCCGCCCCCAGGCCGACGATGACGGCGGTGATCGACGTGAGCGCCCGGTCCAGCAGGCGGACGGTTTCGATCTCATGACTTTTGGTCCGCACGGAAACATTGTCACGCGTGGCGATATCCGCCAGCGGCGCCACATCATCCAGGCTGCGCGCAAAGAGCCGTGCGGAGGCATAACTGCGTGCCATCAGATCGGCTGGCGAGATTTCTTCCGACTGCAGGTCGGCCACTTTGCCATCGCGATAATCTTCCGTTCGCACCAGGAAGCGCAAGGTGACGAAGGCGACATCCTGCGTGATCGTGCTCTCTGGTGCGATCGCCGTGACCGTCAACAGTCGATTGCCGATCTCCGTCGCGCCATTCAGGCTGCGTTGAACCAGGCCGCGCAGGTGATCGCCAACTTTGGCGCCAAGCGCCTTGGCGGCACTTGCGGAGAGCACGATCTCATCGTCGGTCTGCGGCGCCGGCAGATGATCCAGCAGCGGATCGCCCTTATCTGTCGGCAACAATTGGACGCCACGCAACAACGCACCACCCGGCTGGTCCGCCGCGAGATTGATGGTGGTCGACAGGGATCGCGTGGCCGGCACGACAAAAGCCGTTTGCGGCGCCTGGCGTATGGCGTCAAACCAATCGGCCTTCAGTTCATAATTGCCGATGATCAGAATTTCGAGATTGCGCGGATCCTGGTTGAGTTTGTCGGTCAATCCCTGAATGGCGCCATATTTCAAGCCGACGACCAGCATCAGCGGCACCAGAACGGCAATCAGGCCGAAGACATGGCAGAGGGTCAGACGCAGATCGAATGCCAGGCTCGTGGCCGCCAGTCGCAAAATGTAAAGATAATTTCCTTTCATGACTGGACCACCGCTTCGACAAGATTGGCTGCCGCCCCAGCATGGGAGTCGACATGAAGGCAGCGCACCCCCTCCCCGGCGAACAGGCGCTCATCATGAGTGGCGATGACCGGCGTGATCCCGAGTTTTGGCAATAAGCCCAGCAGCAGATTGACCACGGCGGTGGCTGTCACTGCATCCAAAGAGGCCGTGGGTTCGTCGGCCAGCAGCAATCGCGGCCGATGTGCCATGGCCCGCGCCAGACTGACACGCTGACGCTGGCCGATCGACAGGTCCTTGGGGAAACGCCGCATGAGGCTCTGCGGTAGATCAAGCAGGCGCGCGATCTCATCCAGATACGGCGCATCTATCCGACCATTGAGGCGGGCCGGCAGGCGGATATTTTCGCCAACCGAGAGGAACGGCAACAACCCGCCGGTCTGTGGCATGTAACCGAGATAACGCCGCCGCATATCTGTCAGGCCGGCATCATCCCGCTGCGCAATCAACCCGGCAAGATCGATGGCGCTTTCACCCACCGGGAAAAAGGCGAAATGCGCGACCCGCTCCGGCGTCATGACGAGACCGAGAACATCAAGCAACGTGCTCTTGCCAGACCCACTGGGCCCAACCACGGCAACAGGTTGACCGGCCGGCAAATCCAGCCGATCCAGCGACAGCCTGAATGTCGCACCAGCATGGCTCCGGCTGGCACTGAGGCCGTCAATCGCCAGAACCAATTCAGGCTGGCCCAATTCTGGCTGGCCGGCGGTCAATGCGACCATCATCTAAGGCAAAGCATCGATCGGCACGGGATAGACATATTCGCCGGCCGGGGTATTGGGCGAGAGCGCCACCCAATGACCGGAATCGTCGTTGAGCTTCTGGTATAAGGCCAGCTTGCGGTCGATCTCATCGAGAAAGAACTGTTGCTCGGAAATCGACCAGCCTTGCCAGATATCCTGGTCGATACCCATGACTTTGCTCTTATAGGGCAGGTCATCGATATATTCGCCGATCAACCCCAATTGCCCCAGCTTGGTGGCATTCGGGTCTTTGAGCTTGGCCGGATCACGGCCAAGGGCCGCGGCGGCGGATCGGATGGCATCGAAAAAGCCAGTCGGATCGAGCTGCTTGGCTTTGCCGACATCGAGCACGGCCTTCAGGACCTGCTGCAGATCACTGAGCTGATTCTTGGTCAGCAGGACGCGGACATCCAGGGTGGCCACATCCGGCTTGGCGAAATCGCGGTCCACCGTCCAGGCCTCGACCAGCTTCGGCGCGGTGGTCTTGCTGACCCGGCCGAGATAAGCCAGCCGCATGGCATAGCCGACCGCCGCGGTATCCGATGCAACCTGGCTTTCGACCGCGTTTCCACCGGCGGGCGCATCCGCGCCGACAGCGGTCTTTCCCGAGGCCGCATCCGATACCTGTGTCACGATCGCCTGTGACAGCAGATCGACGACAGTGCCGAACTGAGTCACCGAGCCATCGGCAATCGGGTAATACAGCGGCTTCGACAGATTGGGGTAGGTCGACACCGTTTTATACTGCGCGGCCGCCTGGTCGTGATTATCAACACCCTCCTTGGTCAGCAGGTGCAGGGCATAGATGGCGACACCCCGCTCTTGCGCAAAGAGGCGCACCTGATCGGCATCCAATTTGGTGCTGGAAAATTTGTCATTGCCGTCGAGCGCACCGGCATCCGTCACCAGCACGATATATCTGGCACCAAAATGCGACCAGTCGATGTCGTTGAGGGCCGTCATGATGCCGGCATAGGAATCCTCGCTGAAGCGCGGCGTCGAGACCTTCGATGCCGACAACCCCTTCACCGCCGCCAGAAACGTCTTCTTATCCGTCACCTTGTTGGGATCGACAAAGACCTTGGAATCATAGCCGATCGCTTTGTCTTCCTTGGCTCCGGCCCGGAAGGCAACCAGGCCGAAACTGGCGCGGCTGCCCACCATCTTGCCCTGAATCTGGTCATACATCTTCTCGACCGCCTGACGCGTGCGATCGATATAGGGATCCATAGATTTCGTGGAATCGACCACGAAGACAACGCCGGCCGTGAAATTCGACAGCATGTCTTCTTGTGACGCATCCGTCGCCGGCTTCGCGGCTGTCGTATCGGCTGGCACCGAAGCGATGTGCAACTCGCGGACCGGATAGCCCGCGCCCATCGCCGCATCCTGCGCTTCCAGGATCGGCAGCAGATAAAACTGCTTGGAAATATCGATATAATTCTGCGGTTCCATCGCGATCACCGGGAAACCGTCCGGGACATTGCCGCTGGCAATCACCTGGCGCAGTTTCGCCGCTTCGTCACCCGGCTTGTCCGCCATCAGTAATTTGTCGAGGGCATCGCGCTGGCCGAACATCAAGCCTCGCTCCCGGCCGGCCGGATTGGTGAAGGCCAAGGTCAGCTGTTGTTTCCAGGGCAATGAATCCTGTTCGGCCATCCAGCCGATCGTCTTGCCATCGGCATTCGGCCCCACCTCGATCCAACTAGCGCTACCCGCCGTCTGGCGCGTATAGACGTACAGGATGGACATTGTCGGCAATGGCTTGCCAGCATCGGTCTGGCCGGCCGCGCCATGTAATGTGGCGCCGGGCTGCGTCAGCACACGTTCATAGATGGTCTTCTTGCCGGCCTGCAGCAGCGGCTTTCGCGCCGCATCGGCAAAGCTGGAGCTGATATCGGCAAAGGCGGCCATACCAAGCAGCAGCAATCCGGCGATCACGATGCGATTGATCAGGGGATTGACCAGACGATTGATAGGCCGGGCCGTGGGGCGGATCGATCGGGCATAGTTGCTCATTGTCCGAGTTCCTTCAGTTTCGCGGTCGCATCGGCATCGCCCTGCTTGCCGGCAGCCTTCAATAAGGTGATGCCGTTTTTATAATCGTCGGTATCCGCGGCGTGACTTTTAATGAGCAGAATGCCCAGACGCCGCTGCGCTTCCGCCAATCCGGCATCGGCCGCCTTGCCATACCAGAAGGCCGCCGTATCCGAGCTTTTCGTCAAGGTACTGGCGCCAGCACCGGCCTCGCCGGGATCATAAAGCATGCCCAGCTGCAACGCCGAATGCGCGTCGCCATGATCGGTGCCCTGGCGATACAGATAGACGGCCGCATCGATATTGCCGTCGCTTTTCATCTTATCGGCCTGGGCGACGATCGTCGCGGCATCCGGATTACCCTTCATGAAGGCCTCAAGGATCTCCCGCGTCGATTGCGGCACGGCCGCCGGCGCGGATGCAGCCAACTCCTTTGGTGGCGGCGAAGGTTTGAAATGGAGATACGCGGCAACCGCAGCACCGCTCAACAGAACGATGACCGCGATACCGGCGAGCAAGATACCCTTGCGCGATTTCGCTGGCGGCGGCGCATCGTTGCGTAACGCTGGCGCCGCCGCCTGGAACTGATCAGCGGGATCCGCCTTCAGTATGGTGGGCGGCGCCGGTGGCACAACGGGCGCCGGTGGTTCCACGGGCTTTGGCTGGGGGATCGGTGCCGATATAACGGGCGCCTCATGGCGTGCCGAGGAAGCCAACAAAGGATGCTGCGTTGAGGGTACCAGCGCGGTCGTGGTCGAGCCTTCAGCTGCCCGCAGGGTCAGACGGAACGCGTTCTGTGCCATCACCGTCAGGATCGGATCGACGAACTGCTGACCCACCAGGAACTCGATACCACCCGCCACCGCTGTGATATCCCGCGCCGCCAGTGGATGCCAGCAATCGGGCGACGCCTGCCACTGACCGTTCAAACCAAGATAGCTGTCGGGCGACTGGTTGCGCTGAATCTGGATCGCATAATCGGCAACGGGAGCCCCGACGGGGCCAGCGACGGGGGGAGTAATGCCACTCACCCGGATATGCGCAATGCCCGGCCCTTCGCCAATGATTTCCGCCTTCACTGCCATCTTATCGATACCTGCCACTGCTCGGGACTACTGTTGGAGATGACGGCTTCATTGACGTTGCGCCGCCAGTTGCCGCACGATCCCGCCCAAGCGGGCATTCTGCTCCAAAGTGATCTCGGCACCATCCTGGAAGCCGGCATTCTCGATGACGGTCTGATGCAGCATGGTCAGCCAATCCGTCATGAAAATGATCTGCTGCTGGTTCTCGCGGCCCTCCCCCAGTTCCGGAATGCCGTCATGGCTCGGTTCAGTGGTAAAAACGACACGCCCCGGCATGAAGCTGTTCTGCGGTCGCGCGCCATCGAGGCCGCCCAGATACATGATGAAATCCGCCACCACGCGTTCGGCGATCAGAACCTGTTCATCGACGAATTGCAGCCGCCGCTTGGCGGCCACCAGTTCCGCCGTGCTGCAGGTCTGCGCCATCTGGTCCGGCAATCCCATGCGCAAGGCGGCGGCCACCAGTTCCTCGTTCAGCATGTCGGTAATATCGGTTTCCAAGGCGAGATAACGCATCAGCTCCGTCAGGCGAGGCATCGCCCGCAGATGGGCGATCCAGCCACCAACCACCGCATCAGCGAAGCGGCGGGCCCGGTCACTGACGATGATTTGCCCGGCGGCGGGCTTTGCGTCGCCAACATCCTTGGTGAGGCCGCGCGCCGCCATCAGCGATTTCAGCGATGTCCCGCCGCGGGCCGCAGGTGTCGCCGGCTTGCCATCGACGCCGTTTCCGCCGGGCTTCCCGCTATCGACACCCAAGGTATCGACCCGCATATAGCTCGACCGCATCTGGTCGGTATCCGGCATCATGGAATGCAGCAGTTCCGGAAAACGTTGTGCGTCGAAATTGCCGGACAGGACCTCGATCAGCTTGTCGGCGCGCTGCCGCTTGATCTCGGCGGCCTCGCCGGCATCGCCACGATAATATGCGCTCAGCTTGCCATGCAGCTCACGCGCCAGATCAGCGAATTGCTCATGGATCCGCTGGCGCTTGTAATCGGGATCGGCCGTCACCGAGAGATACTGGACGATCCGTTCCACGCCGCCATCATTTGACTTCAACATGGCATCCCAGGCTTCGGCCGGGCTGGCGATATGCCGCGCCACCTCGTCACTGGTCAGGAAAAAATTGCGCAGCTCGCCCATGCGGGAGCGCTGATCAGCCATGATGCCAACTTCGCTGCCATCCTTTTGTTCAAAGAGAATACTGGGGACACCCGGCTTGCGGGCCAGGAAGATGTTGTTGAAGGGCTGGCCATTCCAGTTTTGCACCCATTCGAGATTGCGGAAACGTTCCAGCACCATGTGAATGATGTTGTCGCCCATACCCCGCAGGATGTCCGGTGTTTCGTTCGCCGCCGGCTGCAGTTTGAGGTCCCACATGGTGGTGACCATCAGCAATCCCGCCGGACGCCGCGCCCGCACCGCCGGCGTTTCACCCTGAGTTTGCCGCACCCACGTATCGACAACCGCGCCGATCGTCGTCACATCGCTCTGCTTGGTGCTGGGCGCACACATGATCAGCAGGTTCATTTCCTGGTTTTCGGTGTAGCGCTCGAACAGAAACCCGACCTTGCCACGCAGCAAAAGCTCGTAGGAGTTGACACCCGCGACACCTTCACCTGGCGCATCGACGATCTGATTCACATCCTTGATCTGCAAGCGACCGCGATAGCCCGGGAAATCCAGCAGGTCGACCTGTTCCAGCACGGCAGCCTGGGGCCGTTCCGTCAGGATGAAACGCAGTTCGGTGGTGAGTGCCGCCAGCATGCCACGGCGGATCGTTCGGGCACCGCCTGCCCGGTCGCCCTGCAGCGGCAGAACGCGAATTTCATCGCCGCCATCGGTATTGAGCTGCTTCAGGATATCGACATTGTTGATGCAGTTGGCCTGGGAAAAATCTCCCGCCGCATCGCGCTCCACCAGGCAGGCCAGCTCGCAATACAGCGTTTCCGCGTGATCGACCGCCGCCAGCGCCGCCTGAAGTTTCAGATAGATCGTGGTGAGCGCGTCAATGTTACCCCACAGCAGGCCAAACAGCTTGGCGCGGTCCGCCGGCAGGAGATAGGGTGCTATCTCGCAGGCGGTCGGCCAGAAATTGCCCTTCAACTGCTGGCCGATGCGCCGCGACAAACGCTGGAAATAATCCATCAGGTCGACAACATCGTCCTCGGTGATGCCAGGGACGGGCCGCGGATTCTTCTTGGAGATGAGGCCCTGCAGCAGCCGGCTGATCTCCGCCGGGTCCAGGCTGATTCCGATCGTCTCCTGATCGAAATCGTTCATGAAACTGTTCCAGAGAATCTTGATGACATCGGCTTCCGACAGCAGGCCGACTTCAACCGGGAAATCCGCGGGTGCCTGGGTGCGCGAGCGGGTAAAACGGGTCACCAGGCCGGTCGCCTCCTTGCCACCGCCCGGCGGATTCACGTGCTTCATGAAATCCAGCCGCACCGATCCCATCTGCGATTCCAGCCGGCCGTTCTCGCCCTTCGCCAGAGAATCCACGAGAAAGGACTTGCCGGCCTGGCTGATGCCGAAGATGCCGATCGATAGCGGGCTCTTGGCCGCCTTGGTCAGGCGCTTGCACTTGATGCGGTTGCGGCGCAGATCCTCGATCAGGGAATCGGCAACGCGATTGACGGAGCCAGCCGTTTTACGAACGTCGCCGACCCAGTCGATCGCCAGCGAGATCGCTTCATCAAGGGCTTTGCCGTCATTTGCCAATGCGTCGGTCATTGTCACATCCTGCATTACAGATAGACTGCGCCGGTATCGAGCCAATAGCCCATCGTGCCGTCGCTGGTGCTGTTCAGGGTATTCAGCCGCAGAACAAGTTTATCCTTGGCAACCGATGCGCCTTCCTTGCCATCGGGCCCGCGCATGGCGATCTGGGCAATACGGAACCGCTCCGATCCCTGGTCACGAGCCGATTTGGCCCGCCGGTTCATCCGGCTGCGATCTTTTTCCAGTGTCACCAGCAGGACATGCTCATGCAATTCTTCCCGCGCTTCATCGCTGTAATTCAGCGTGTAGAGCGGTGTCGCCGTCCAGCGTGGCGTGGCGATCTGACGAAAGCCGAGACGCATCGGCCCGGACATCGGGAAGGGTCGTTCCGGCAGCGTGAAATCAGGATCGTCAAGGTTGAGATCGGATAAAAACACGTCATTGGCGCTGATCAGATTGCGCTCATCCAGGCGCCCCAGATAGCGCATCGTCGAGCGCAGATCGAACTGGTTCGACAGCAGATTGAAATTCGCCAATCGGCCGGCGGCCAGAACACTAATCATCGCCCCCACCGCCGCTGTTGTCTTCGGATCGTGGATGCAGCCATGACGATGGAACGGATACCAGGTCCCCGCCCGGTAGTTATGGAGCGGAATGACACGATCCGGTGTCACCGCCAGCAAGGCGCGCAGCAATTCGGGAATGCCCGGCAAGCGCGATGGGCGCCCGGTCAGCAGCAGGACATCGCAATTGTAAGAGGCAACCACATCGCAAAGCGAACTGAGCGAACCGTAGAGATCGAAATCCTCGCTGAGGAACAGCCGATGCAGGCGGTTGAGATCCAGCTCGATCGGCGTCGACAACACGTCAAAGCTCAGTGTTGCCAGGCCCGATGCACGGCGGACACCGTTGTTGAAATAGGCCAGAACCCGTTCCTGCGGCGGGAAAGCCGCCGGCAGCAGCTTGCCAAGGCTCAATGTCTCGACCGCATCGCCAGCGACCGGATCAAAATTCTCATAGCGATGCAGAATCGCCAAGGCCGCCGGGTGCAAGACCTGGAGCGTGAATTGATGACGCAACGCCAGGCGCTGCACATCGAGATTTTCAGCGCCGACCAGCTGCGAGAGCACCGCTTTTGCCTCAACGACGCCAGCCAGCTCCATCTGTGCCTCGATCGCCGGCAGGATGTTGCGCTGGATCACCTGTAACATGATGTCGTCGCCGGCCAGCTTGAAGCCATCGCGGAAAAGCTGGCGCGGTTCGATCTTGACCGCATTGCCCTCGGCTTCCTGCAAGACATAATCCGTCACCACCAGATCTGTCGTCCCACCGCCGATATCGATCGAGGCAATCCGCATCTGCTCCTGCGGCTTGGGCGCCACGTCGCGACGGCGCATCACCTTGAAGAAACGGCGGGGATCGCCGCCGAAATGATTGTTGCATTCGGCGTAGAGATAGACGACCTGGCCACAGGTGACCTCGTCCCATTTCATGACCACTTCGGGGAATTCCGGCACCGGTCGGTCGGCATCGCTTTCGGGATCGGCATCTTCCGCGTGCCAGCCCATCGATTTCCAGATCAGCACGACGGCATCATCCATCCGCTGCTTGAGAATGCGCTGTTCCGGCAAGGGCATCGATGGCGGCACGGTCAGGACAACCCGGCGCAAGCGGCGCGGCAGATCGGCATAGGTCTGGCGCATGCGCTGCATCGGACTGTTGATCTGTGACAAGGCCTGCAGCAGCACCTCTGACAGCATCATGAGCATCAGTGAGCTGCGCGAATAATGCGGCTCGAAAACCGGTGTCGCATCTTCATCGGCGGCGGTCAGCCGGAACAGGGCATTGCCGGCCTCATTGATGAACTTGCAGAAGGGCTGCGCCGTCGCCAGCTGCTCATGGGCTTCGAGACCATAAGTATGGTTGAAGCGCCAGCCCGGAACATACCGATCTTCATCCCAAAGATAGCGCTTGGGACTGCTGAGGCCGGTCGCCCCTTCCATGCCGCGCCGATTGGCGGCGAGCCGGGTTGCTTCCGGTCCGACCCGGGCGATGCTGGGCCAGTTGAAAGCGCTGCCGCGTCCACTGAGACTGGAAAACTTGTCATCGCCGAATTGAGCCTTGTTGAATTCCATCCGGCTTTCGAAGGGCTCGCTATAGACCAGGTGCGGCAGTGACAGATCGCGCAACGACAACTCGTAGCGATTGCGCATCCAGCTGTCATCCTGCGGGTGATCTTCAATCAGGATGCCGCAGGTGCGCGAATTGCCGACATCGAGCACCAGATCCACATTGATCGGCTGGTTGATCTGATCCGTGCCATTGCTGCGCAAGGTCACGCGCGGTACCTGCGCGAACTGGTCGATGGTGGCGAGGAAGCCGAGATAATGGGCAATGTCGAGGTTGCGGCGGATTGCCGCCTCGGTTTCTTCCGGGTCCTGCTTCAGCCT
>Ga0247779_1001280_pt1 | contig 12412 bp, 4 predicted proteins | sample UWRJL221509R5_FD_179925 | JGI IMG/M metagenome (GOLD analysis project Ga0247779, IMG submission 179925) | Plant litter microbial communities from Arlington Agricultural Research Station in Wisconsin, United States - UWRJ-L221-509R-5 | ecosystem: Environmental > Terrestrial > Plant litter >...
GGTCGAGCCTCCAACCCAGGTCACCGTAGAAACGCTTGGCGAGATCAACATCCGAGACAGGGATGACGACGACCTCGAGCTTCATGTCAAACTTACCCGCCTGTGATGTCTCGGCTGCAGATTTGCGCTGCACGTCGATGCTGCTCATGTCCGGCTCCTTGGAAGTGACGATGATCCGTCCCCCGATCACCGCTTCGGGTAGGCCACGAGAACGTCGCCTGCTGGCATCACGATCGTATGGCGACGGCAAGGGAATCGCCATTGCACGAAGGTGTCATCAACGATTTGGTATTTCGGGCAGTACCTCGCTACAGCAAGCGGTTCGCGGATTGCGTACCCGGCAAGCTAAATGAACGACCCTTGAGGCACAGGTATCCAAAGGTATCGCCGATACCTTGGTTCAATAGATTTCATGCTTTCAACGGCGCAAAAACTCTCTCGAGCAAGACGATATTTCGCCGCAACAGCATGGCAGGTCAGCCGGCCGATGGTAAATCTACCGGTGGGAAATCTGCCGGTGGTAAATCCGGCGACGGGAAATCCGCCATTGGTTCATATCGCCGGCGTAGATGGCGAGGCCGCGAAACCAGCGACTGCCAAAAAGATCATTGAGACGGCTACACAGCCACAACGCATACCATTTGAGGGCGTTACGAGTGGCCCTCCAGCGACAACCTGAGATTAGACGTGGTGACGTGGTTCGCCTGGTACGCCAGGACGTGACGGTGTTGCACTGTCCCTGACCTCAATCGCCCTGCTGGGCGAGACAAGAACGGATCGGCATCCCTCCCCCCCGGATAACCGATTCGATGGATCGCCACCCCTTCCCCTGGTGGCCGATCCCAAAACGCCTCCGACGATTAGCCCTGATCGTCGGAGGCTTTTTTATGTCGATTAACGCATACAAACGGCTGCGCTACCGGTCGATGTAATTGGAATGAGGCATCGCAGCCTAGGTCCGGAGCAGGTGAACCACGAGCCGGACCGGGCCGCGTATCTAGCTCGCAGGAGCCTGGCAGCCGCGCAGGAACAGGGACGCACAAACCTTCGCCCGCGCCGCGATTTGCGACGTTGTCGGCACCTTGCCCAGGCCCATGAACACCGCGCGCTGCGGGTCCATGATCATCATGCCACGCAGCATACCGGCAGCGGCTTTCGGATCCGGCAGATCGAGGTGCCCCTCATCCCGCTGGCGGATCAGCCAGGCCTCGATCACCTGGTTGGTGCGCTTGATCGCCTTGCCGTGAAAAGCGACAGCGATTTCGGGAAAGCGTTCACCTTCCGCGATGACGAGGCGCGTCAAGGCAGTGGTTTCCGGCGACAGGGTGAGATTGCCATAGGCAGTCAGGATACGCGTCAAGGCCTCGACCGGTTCGAGCGCGTCCTTGCCGCCATCATCGACCGCGACCATGAAACGGCTGATCCGATCCGAGATGACCAGGGTGAACAGCTCGGCCTTGGTTGGCACCAGTTGATAGATCGTGCGGGTGGACAAGCCAGCAGCCTGGGCGATCGCACCCATTGCCGCATGGGCAAAGCCATTCACCTGGAATTCATGGGCAGCCGCCTCGACCAGCATGCGGCGCGCTTCATCTTCCGATCTGACCGGCGGTCTGCCCCGGCTTCGCTTCACGACTTGGCTCACGCTCATTCCTCGCCGACATCATGGTCATGTCTAAATTTTGAAAACGATCATTTTAATAAATTACGCCTCCGGCTTGCCTTGTCAAGACGCCACACTGCAGCCTTGCCTTGTCAAGACGCCACGCCGTTGATTTGACACCCGTACAAGAACAGGCGGGCACAGGCCGCCGCCCGATCGGCGATCTCCGCAGGACCGGGCGGCTCGCGCAGTCCCATCAGTATCGCGCGCTGCGGTTCCATGATCATCATGGCGCGCAGCATTCCCGCCATGGCTGCGGCATCGTCGAAATCGAGAACGGCGTTGTCGCGTTGACGGATCAGCCAGGCTTCGATGACGCGGCTGATCCGGTCGACTCCGTTCGCCTGGAAGGCCGCGGCGATTTCCGGAAAGCGATCGCTCTTCGCGAAGACCAGGCGGGTCACAGCGATGGCGTCAGGCGCCAGCGTCAGGACGCCATAGGCGGTCAAGATGCGTTCCAGTGCCTGCACCGGCTCCAACCCAACCAGCACGTCGTCATCGACGGCGATCACAAACCGTTCGCTCCAATCGGCAAGCACCCATTCGAATAACTCTGCCTTGCTGGAGACGAGGTCATAAATGGTCCGGGTGGAGAGCCCCGCACGCCGGGCAATCGCGCCAATGCCGGCCCGGGCATAGCCAGTCCGCTGCAGTTCCGCAACAGCGGCCGAGATCAGCATGCCGCGGGTTTCTACCTCGGACCGGGCCCTGGGTCTGCCGCGCGGCCGGTTACGGGGCTTGTCCTGGAGCTTGGTCACGGTCAAATCGCCGCCTTTCAAGGGACCAGCCGCTGTCAGGGGAGCGTCGGGGATTGGCCGGCTTCCTGGGATACCGCTATTTTGTAAACTAGACATTTTCAAAAATCTCTTGACGAGAGCCTCCGACCTACCTATTTTGTAAAACATCGGTTTTATAAATAACGCATCTGGCTCACTTTTCAAGTTGGAGAAACGCCATGACCAATCAGCCCCGCACTTTCGATGTCGACCAGGAGAACCTGGTTTCCGAAGTGACGGCCGAGGCAGTGACCGAGGTTCCGGCCCCCCGCAAGCCGAAGCTGAAAAAGCTGCTTTTTGTCGGGGTTGGCCTCGCTGCGTTGATCGGCGCCGGCTATCTTGGCTGGGATTACTGGACGGTTGGCCGGTATCTGGTGTCGACCGATGATGCCTATGTGCAGGCTGACAACACCATCGTCGCCCCCAAGGTATCGGGCTACCTCGACAATGTGTTGGTCAATGACAACCAGACGGTCAAGGCCGGCCAGATCCTGGCCCATATCGACGACCGCGATTTCCGCACGGCCCTCGACCAGGCCAAGGCCGATGTAACGGCGGCCGAAGCCACGGTCGCCGGCAAGCAAGCCGCCCTGGCCACCCAGCAATCGGTTATCGACGCCGCCCGCGCCACGATCCAGGTCGACAATGCCAATCTGACCTTCGCCCAGCAGGATGACGATCGTTACAAGTCACTGGCCACCAGCGGCTATGGCAGCACGCAGAACTCTCAACGCGCCGGTTCGCGTAATGCCGAGACACGTGCGGTTCTTGCCCGCGACACCGCCGCCCTCGCCACCGCCCTGAGCCAGGTCGACATCCTTAAGGCCCAGCTTGCCGAAGCCCAGGGTAGCTTGGCACATGACCGGGCCGCCGCACATCAGGCGGAGCTCAACCTCTCCTATACCGACATCGTCGCGGCGGTCGATGGCGTCGTCGGCAACCGTACCCTGCGCATCGGCCAGTATGTGCAGGCCGGTACGCAGTTAATGGCTGTGGTGCCGACCCAGGCCGCCTATATCGTCGCCAATTTCAAGGAAACGCAGCTCACCGACGTTCAGCCCGGCCAGGCGGTCGAGGTTGAAGTCGATATGTTCCCGGGCAAGATTGCGCATGGCCATGTCGACAGCATGGCGCCGGCCAGCGGCCAGGAATTCGCTTTGCTGCCGCCGGATAACGCGACCGGTAACTTCACCAAGATCGTGCAGCGCATTCCCGTGAAGATCGTGCTTGATCCGGGCAGCCCGCTGGCCGGCGACCTGCGCCCGGGCATGTCGGTCAACCCGACGATTGACACCAAGGCCGCTTCCGATAGCAAGATCACCTCGGTCAACGCCGCGCATGCCGGCTAATCACCTGGAAGCCCCGTAGGTCATAAATCCCTTCCGGCCAGAAGCCCTGTAGGACCGAGGACAGCACCATGCCAACCACCGCTTCCGGCAAGCCGCAGCCCGGTACCAGCAATAAGCCTGGCCCAAGCAATAAGCCTAACCCCGGGAACACTCCCGCCCCTGTAGAAAAGGCCAGCGTTGCCACTTGGATCGCCGTCACCGCCGGCATGATCGGTGCCTTCATGGCGATCCTCAACATCCAGATCACCAATGCCTCGCTGCTGGATATCGAAGGTGGCATCGGCACCGGTGTCGATAACGGCGCTTGGGTTTCGACGGCTTATCTGATCGGCGAGATCGTTGTGATCCCGCTGACCGCCTATTTCAGCAATGTCTTTTCCTTTCGCCGCTACATGATCGCCAGCACGGTGCTGTTCGCTGTCTTCTCGATGGCCTGCGCCAGCGCCCATGATCTTGGCACCATGATCGTGCTGCGCGGGTTGCAGGGTTTCGCCGGCGGTGTGCTGATCCCGATGGCCGTCACCATGGTGGTGACCAAGCTGCCGAAACCGCAACAACCGCTGGGCCTCGCCATGTTTGCCCTGGCCGTCACCTTCGCGCCGGCCATCGGGCCGACCATTGGCGGCTATCTCACCGAAAATTACGGCTGGCAGACCATCTTCTTCGTCAATACCCCGCCCAGCCTGCTGATGATCATCGCCCTGTTCCTGACGCTGGAAAGCGGACCGATGAATCTGGGCCTGTTACGCAAGGGTGACTGGTTTGGCATCGCCACCATGACGATCGGCTTGTCCGCCCTGCAGACCATGCTGGAAGAGGGCAACAAGGACGATTGGTTCGGTTCGCCCTTCATCACCCGGCTGGCGGTCATTGCCGTCGTCTTCCTCTCCGCCTTTATCTGGATCGAGCTGAAGGTCAAGGAGCCGCTGGTCAATCTGCGCCTGCTGCGCGACCGCAACTTTGGCTTCGGGACCCTGGCGAATGTGCTGGTCGGCTTTGCTTTGTTCGGCACGGTCTATGTGCTGCCGCAATATCTGGCCCAGGTCCAAGGCTATAACGCCGAGCAGATCGGCAATGTGCTGGCCTGGACCGGCCTGCCGCAGATCATCCTCATCCCCTTCGTGCCGCGCCTCATGCGGACATTCGACATCCGCTATATCGGCTTCCTTGGCATCGCCCTGTTTTCCGCCAGCTGCTTCATGAACACCGAGCTATCGCTGGATATTTCCGGCGATCAGTTCCTGCTACCCAATATCGTGCGGGCAATCGGCCAGGCCCTGATCATCACGCCGTTGACGGCGATCGCCCTGGCCGCGATCTCGCCCAAGGATGCCAGCAACGCCTCCGGCCTGTTCAACATGCTGCGCAACCTGGGTGGCGCCATCGGCACCGCCAGCCTGCAGACCATCATCACCAAGCGCGAGCAGTTCCATTCGAACATCATCGGCCAGTCGGTGACGGTCTATAGCGATGAAGTGCGCCGGCGCCTGGCGGAGATGACCAATTACTTCCTCGCCCATGGCGCCGACAAGGCCTATGCCCAGAACCAGGCCATCATCGAGCTTGGCAAGATCGTCCGGCGCCAGGCTTTGGTCATGGGCTTTGCCGATACCTTCGGCGTCATCGGCGTGATGCTGGCGATCGCCGCCGTCACCCTACTGCTCGCCCGCAAGGCCCGTCCGGGTGCAGCCGCCGCCAACGCCCATTAAGCGCGTCACGGTGCTGGCGGATTTCTTCTGTCGGCGGATATCGGCTCGGATACCACCTGGGTCAGTTCGCGCGACGCCAGAGCATGGTCGTTCCGAATCGGAACATGGCCTTGCGCGAGAGCTGGCTCGCTTGATGGCGTGTACGTAGGCCGACTGGGTCACTCTCCGGGGCGGCATATCGCCCAGACTCAACATTAAACCAGACTCAACATTAAACCGGAACCAACCTTAAACCGGCCCGATATAAAAAAGGGCGCCCCGGAGGGCGCCCTGAGATGCTCGCGTAATGAAAGTCAGTCTTAAGCCGCAGCCTTAGTTGATATGGACCGTCGCGTGCTCATCAATATACACGTTCGCGGCCCCAGCACCGGAGCCGGCGGTGTAGTGGACATAGTTATGCCCATCCGTCCCCGCAGCGACGCCAGCGACGGTCCAGTTATGCGACGCATCGTTGTTCAAGTTGACCGTATTCGTGGTGCCGGTGGTCTGCACAACCAGTTTGTTGTTGTCTGACATCGCCGTCACCGAGTCGTAGTTCAGCGTCACCGTGTGGTTACTGCCCGTCACATCCAGGATATCCAGGTGGCTTAACGTGGTTCCCTGATGTAGGCCGCTGTTGTTATTCGTATTATCAAGCTTGGTGGTATCCAGATTGAAGTTTATCTCGAGCGTGTCGGTACCGGTGCCGCCGTTGACGATATTGCCGTCTCTGACGGTTGTCCCGCTGCTGAACAGATCACTCTGCTGGATGACCATCACGTCATCGCCGGACCCACCATGATAGATGTTATGGTTGCCCGATGACCCATGCATCAGCACGTCGCCATTATTTGTCGCGGTGATCGTCGCGTTGTTAGCGGCCGTGTCCCAATGATGATCGCCAGCATGGCCGGCTGTGTAGTACTTGGTGCCATCAGCCAGGGTATAATAGTCGTTGGATGAGCCACTTTGGTCGTGGAAGGTGCTGCCGACTGAGGTGATGTCGGACACGGTCAAATTCTCATGGGTATCAAGGATGGTTCCGACACCCTGACCATCCAGGATCTGTCCATGCACCGCGTTGCTGAGATTGACGGTGAATGTCTCGTTACCTTCAATCAGTAGATCCGAGTTGATCGTGACCGTGACATCCTTGCTGGTTTCACCCGCATTGAAATGCAGATCACCCGAGGCCGCCAGATAATCCAGTGCGGCACCGGCAGCAGCTGTTCCGTTCGCTGTCGCCCAATGGACGTCGACCCCAGAAGCACCCGCCGGCCCATCCAACGTGACATGGAAGGTGGCCGTCGTCGTTCCGCTTGCCGGCTCAGCCACCGTGACATTGGTGATGCTGATGTTGGGCGTCGGCACGTTCTTGACGTTGATGGTCAGCATCGAATTTGCCGTATCGCCGTCGCTATCGGCAATCTGGTAGCCGATCGTCTCCTGCTTGTCGCTGGTGACGGGCGGTGGGTTGTAGGTCCAGGCGCCGGTATCGAAGTTGAACGTGAACAATCCGCCGAGATCCGTCTTGATCGTCAAGGTGTCACCCGTCTTGGCGACCACATCGCCGGTGACATTGGAGTCCTTGTCGTAGGTGTTCCCGTCAACTGTGATGCCCGAAACCTTAACCGGAGCCCAGCCATCCTGACCGGCGTTATCGTTCGGCGTCACGTTACCGGAGACAGCACCCGGCAACAGGGCCGTCAGATCGGTGGTCAGCGTATGCGCATCGGTCACGACGGTGATGTTGCCGTCGCTGTCGACATGCCCCAACTGCGTGACGGCTTCCGGGGTGATACCTGTGCCAACGCCAATCGCGGAAGCCGTTGCATGATGGTTGGTGAGGAAGTTATCCCAGGCCGTCTGTTCCGAGCCACTGATGCCAACCGAGTTGGTCGGGCGATTAGGTTCACCATCGCTGAGGAAGTACACCAGATTGGTCTGGCCGGTGCTGTTGTCGAACAAATGGCTGTTTTCAGCGGCGTTGACGGCCGAGTCGTAGTTTGTATAGGTGCCCGAGTTTACGTTGTTGATGTAGCTCGTAGCGTTGTCGATTGCATGCGTGCCGCTGTAAATGCTCGACGACTGCGCCCCGTCGCTAAATGTGATGATCTGAACGTTCAAGTCGACACCGGGCAGGTTGAAGCTTTGCAGCAACTGGCTCAAGGCCTGCTGCTCAAGTTCCAACCGGCTCAGGCCGCCCACGCCAGAGGGATCGTCCATCGACTTGGAGACGTCGATGATCAACATCAGATTATAGGTTCCACCGCCTTCGTTGACGGTAGCCGTATCGGGATTGGCAACCGGATGTGAATCCTGCACCGTCAGATGGGCCGTTTGCTGAACTGCCGCGACGTTATTAGTCAGGGTCTGTTCACCGCTATCCACCGCCGGGTCATAGGCACGGGCAACGACCGTGAGGTCCTGGCTCGTGTCATGTGTGACATTGCCGGGGGCCGTGACAGTCAATGTCAGGGTGACATTGCCGTTGGCATCCGGGGTGACGCCATAGGCGCTATAACCGGCGTAACTGTTGGTGAGACCGCCCGGCAGGTTGGATGAGCCGCCCGACAGGATCGTGTTATGAGTGTCGTCATGGACCTGGGTGACGTTCCATCCCCCCGGCAGGCCGCCCAACAGAACCTGCTGATGTTCACCGGCATCCTGGATATCGGCGAAGTTAACGGTCACCGTCACCTGGAACGTGGTGGTCGCACCACCGCTCTCCATGGCCGTATGATCGGGGATGGCAGCCAAGGACGGATCGGCCGCCACGGTATCAACCACGGCAGTGGCATGGTCCACACCGCCTGTGGTGGCGACACCATTGACCGTCGCATCGACCGTCAGCGTGACGTCATGCGAGTCATTCTTGCCAAGTGTCACATCGATTTCAGCACCAGTGCCGCTCTTCAGAGCCGCGAGGAAGGCAATCTCATTGGCATTCGCTCCGGTGATGACGGTCGTACCCGGGCCAAAGTTCACCGTATGCGTGGCATCGTGCCACTGGCCGGTGGCGCCGGCGGGAATGCCGGACACCGTCGCCGTGTTGACGGAGTCAGCCGGATTGTTCGGGGTCACCAAGGCATGGAAGGCGAGCGTCAGATGGGTGCTGTTCTGATCGTTCGTCCGCTCGCCAGAGGTGGTCGATGCAGCATCCTCATATGCCGGGTTGGTCCCGAGATCGGAGGTGACATGGCTGGTGCCGCCGCCGGTCAACAACTTGATGGTGAGGTCCGCGGACGAAGTATCGCCATCGCTGTCCGCCAGGTAGTAGGTGAAGTCGAGCGTGGTCGGCTGGCTGGCGCTGGAGGTCTGGTTGAAGGTCCAAGCCCCGTTGGCACTCATATGCAGCATACCGTTGCCGACATCGATATCGGCGCCGCTGTTCGGTTGCACAACATAAGTGATGCCGTTGAACTTAACCCACGCCACGGCACCCGGGGTGTCGGCGCCGACATGGTCGTTGGTCATCACATTGCCGGTCAGTTCCGGGATGGTGCCGTCGGTGTTGAGCGCGGTGATGGTATAGAGGCCGTCATTGACCGCCTTGGGGCCATCATCATCGACACTGATGAGAATCTGCGCCGACTGGCTGTTGTCGCCGTCGAAATCTTGCGACACCAGGCCAAAGGCAAAGTGCAGATTATCTTCGGTGCTCTCGTTGGTATTAGGCGTCCCGAAATTATCGCCAATCGGCTCCTTCAAGGCCTCCAGCAGCGTGAAGGTCCAGGTGCCATTGTTCAGCACCATCGCGAACACTTCATGAGCTGCGTCATGATGCCCGGCTTCGTAGCCGATGATCGATGTCCCGGTAGCAACGATATCCACCGATGCCCCAGTATGGGTCGTGAGCGTGTTGACGTTGTTCAGTGTGTCGAGAACGGTATTGCCGTTATCATCCTTCACGACCAGGCCGTGCAAGGTCGTGCTGCCGGCACCATCGGCACCATAATTGGCAGTATAGGTACCGCTCGTTGTCGTGTGGCCGCTATCGTCACCCGGGGTGGAGTCCGTGTCCTGGTTACCGTTGGAGCCGATGACCTGATGCGGAGGAAGCGGATTCACGCTCGTGGTCAGCCAATCTTCATCGACATGGCCGGACGTCGCGCGCCCATCGGAGTCATTGTAGTGGACGGTCGGGGTCGAGGGGCCGTCATCCGCAAAGGTGACATGACCGCCAAGGTCGAGGGACTTGCTGGCCGAGGCGCCATCACCGTCGCTATCGGTCGCCGCTACGGTGCCGATCAGGTTCACCAAGCCGGTACCGAGTCCAGTGGTCTGGGTGTCATAATTCGGCGATCCCGGACCACCCGACGCATGATCGAGTTCCTGATACTGGGTCAGCGTCACATGACCGCTGCTGTCAACCTCCAGCTTGAAAACTTCCGTGCTGGAGTTGACGGTCCCATTGGATGAAGTCGTGCCATAGATCACGCCATTGCTATCTTCAGACAGATAGATCGTCTGGCCATGGCTCTTCAGGCCGCTATTCACGCCATGCGTTGCATTGCCCTGCAGATCCAGCGCGTAGGTCACCGTGGCATGGCCGGGGCCATCAGCACCATAAGTCACAGCGGGGCTGAAGAAGGTGCCGAAATTGGCCGACGCATGGCTATAGCCGGGGTTGTTGCCGGTGGTCTGGGCATCAAATGTCTCAAGAACCGGGCTGTTCCCGTTCCAGGTCGCCGTCACCACCGGACCGTCGTCATGGACGGTGACATTCAGGCTGCCATTGGCAGTGCTGCCATCGGCATCGGCCACCGTATAGCTGAAGCCCAGCGCATGCAGCAGGTCAGAGCCGGAGTTGCTGCCGAAATGACCCAACACATTGTCGAAGCTATCCGGGCTCGAATTGGAGTTCTGGTAGTTCTTCGTCAAGGTGAAGGTATAGAAGCCGGTCGTATCATCGACCGTCAGTGTGTAGAAGGCGGTCGAGACCGTCCAGAGGTGGCCAGCGGCGTCATGCGTGACGGTCGCGCCATCACCGTTGGTCGACCCGACATGGGTGATGCTGCCCGGACCATCGCCGTTATAGGAGAAGTTCAGGAAGCCGGTGGTGACGTTGGAGCCGTCACCCTTTGCGGTGCCGTCATGATCGGTACCAGCCTGATCCAACCCCTTCTCATAGACACCCGTCGACGTGCTATCGGTGGTCGGCTTGGCATCATCGACGCAGACGCAAATCTGCGTGTTGATGGCATCGCCGTCGCGATCCATGATGGTGACGTTGAACGGCAGGTTCGACATATGGTTGCCGCTGTTATTGTCGAGCGGGCCATATTCCGTGAAGGTATAGGTGGCGGTCAGCGTGCCGTTGACATTCGTGGCGTCCGGATTGATGTCGAGCTTGAACACCGGCTCGTTGTGGTCACCGCCCTTATAAGCCGTGATGATGATATCGCCATTCACCACCGTCTGCTCATAGGTCAGCGCAACGCCGCCCGACGTCAGATGCATGCCCGACAGTTCGGTCGTCGAAACGGTGAAGCCATTGCCGGCCGTGGTGCCATGCGGCAGGTTGCCGTTATCAGCACCAAAATCATAGGTGAAGGCGCCTTGCTGCACATTGGTCGGCAGCAGATTCACTTCCAGTTGCTGGACCAGGTAATCGCTGTTGTCACCCGTGCCCTGGTCGCCCAAGGCGGTGAAGACCAGCTTGTCGAAGCCGCCGGGAACCGTCGGAATCGCCAGGCCATACTGGCCGGTTGTGCTATCGGCCGTGAAGTTGCCCGAGGCCACTTCGACGCCATTGCGATAAGCCGCCCAATGGCCCTGCTCGTTGGTGCCACCTTCCTGAGAATAGAAGCGCGCCAGTTCAACCGTTGCCGATTCAACCAGATGCGTACCGAAGCTGACGATCAGGCTTTCCGATCCGGCCGGATGACCCTGCGTGGCCGAGTCGTAGTTGATCTCGTGGAAACGATCTTCACCCGTACCATCGGTGTCACTGCTGACGCCAAAGCCCGCGCCGGTCGCTGTATCCACCGAGACATGATGCTGATTGCTGTTGCTATGGCCCTGGTCATCGGTCGCCGTGATGGTCACCCAGCTCGGCTTGCTGTTCAGGTCGATGATGGCGCTGGTGGTCGATTCCTGCAGGCAGTCGCTGTCGCGATCCGGCACCGACGTCGTGGTATGCGTGATATGCGGCTCGCAGATCAGCTTGGGCGCATCGTCATCCACCACGAATTGCAGTGTCGTCGTCGCCTTGTCGCCGTCAACATCCGTCACCTGAGCGCCGAAGCTGAGGTTCAGATCGTCCTCATAGCGCGCCGTGCCGTTATCCGTCGCATTGTCGTGCGGATTGCCATTGCTGTCCGGATGCCCCAGGGCCGCCAGCAGGTCGAACGTGAAATCGCCTGACTTGGTGTCCAGCGTCACCTTGAACGCGTCTTCGTGATGGTTGCCGTCCTGGAACCAGCCCGTCACCACCAGATCGCCACCGGAATTCTTGCTCAGGCTCAGATAGATCTGGTGACCGCCAGCATCCTTCAGCAGATTGCCGCTGGCATCCGTCGCCGCGACCGGTGAGCCATAGAGGCTCAGGCCCGGGATGTTGAAGCCGAACTTCAGCGGACCATCGACCTCTGGCTGGACATTGATCTGGCCGGTCACATGGGTGCCGCCAGGGCCGTCGCCGTCATTGCCGCCAACGTGATGGGAATTCAAGTTGTCCGGGTTGGTATCCGAATCGAAGTTGCCCGGCACGCCATTGGTGTTGCTGTGCAGGTAATCTTCGTCGACATGACCCTTGCCGTGGTCATTGGTGCCGTCGCTGCAATAGGTGACGTTGCAGATCACCGGCGCGTCGTCGACGATGGCGACTTCCAGCGGTGCATCGACATAATCGCCGTCGTAATCGGTGGCGCGGAAATGGACCAGCGGCTGACCGTCATCGGTCAGGATGTCTAGCGGGTCATTGGCACCGGT
>Ga0247779_1001281_pt1 | contig 12410 bp, 12 predicted proteins | sample UWRJL221509R5_FD_179925 | JGI IMG/M metagenome (GOLD analysis project Ga0247779, IMG submission 179925) | Plant litter microbial communities from Arlington Agricultural Research Station in Wisconsin, United States - UWRJ-L221-509R-5 | ecosystem: Environmental > Terrestrial > Plant litter >...
AATGAAATTTGTATTGACCCGAAGACGCGTACCTGCGGTGAACATGCCATCCGGTGAACCTATACAACGTCAAGAGAATCCATCCATTAAGTTTAGATACACGAAGGACGTATCACAATTTGAATTGTCTGACCTCCAGCGGTCAGCTGTTTGTATTCAGTCATCAGACGTCTAAGGGCGGTTGAACCACTACCAGTTGCTCTAGATGACATTTTCGATGAATTCGTTCACTGCGGTAGAGATAAGTGTCGTGTGTGAAGATAAGTCCAGAACCAAGAAGTGATCATTCGCTTGGCCCAAAGGTCTACAAATAATTGTAATGCAATGCATAACTGGACCTGGGACAAACCATCGCAAACTCTCTTACTCTGCCGTTCAACCTTTCAAGCTCCAGTCCGAGTCAGCACTCTTCAAACTCCTTATACTACTTTTTTCTTTCTATACTTGTTCTCATGACCTTCTTTATTTATTTCAAATAGGCATGTCACGAGTCAATATCAATGACAATTCCTCGGGACACAAGAATCCATTCATATCATATCAAACACAACGTCGGCTTCCACTACATTCTAGTCCTACTCAACACATATAATGGAGTAAACGCACGAGTTAACAATCTACTCCACCGCTTGATTTAGAGGCTTTCAAAAACCCGTTATTAACGTGTGAGGGTGTAACACGCAGTGGTTGTCTTGATGGGCGGCTCGGTGGTATCTTGCTCTTTTGCGCGCCATGGGTGGTATCTCGTACGTCTTCGGTGTAATAAGACCCGGTATCAATATGAGAATGGAATCCTAGTCGTATCCCGTTCTCACTGGGATCTCCCCACCCCGAATGTCCAAAAACTTGGAATTCGAGTGACCAGTTGAAGGTGAAGCGAACATATATGTACGCAGTTATTTTGAGGCGCCGCAGTAGGGTCGAAAGCTCCGTTTTTTAAAAAAAAACAAAGACCTCGATAGAAGGCTGCCCTATTTCAATAGCATCTTCATTTCGCAATACAGATCTCGGGTGGAAACAGGTATGGGCAAAAGACTCGACTAGTATCACCGTCGCCGAGGTTAAACCACATGGCTAAGGGTTTCTTCATTTGCCTGTTGAGAATGCTCTTCCGCCAGAAAAAATAGATGCATGAAGACATGTATGAATGCCGGAATTTCGAACGTGACCTTCGGGATCCTAAACGCATAGTTTTCTTGCTTCCTTGACTTGTGAAAAAGGAATCCAAAATGCAGGATCGAAAGAGATGTTGATACACATGATGATGAATGGTGATAATCTACAATGAGTAAGTGAACTATAATAATAGAAAATAGATACGACAACAAGCTTGATATTGGGATGTCAAAAAGTGTCATGCATCGTCGAGAACCAGCCGTGGCACCACGTTCATAGCCATTAACTGAATAAGCAGAGTCAACGTCAATGAATTGTGAGACAGTAATTCAAATCGAAACGAAACCAACCTCTTGGAACAGCAATTTAGCTGCGTATGGTATCGTCAATTGAGCCATCTTCTTGGAACTTTTGCAATAGGTACACCAGCCATTGTACCCCATTAGCCCGCATTCCTGACAAGCATTAACTTCGAATTTGTCCGAAGATATCATTAGGCGTTCAAGTAGTAGCTGTGTTGCACCATAACCGATGAGGCAGTCGCGTTCCATCTCACCCAAACGGAGACCTCCTTCTCGAGATCGACCTTCCGTAGGCTGCCGGGTCAGCGTTGCACGCGGACCTCTATTAGTAGACCAAGAGATGAGTAATTCTTTCATCTTTCCTATGTGAGATAGAAAACGAACCTTGCTCGGGCGTGCATCTTATCCATGACCATGTGTTCTAAAGATAGTCACCGCTTGATCAAGGAGACAAAATTGACTAGGAGAACTGAGAGCTTACTTAGTTTCTAAAGGAGAATGTCAGTCTCGGTTATTGAATGCCGCGAATGTCAATTCAAGGAATATAGGAACTTACTTGATAATAGATGGGCCCAAAATACACATAGGCTTCTAAAGGTTCACCGGTAATACCGCTCGTGAGCATATCTTTCCCTGCATAGCTGAATCCATTCTCGACAAGCAGTCGACTCATATCTTCAACCTAAAGGTTCCATTGAGTTTTTCCTAGCAGAGCAATCATTGTCAATCAACATACCCTGGATCCACCGAAGGCAGTACCATACTGTAACTTGCCAGTCAAGACACCAGCCTGGCATCAGAGTTAATTTTGTTGTGAAATGCGCTCAATGCGACCGAGTATCTCGTACCTTGCCAGCTAAGAGTTCAATCATCTTTCCGACAGTCATGCGAGATGGGAAACCATGGGGGTTCATGATAGTATCTGTATATAGAGCGAAGCCGTGAGTGTTCCGATGAGGTATAAAAGATGAGATAGAAAAGTATTGTACCCGGATTGATACCCTGATCGTTGAAAGGCATGTCTTCCTGGTTAACGATGAGACCGCATACACCTTTCTGACCGTGGCGAGATGAAAACTTGTCGCCTAGTTCTGGTCTTCTCGTTTGACGGATGAGAACTTTGATCAAAGTTTGATCATTATCCGTGTCGCTGATCAAAACCTTGTCGATGTTTCCTGCCACCGGGGATTTATAGCTTAGGGGCGTGTTCTTGTACGGAACCGATGCTGCTTGTCCAGTAAATGTATTGTCTGTGGCATTCGAAGGTGATTGCTTGTTAACGTAAACATCCCCTGGATCAACTCTTTCTCCAACCCCAGCTAAACCATCTCCCTGGATGATGTCATACCTTTTGGCTATTTGACCGTTTTCGTCGAGAGGGGCATCGGCCAGACGGTCGAAACTGAAAGATGCCTGTCAATATGCTGGATATCACCGTAATCCTAGTCTGCAACTTACGTTCCATTGGGATATTTTCGAACCAAAGTTGCATTTTTGCGCAGCACTTGGCATCGGCCATAACCTCGGTCCAAGCTTGACTACAAAATAGGCATTGTCTATCAGTAAAATGTTATAGGTTAGAAAGATAATTAATCTTACTCTGTTCAAGATGAGTGCATCCTCGATATCGTATCCAGAATAACTCATGACAGCGACGGTCGCATTTTGGCCAGCTGGAAGTTTGTCATAGCCAATTAACTCGATCGTTTTTGATTTAACCATGGGTTGTTGGGGGTAAACAGATAGATAGAGAAGCGTGTCGATGCGGTTGAACTGATTATACGCTATAGCTCCAATTGCTTGTTTGCCCATAGCACATTGATACGTATTCCGAGGGGACTGGTTATGATGTGGGTAAGGAATTAGACCAGCGACGGCACCGAGAATGGTAAACGGTTCGATTTCCAGGTGAGTGGTGGCAGGAACAATGTCACTTTCGTAAAGGGCAATATACGTGTCGTTCTCTTCGTTTACATCGAGATACTCAACGAGACCTTTTTGGAGGAAGTCTTCAAATGTTGCTTTCCCTTTTTTCAAAAGCTGAAACGGTTTAGAAGATAGATAGAAGTAACTTGGAATGATAACTTACATTTATGTGTTCTGTTCGCACCCTCGGCCTTCCATCTTCCACGATGATCATTGGCCTGCAAATACGACCACCATCGCTGGCAATATGAACGGCACGGTGATGATTATTGGTGTATATACTTACGAACTCACTGAAGCGTCGAGCTCTTCGGAGTTTGCGAAATTGGTTGACGAATCGAGATGCATTCCTCGTAACACCAATAATAGTGCCGTTGACGTTTACGACATAAGTGTGGGGTCCGTATATCTCCGTTCCTGTGGCCAAACTAATATCTATGAGAAGTAGAGAAATTAAGCCAGGTAGCTTGAAGATAGGTAAGAGATAGAAAATAACAGTACCTTCTACACCCAGCATAAACGCGAGCCGGATGATTGGTTCTTCCTCCACATCGGTAGTGATATGTGTCATCAGCGCCAGATTTTTCACGAGACCGCAAGCCTCTCCTTCGGGCGTATCACTAGGGCATAGCACACCCCATTGACTAGGCTGCAGTGCTCGCGGACCACTGACTTTCCTGGTCTTTTCAAATTGGGATGATATACGGGTCATCATTCCAAGAGCGGAGATAAAGCTGAGGCGACTTAGGACGTGTGTAACACCTGCTCTCTCCATCTTAAACCGTTTAAGAGACCAGTTTCCCGTGGATATGGCTCGGACGAAGCCAGACGTAAGATGATCGCCCTGCATTCTCATGGTGTTGAAAGCGTCAAATTCACTCGTCCGGGATGGTTTCTTGAGAACTTTATCGATGGCCATTTTGAGATTAGAGTTATACGTTTTGAACAGATCTTCAAATAGCAGCGCTAGAAGTTGTCCTGCACTGAGGCAGATTTAGAAATTTCAAGTAATGGGCAATTGGTACCTCGGATGCTTACAGTTCTAGGCGTTTGTTTCCGACGTAGTCGCGATCATCGACCATATTTTCATCCTCAATAGCCATAAGCACCCTACGAGTCATTGTAGCCACGAAAACAGCTTTAGCCCTGAAATCCAGACCCTTGACAGGAACGTGGGCCAGGACAATTGTTGCTAGTGCTTCTAACGCTTCTTCCCATGCAGGCCGTCGGGGTCCTACTACCCGACGATTGATCTTGACGCGAGACCCGATGTATTCCAGTGCTTGCTGGCGAGTGAATACACCAAGTTTCGCAGCCTCTTCAAGATTGACAGAGAACGAATTTTTATACGCATCGGTATTTCCCGCGGTCAACAAAAGAATCTCCTTGTCAGACTGGATACCCAGAGCTTTTAATGCGATCACGATTGGTACATCTTCATGTATTGAGTTGTGGCGGAGGTAGATTTTTCCTTTCTTAGTTGCGACATACGTTTTCGACTTGAGTCCTCCATGCGTAGATCTGGAAGGAATACGTTAAAGTTATCAGAGGTTGGAGGGGGAGAGAGGCTGGGATACGAACGAGGTACAAGAAGCTTGGACGATACCCTTCACAGGGTCAGTTTCCACAATGATACGATTCTTGCTCAGTTGCTCTTGAACCAGAATAACCTTCTCCGTACCCTTCACTACAAAGTAACCTCCTGGATCAAGTGGGCATTCAATCATACGAGCCAGTTGCTCTTCTGTGCGTCCTGTCAAAACACATTTGCTACTTCTTAACATTATGGGTAATCGTCCAATGTTGACATTTCTTTGGACGATGTTCTTTCCACGGGTATATTGGATAGTCACGATGATTGGGGCGCTGTATGTTATATCGCGTAGTCTGCACTCGTTGGGAGTGACGCGCTTGTCGATAGCTTGGTCCTCATTGCGATCTGGGAAGCCTACGTTGATATCAGTGTATTTTAACCAGAAACGTGGATCGACGTCCGACGTGACTTTGTTATTTGCTTTCACGATGTTCTTGATGTCGGTATCGACAAAATAATTGAATGAATCGATGTGTTGCTTAACAAGTCCTTTTACTTTCAGGAAAGCTGGTAGCAAGAGCCATTTATCCTGACATCAGATTTAGATATGTAATCCGTGAGCAGCTGCTAAACTAACCTCGACATTCTTGATCGGATCCGTAAGACCAAGTCCTTTCCAATTCGTACGATTGAGCTGCTCCCATTCATTTTCTTCAACTTCCATGACTATTCCCTTTATCTACGCGAGTTTTTGGGGTATAGTAGTAAGCAAGCAATGTAATCGGAATATAAGTGTTCTCAGAACACTGATGAGATGAAAATCCACAGTCAGGAAAAAAGAAAGTGGACTTGTTGATCGGAGTCAAGGCTGAAGACGAAATCAGAAATTTCTGCAAGGTTATTATTTATCACGTGATGGTTTATTTCCCTCCCACGTGTTCTTAATCGCGCTAATTAATGTCGCGATCCAGAGACGCGATTCTCCTATCGTAATGAAACGTAATTTTTAACTTGGAGTAAACATTTTATATGAGACCATTTGGTTTTGAGTGTTAGGCCATGTTATATACTACCCAGAAAAGCGTGGCCTGACTTCAAGTTCGATGTGTTTACCCGTACAGTGTAGCCCTTTAATTAATTAACTAGGAATTCCCAATGACAACGTGAATCAAATCGTTAAAACTGCATTTCATTGAACATAAATTTTCTTTTCCTCTTTATTCTCTGTTATCCCTTTCTGTGCCACGATATATAAGTTTCTTCCAGATCAAGAAAATAATTGTTATCAATGGATTAAACTAAGTCAGGTGCACCTGAAGAGCCATGTGAGCTCACAAATAGCAAATACTTCATTGATACAAACTACCATTTTCTTAAAAGCCTAGTCTACAAGTCCAGATATGCACTCGTGTTGGCGCCGAAAATCTCAAGTGTCTCCTCGATCAGTCACGTGTTGGGATTCTTATATAACGGAGAACCCCGCAGAACGAGCATCCTGATTCCTTTCAGGAAAGCTACCAGCCACCTGCTTTCAACCACTTTTACTATCACATAGCTTTATCGATGTCAAAACCAAACGCTTCAAACACATTGTTGCTTCGGAGGCAGCTTGCTGAGTTGACGAAACACCCTGTCGAAGGGTTTTCAGCAGGTCAGTATTCAACCTAATCTCTCTGTTCTGATCTTCGAAGTCTGATACGATGGCTGTTCAAACCAGGTCTTGTTGACGATGATAACCTTTATGAGTGGGAAATTCTTATTATCGGGTACGTCTTCACTTCTTTTCAGTGCTCCACCTTCTAGCTCATCGTGTGCCCATCAGGCCTCCTGATACTCTATAGTGCGCACAACAGGCTTTCGTATGCGAGTTTATAATTCAACTTTATTCTTTATATCAGCGAGGGAGGATTCTTCAAAGCTCGACTCTCATTTCCGCCCGAATTTCCATTGCTTCCACCGAAGATGCGATTTATAACACCAATGTGGCACCCCAACAGTCCGTCTCATAGAATATCGTACCTCGTTGATCCCTGATACACCTTTATGCAGTTTACCCTGATGGCACTGTCTGCGTCTCCATTCTTGTGAGTACATTGATATTCTACCAATGAGCCATAGGTTTTAATGTTATCTCGTTAAGCACGCACCGGGGGACGACCAATACGGATACGAAGACGCCGGCGAACGTTGGATGCCTGTACACACAGTCGAATCCATAGTAGGTCCTTCAAATACTGATTCAATATGCTTAAACTGACAATGTTGTTCTTGAAGCTTGTTAGCGTTATCTCTCTTCTCTCTTCCGACACTCCTAACCTCGAGAGTCCCGCCAACATCGACGCGGCCAAAGAGGTCCGGACAGATCTTGCTGGTATGTCCTTGATAATGTATTTACTCGCTCAAACTCAATTATTCAATTATATTATATGCAGGTTATAAGAAGAAAGTACGCAGGCTGGTACGAAGGAGCGCCGAGGAAGCATACGATTGAATTTAAATGTATTTTACTTCGGTCTGTGTCGTCGAGTTTTCATTGCATTTGTATTATTTTTTTCCGTTTGGAACGCGCACATTGGTTTCTTTTTCGTATTGCTTTATCCTCTCATTGTTCGCATTAATGAATACTATCCGAGTTTCTCATCATCGGAATTTCTTGGCCAATAATCGTGGGAAAACCGAAACCAATTTACCTAATGCGGACCATTCACGTACGTTAGTCTCATATATAGAGGACAACAACTTCTTGACTCCGTTTTCTATTTGCTGCTTTTACAATACCCTCAACACCTAGGCTATAGCTATAACTAGTCCGTTTCCGGAATCCTGGATTGTTCAACCCCAAGAGTACTTGAGAGGAACCCCTTCATTCAATCGCCAATTCGCTGCGTATTGTACTTTTCGCGATGTCTAAACCTCCGGTGAAGAATATCTACCAGAAACGTTAATTATCTTTTTTTAACTCTAGTGGTTTTGGAGGCTTACATGAGGTGAAAATATCACAGGGCTGGAAAGCTCAATACCTGCGCCCATTGGTTTGTATTCAATTAATATTTCCTTCTTTGCGTGAAGCTAAAATGACATTAGAAGATGACTCGGAAGATGACCCAGACTTCATTTCAGGTGCCTATATCCCAGAAGAAAAGCCGAAGAAGAAACGCGGAAGTAAAGGGTCAAGCGCACAGGCTCAAAAAAGGAGGCGTACAGACGTTTTATCGGATGGCGACAGCGCGTCGAGTAAAAGACAGAGTATGGCCTCACTTGCTTTCTGTATAAATTTTTCTTACTTCATCAGGTTCTCGTCTGAAGGGAGCCCATCCCAACCCTTTGCATCAATATTTTGGTCAGTGACGCGCTATGTCATGTTCACTTATCTGAAACTTGGTACAAACTAGGGGACGTCATGGGCATACCTTCTTCTGAAGACGAAGAGACGAAAGTTACTGATGAAGAAAAAGACGAAGAGGCCGATTCTGATGGAGAAAATCTGGCACCGATCTTTAGAACCGTGACCGCTACTGTGAAACCTGGAAGTAGTGGTATGCCACCAGCGCCTAGGGTGTCGCAAAATAAGAAGCCGCCTGGAGTCCCAATGGAAGTCGACTCTGTAACAGAGTCGGAATCCGACGGCAATAATCGGGCCACGTCCAGATTGCCTACTACATTGTCATCAAAAAGCAAGACCGCTGGTCAGTATCCATTCGCTCAAAGTCGCATACCTTTTGACGCGATTTATCTTGAAGAATCCGTGACAGAATCAGAGACGGAGCCCGAATCAGACCCAGACCAAGCCGCTCCACGAGGGTCTCCTAATCCACCAAAACATGGTAGGAGCTGCTTATTTTTGCTTTTGTTGTTATTCTCAATAATTCAGGAGCAGTGAAAAGTATTCTCAAACCGAGTCAACCGAGAGCTACCTTCGGTGACTCATCTGTAACAGAGTCTGAATCTGAGGATGAGGAAACGATTCTTGTAAGTTTTCACAGATTCACTCTGGATAAAGATTTGCTCAAAGGGTCCCAAAGAGTCTAGAGCCTAGACCGAACTTTCATTCCGAACATAAAGAAAAGCTCGGGAAGTCATATATGCTTGATGAACGAAAGCAGATTAAAATCCCCGCAACTATCAACTCATATCTTCGTGAATATCAACGCGAAGGCGTCACATTCCTGTACAGACAATACAAAGAAGAGCGAGGCGGACTCCTTGGCGATGACATGGGATTGGTAAGTCATAAAAGTCATGCGCATCAGGCTCTTCTCATTTTTGTCTTAGGGTATGTTCAGATTGCTCTTTCCACAATCCAATTCCTCCTTAGGAATATTTTCTTAGGTAAAACTATTCAGGTCATATCTTTTTTATCAGCCATCATGTACAAAACCGGTACAATTCGAGACAAGCATCGTCGTCGTAAACATGTCTTTGACTTGATGGACGAAGAAGACTGGAAACTGAATAAAAAGCTGCCCAAAGCAAACGCAAAATGGCCCACCTGCTTAATCATTGCACCCAGTACTGTGGTCTATAACTGGAAGAGCGAATTCAAGAAAGTGAGGATATTTATCACAGCTGGGATGGCATATTTATTCAACTTACATTCAATTTGTAAGTGGGGGTATTTTGAGGTTGGTATTTATACAGGGAAAAATCGCACACAGGTTCTACGAGATTTCAAGTATGGCCGATTGGACGTGGGTAAGACCTTCACACATTTTTCTTCCTATCAACAGGCTTTTACTTTATATGATACAGTCGTTACCTCGTTTACCTTGGCCTCGAGAGACATCGATTACCTAGACTCTCTGGCTTGGAGCTGTATCATCGTCGACGAGGTACATCATGTCAAGAACGAAACGAGTAAGATCGCTGATGCCCTTCATCGGTTCGCATGTTGCCGACGATTTGGGCTCAGCGGGACTACAATCCAAAACTCTTACAAAGAAATGTGGGCGATTCTGGATTGGACAAATCCAGGCAGACTAGGATCGGCGAAACAATGGGATATGTACGTAGCGAAGCCTTTGACAACAGGTCAATCTACAGGTGCTACGGAAGAAGAAAGGTCAAAATCTTTGCTCGTGGCTAAAATTTTGAAAGAAAAGCTGCTACCGAACTTTTTCCTCCGCAGGTAAGGCATTCAAAAGGGGCACTATTTTTCAAAGTCATACTCATAATTTTTACAAAGAACAAAGGATATCATTAAAGATCAAGTAAGTTTCACAGTTAAAATCCTTATCTTTATGTTATTTTCTAAATCAAATCTTATAGCTTCCTAAAAAGCTTGACCATGTCGTATTTTGTCCGCTCACTTCAATGCAAATCCACGCATACAAACGGATATTGAACATGGAAGCAGTGCAAAATTTCATTAACCGCGACCAACCGTGTCCTTGTGGCTCTAACAAAGCGTATGTCGCTGCTCCTACCACGTGTTTGGTATATAAACGAAAATCATTAGGAGGAAAAAATGTTGTCATCCATTCGTCGTCGGAGATGTATTTAAATATATGGCGATTCTCATCAAGTTATCGAACCATTTGGCTTTAATTTTACCAGGTAAACTTGCTCACCGTGACATATACGCACTTGGGAAGCTAAATTCTCGTTATCAGGTAATCCCAAAGATTCTCCCGAGCAAATTGCTCGAAATCGTGAATTAGCCTCTGCCGTTTTCTCCAATGGGAACACTCCCATATACGAGCTAGCATTCATGGAACCACAATTTTGTGGAAAATGGGCTGCGCTGGAGGCCCTTCTATCAGAGTGGAGAAAGGACCGCACGAATAAAGTTCTCATCTTCACCAAGTCAGTGAAGCTACTGGACACATTCGAACATAATCTGAGGAAGAAAGAGGAAACGGGTTGGCCCCCTTTTTCTTGCTTTTTTTTTTTTTTCGTTCCTCATATACTCGTATAGGATATAAATATCTCAGAATGGACGGGGAGACACCCCAGAAAGAGCGTGAGTACTGCGTACATTTGTCAGTGCTTGTCTCTAGAATACTCATCGACACGTCAGGCATGCCCATGATCGAAAAATTCAATACTGATCCCTCAATAAACATCTTCTTAATATCGATTCAAACTGGCGGGACCGGGCTTAATTTAACTGGTGAGTCTGTGTAAACCTAATTACTTGTATTATGCTAATTCTAATTTGCATGTTTAAGGTGCGAACAAAGTTGTAATATTTGGTAAGTGAATGCATAATTCAAACATACTAGACACATCGCTGATGAATCAATATAGATCCAAACTGGAGTATGTATTTCAAGTTGTCTTTTAGAAAGATGGAACGTTTATTCCTTCTAGATCCTGCTCACGATCTGCAGGCTATGGATAGGTTTGTCTTTTCTCGGTAATGCGAAGGCGAAGTGATGCTGATAGAATTCAATATACTGTAGGGCCTTTCGCTTTGGCCAAACTCGAGATGTTTCTGTATATCGCCTCCTCGGTGCTGGCTCTCTGGAAGAGTTGATATATGCGAGGCAAATCTACAAGCAGCAACAGATGGCGATAGGCTATGATGCGAGTGTTCAGACCCGGTACGTATTAATATCTATTTCCATGTAAGTGGTCCTCAGAAGCTGAACGTCAATATACCAGATATTTTGAGGGAGTCCAAGGAGACAATGCCAAGAAAGGAGAGCTTTTTGGATTGGAGAACATTTTCAAACTTCATGAAGGCAAGTTGGCGACCAAACAAGCTGTACGTTATTCTTTCAATGCCGATAAACCCAAATATAAACAATAGTTTAGATCGAGAAAGCCAATCTCGCTGAGCTTGATTGGGCGCTCGCAAATCTGAATTCAGGGCCGAAGAAGGGCAAGAACACAGGGAAATCTGCTAATGAATTCCTGGAGGTGGGTGGGAAGTTACAAAGCGATGATTTTCTTGTAAGTTTTTTTTCTTTTTGAGTTGATATCCAGAATGACACGCTGACACGGACTCAACGCGCAACAGGGTAACGCCAAGGGTTTGGGCGCCCTTCTATTTGACGATGGTCTGTGTTATAATCATAATTCACGACATACTTCTCTCAACATACTTTCCATCTATCTAGCGGCGCCTCAAACGGAGCACGACATCATTCAGAGGACACTGAACGCAATTGGTGTATCGTACAGCCACATGAACGACGAGATTCTCGTCCCTAGCAAGATTGAAGAAGCGAGGACGAAAGAGCTGATAAAAGTGGGTCCTTGGAATGAATGCAATGCATTTCTTTGCACTAAATTCTTCACCTAAGAAAACACGTCAAAAGCGAAACCAAGCTGCCGAGAAGAAGGCAAAGAAAGGGAAAGAGAAGGAACCGTCCCCACCGAAGGATATCTGGCCACCTATCAGGAGTCACCACAAGCGCAAACCACCACCGCCTACACCTGAGGAACAGTACGCCTTCTTTATCTCCATCTTTATTGCTGTCGCTGAGCACCTTCCCTTAGACTTCAGCTCAGACGAAAGGCTCTCATCCGCTTGGAACTAATAAAAAACCCACAAGATGTACCCTCTTTTGCTCGCGAGTTGTGAGTGA
>Ga0247779_1001282_pt1 | contig 12410 bp, 10 predicted proteins | sample UWRJL221509R5_FD_179925 | JGI IMG/M metagenome (GOLD analysis project Ga0247779, IMG submission 179925) | Plant litter microbial communities from Arlington Agricultural Research Station in Wisconsin, United States - UWRJ-L221-509R-5 | ecosystem: Environmental > Terrestrial > Plant litter >...
TAGAAAGAGGACGTCGAGCAGGAGTCAGAAGCGCAGTAAAAACAGGAGGCGATGCGCAGCCTAGCTGCGCATAATTCATATGGTGAAACAAGTATCAGGAAAATGAAAAAGAATTGAACAAAGGGGTCGAATCGTAACAGCCACGCCCCGTTGAGGTTTGGACTTTGACTTTACAACAGTAGTCTTTCGGGGTGCTTGGAGTTGATATGGGACAGATTTAGATTCGTGTGCCACTCCCTTTGCTGATTCGATAGCTATTACAAGCTGATTATTGTTACTTTGTTACTTCTGTCTCATATCTTCAATTGGAAGTAACCACTTATATTATTTTTTCAGGAAAGATCTTGCTCATTTGCGTTCTCGCTGCTAATCTTCCTGGACGCCTCTGCTTGGTGTTTGTTTCCCTCTCCAACTCGTGAGGAGTTGTCGGGACTGCCAAATGGGTTAATAGCCTCCACATCAGAGTCTTCAAGGCCGCCAGATAAAACCTGAACTTGCACTGTTTGTTGTGTTTCGCTTCTAGTCCTCTCGCGTTTGGTGTTCCAGTCTGGACAAAGCCCCGTCGCAAATGTGACAGGCACATTTTTCCTAGCAGATAATCTTATCAATCAAATATTATTCAAGGAAATGACCGGCTTACCTTTTCCCATCAGACATCTTTCTTTTTTTTCTGCCACCTGCTGCTTTTGCCTTCAAATCCACAATCTCTTTTAAGAGTGTTTGGTTTGTTCTCTGAAATTTGAATACTAGGTTAGTTGCTGTGAACTATACTTTAAGTGAAGCTTATACTGACGTTTAGAGAATTTTCATCACCAGGATCGATATCTAGCTTGAGATCAGTATCCTCTCCACTGCTAACATCATGATATCCGTCAAATTCTTCGCCTGAAGATTCACGGTCAAGATCAGATAAATTTCAAATTATTTTTTTGATTGCTGCTTCTCTTTTTGTGTCCTCATCGACATTCATCTTGTCCATGGCATGTAAAGTTTCCTGGGCGCGGTGCTCCTTCTCAGCTTTCTCTTGTTCTACCTTTGCTTTGTCTGCTCAAATCTCAGCTTTCGTTCTTCTTTTTCGCTTTGCAACTGGAGCTGGCTTTGAGAGAGATTGTACTCTGAATGAGCGTCATGGAGAGGATTCTGGAGAAGCCGCTTCAACAAGGTCTGTTTGACCTTTCCTCAGTTTCTTGGGAGCGGGTGTACTATTAGTGGTGTCTGAACCAAATTCACGGCGACATTTTTGTCTTCCGACTGAAGGTTTGTCATTTGTACTGTGTGGGACATTTTCTTGGGTGGTATCAACAAGAGTGGTACTTCTCTGCTTAGCAGATGTTGAGGTTTTTGGCTGGTATTGTGTTGCAGGAGTGTCAAGCTTCGATGTGCACGTGGTGCGCTTTCCAGTGCTGGTTTTCTTTGTGGGCATGATAAATGTAATATGTTGGTGACCCACGTAGACTTGATAGAGTTATAAGGAGCCAAAACCCAGTGGAGCATCTGCGAATCATAATGGAGCCAATGTTTTGGTCATTACGACTTTGCATGCAGTTTGAAGCTAACAACTGTATTACTTGTGGTGCGCTCCTCCCATCCGTGAAATGGAGGAGAGTCAAACAAGTTTTAGATTGCCGAAAAAATGCATATTCGTAGGAGACAGTAAGTCGAAAACCTCATTGAACAAAATACCTTTCTTGTTTTGCAACATTGTTGACTGTACTCTGTTTACCAGGATGCAAAACGACTTTCCCTGCACTGTACAAGGCTGTAATCGCACTTTCAAGCGGCCCAGCAATCGGACACACCACCATAATACTCACCACAGACCAATATCCCCTGACTTAGAGGCAGATGCAGCCCATGAGTTCCGTGAAAACTTCCACCCCAAGCTTAATGGTTTGTAATGCATACCTTACATCCTTTATAAATCTTCTCATTACTATCCAGCTTTACCATGCAAGTGAATGGAAAATTTCTCCCAAAATATGTTCAACCATCACGCCCCGAAACTCCAGAAGTGACAAAGACAAATAGATGGCACCCATTTAATGATCGATTAGCATTTGACTGGGTGCACTATCATTTTGTAGAGCTTCAGTCATCTGAACAGAAAATAAACAAAGGGCTTGACCTCTGGCTGGCAGCACAATTAAAGGCAGGCGATGATTCTCCCTTACCTTGGGCATCAACTCAAGAAATGTATTAAACCATCGATGAAATCCAAGAAGGAGACGCCCCGTTTGAAACCATCCAATTTAAATATGGCAGCGTAATCCCTAATAACCCTCCATCATGGATGACAGCAACATATGAGTTATGTACACGAAACTCACAATTACTACTTCATCACCAGCTCGCGACCACTGATTTCAGGGATAAATTTGATGCTAAACCTTACCAGTAATTCGATCATAAAGGTGATCGTGTGTGGTCAAATTTGATGTTGGAAGACTGAGCATGGGATGAAGCGGTGTGTATTTCTCCAAATTATGAGAGCCTATGCACACTAACTTTCATATTATCAGAGCACAATAGCAAATGATCCTCGATCGCATGGTTCCATGTTGGTCCCAATTATTGCCGGAAGCGATAAAACAACTGTCTCGGTTGCTACAGGCCATCAAGAATACCATCCAGTTTATCAATCTCCCGGAAACATATCAAATATTGCACGCTGCGCTCATAATAATGCTGTTCTTCCTGTGGCATTTCTTCCCATTCCCAAGAGTACGTTCTTCTTACTTCTTAACATTCCATATATCATGCTAAAATTGACACTTTTAGCTAATAAACGACAACGCAAAAATCCTGAATTCCAGAGGTTTACATGGTAAATGTACCATGCATGCCTGGGTTGAATATTTGAGCCTCTTCAAGAAGGCATGACTACACCTGATATTGTTCAGTGTTCAGACGGGCATTACCAAAGGGCAATATATAGCTTAGGGCCTTACATTGCTGATTACCTGGAGCAAGTCTGGCTCGCAGGAATCGTCCAAAATTGGTGTCCAAAGTATGTTGTTCCCTGCTTTATAGTGTTCTCAAAATTGAGAAAATAATCCACAGATGTGAGGCACATCCGAAAAATCTTGACGAGAATTTTAAAGACTCTCGCCGTCGACAGCATGAGCGATCGGACTTCATAATCAAATCATTTGATCCAGGGATTGTGTGGGAGAAATATGGGATTCGAAGTGATGTTGTGGTGTGTGAATACTTGACGTTGTAACTCGTTTTGATTCAACAACATTTAACTAACAAAGTATACATTAGCCATTTACACATAGTTTTCCTCGTGCAGACATACATACACTTTTGTCCCCAGACTTACTTCACCAAGTCATTAAAGGGACTTTCAAGGACCATCTTGTTACATGGGTCAATGATTATCTTCACATCAAACACGGTGAAAATTCTGCTCTTAAAATAATCTGTGATATTGACAAGCGGTACGTCCATGTCTAAATTTCTTGCTACTGGAATAAAACTGGATACTTATTGGTGTTGTAAAGTATCTCTGTGGTTCCAGCATATGCTAGCCTACGACGCTTTAGTGAAGGAAGGGACTTTGAGCAATGGACGGGCAATGATTCAAAAGCGTTGATGAAGGTATGGATACCTTAATTTAATCTTGAATCTTAATTGATCAGAATGTTTGCTGACGATCATTGAAATTTAAAGGTCTACATTACTGCTATAGCAGGTCACGTATCTCCTAGGATGGTGCAGTGCTTCTCAAAGTTTATGGACCTGTGCTACATATTCTGTCGAAATGTCATCTCGAGTACAATGCTAACAGCAGCGGAAGGGCTTCTCCAACAATTTCATAGCCTACGGCAGGTATTCCTTGATGAAGGTGTTTGTGATTCTATTTCCCTGCCCCGTCAGCATTCCTTACTACATTATATCATATCAATACCCCTATTTGGCTCTCCGAATGGCCTATGCTCATCTATCACCGAATCTAAGCATATAAAATCTGTAAAAGAGCCCTGGTGACGATTGAGTCGGTTCAAGGCTCTTGCTCAAATGCTGCGTGCAATTGTCAGGTTGGACAAGCTTGCTACACTGCACAGAAAGTTTCTTCAGCAGGGTATGCTTACAGGCTCAACAGCATCCTCCTTCAAGGCGTACCATTCTGCAGAGGATGAAATGGTGACCCATGGCGACACATCCTCTGATAACGGCTTTGAGAAAGAGGGAGGTAAAAGTCAACAAGAAGAACAGGCCACTGAGTGCATGCGTGATGCTGAGCCTCATTCAGGGCCTCATGGCATGTCTTCAATATCGCTTGCACAATCTCCAGGTGAGAAAATACTTACACAAGCTTATTATATGCTTACGACTAGTCTTATGCTTTAGAAAGGAAGTATCCAAAAGGTCTCGATGACATAGCACGTTACATCAATGAACCAGAGCTTCCACTAGCTTTCAAGACCTTCTTATATACATTGCATCACCCAAAATGTACGGTACCTGATGATATCCATTCGCAAATCAAATTCTGTGGAAGGATACAAGTTTTTCACTCAGCATCAACATGCTTTTATGCCCCGAGTGATCTATGTGGCCCATATGGAATGTATCGGCAATGCATCCACTGCACCCCTTCCTGGTACGGTAGTCCGCGGTATGACACTGTTTTTGTGGTCGAAGACGAGGCCAAGCCCGGATTTGAAGGCATGGTTGTGGCGAGAGTTCATTTATTATTCTCATTTATAGACAATGGAAATACAGTACAGTGTGCACTTGTAAACTGGTACCCACGGACGTCGGCTTCGGAACGTGACCCCGATACTGGAATGTGGATCGTTAAGCCTGAGGTGACATGAAATCAGCATCCCATACAAGTCATACCCCTTCAAAGCATTGCAAGAGGGGCTCACCTTCTTCCCAGATATGGTGTCGGTATTCTGCCAGATTACATCACACATATCAATTCTCTGGACGAGTTCTCTGAATATTTCGTGAATCCTTACATCGACCATCACTGCCATGAATTTTTAGCCACATAAACAACCATTTGCAAAGAACTGTTTAAATTTTTCCTTATTATCACCCGTTTCTATGTACATGTTACGCTTTTCTCGCTTTCTCATTTTTAACTTTTTTGAAATCAATAATAAGCTAAAAAGCGACAAAAAGCAGAAAAGTAAATTGCTAGATTGCTGATGTGTGACCCTCAGCAAAAAGACAAGTTGGTGGGTAGTCGGACAGGTCAGACTTAGATCAGATTTGAGCAAACCTTAGTCACACATATGTCTGTCATGTGTTTGATACCCCATCAATCCAATTTATTATGATCTTTAACTCAAGAATCAGTCATATTCTAGTCATACACAAGGTATGCCAGGCCACTTTGTCAATTTTAAATAAGCAATACACCCATCGAGACTAAAAAATCTATGAGAAATTATTATACAGGCTATGTATGTTTTTTAAGCACAATATCTCTGAATGACTGGCATAATCAGGCTAGAGACTCCTCTTGAAACTCCAGGAAACTCTGGGTTTTTTCCAGTTGATGCTCCAGAAATTCTATTTTCATTTCCATCTCATGTTTGCACTGAGCATTATCCTCGCTGTGCTCTTCGGCATGTTTCCAGTACAAAGCAGCCACAATCAAATGACGTTCTTGACGCACTGTGGTCAATTTCTCAATTCGCAAAGCAGATTGAAGTTGCTCCATCTCTGACTCCAGCTTGTTAAATTCGCCCCGCATCGCACTTTCTGCCTTGACAGCCAATATGAAATTGTCTTGCCATATCAAGGTACTGCAAGAGCACCGTTGACAGTAGCCATTATACTCTTTTAGACAGGGCCCCATCTGAAAGCCAAGACCCATGTCCTGAATTTCCGGTGTTGGACATGCACCTGTTGACCCAGGTAGTGGTAATGCTGGTAGTGGTGGCAGGGTGTAGATGTATTTGTTTTCAACTTGTGGTGGGTCACTGAGCGGAGTTTTGTTGAAATTGTTGTATACAATCTCTGGGCATGGTGATTTTGAGATGCACATATCTATTTCCTGTGTGCCATTGTGAGTGAGCTTGGTTACCAAGAATACAGGATACTTACCTGGGATTGTGAACTTTCAATATACCAGCCCTCTTCTTCTGTGAGAGTTACATTGCTCTCTTGAGATAAACTGGTGTCAAGCCCAGACATGTTGGAAATCAAGAATTTCAGATGCGATACATCTCAATTTAGAGTGCGTCTCCCTAAGATTTTGGACTTTTGAGACAACCCCCCCCAATTCCTCTGCTTTTAACATGGCTATTGTGGGATTTTTTTGGAGAATATATATGTTTTCAGTCTCTTGACTTTCCTATATACCCATGATATCAACCAATGCTGATATATCTATAGCTTCAATTTTAGTGCGATCCCATTTGCCTCTGATCTGTCCTAGTGGTTGCGTGATATTGACCAGCTTCTCATAAAGAAGGATATTTTGTTTGTAGCTCATGCCAGATTTAATGTGATAGAAGACAAGTGCTTCTTGGAAAATAATAGTGTTGTCCATTTTAGTCTGAAAGAATTTAGGGTTAGGTTTATTCTTGTTGCCGCATGATAGATATATGTACATCTCAAATCCAGCAATTTACCTTCAACTAAAATTTGTGGCTGCTTTTTATGCTACTAGCTGGGGTGACACAAAGTAATGGGGCACATAACAATTGCTCACACTTTGGTTTCCTTATCATTGCCCATAAAACAGATATATTATGGGTAGATTTAAGTTTCAGGATTTTGTATTTTGTATTTTGTATTTTGTATTTTGTATTTTGTGGATAAGATTCTATACATATTAGTTATATTATAGTAAAATTAAAACCTTGTATGTTCTCCACAAGCTGTTAAAATTGCTGAAACTCTTTCTGGCATGCTAATAATATGCTTGTCAACATCAGGAATAGACAAGGACTCTTATGCAGCTTTCACTGCCTTGCAAAGGGCATTAGTGGTTGAAGGTGGGTGAGGTAGACATTGTATAATATTTTTGAGCTCGTGCCATACCAGTTCAATTGGATTTAAATCTGGTAAACTTGGTGGGTAATAAAGAAAGGGGATGTCAGAGTGTTGAAACTAAGTTTGAGTAGATTTGCTGCAATGACTTGCTGCTCCATCTTACTGGAAATATACCTTTCTCCTCTTTTTTGTCATTTCTGCATGAATAGACTTTAGAGCTCCCTCCAAGGCCTGTTCCTTGTACCAGATAGAATTCATTCCACCTCCCTTTCTACCAGGGTATTCCAGGATAATCAATAGTCCTTTCCTTCCTTTAATGATACAATCCCAGATCATTACTCGAAGTGAAGACTATTTGAAGACTGGAACAAGACATTCCTCCAAATATTTCTCCCCTGGACAATGTGTAATATAAATTTTTCCACGTGTATCACCAAGATAAATATAGCATTCATCCAACCAAATAATGTTATCCCAGTCTGGAGGCATAAATGCTTTGTACAGCTAGGCTCAGTGGAGACAATCAATTTTATACTTTTTTGTGAGATATGAGACCTTTTTCCTACAGCATCTTCAATATTCTTGCTCTTGTAAGATATATATGACAGATAGTGGCAATGAATGGTTTTGGGGATATTTGATTTACAATCTCTTGAAAAGGCAACCATCTATTTTTTTGCTGTTCATACTACTAGACGGTGGGTTTGATCCCCTAGTATATGTGGTCATCCAAAACAGGGCAGATTCTTAGTATTGCCTTGTTTTTTATACCAATCCTAAATCTGTTAAGCTAATGACTTAGTGATGCTGAACATTTAGCCTGCTTCACAGACAGATTTTCTAGCAATGATTGCACCAATCATTTTGTTTTTTGTTGCAGCATTATATTCAAACCATTTTCCATTATTATCTGGTATTTTGTGGTATAAAATACAGAGGAAGATGTTTGGTAGTTTCACCAGGTGGGATCTAAGATATTGCATGTGATAATATTATATTATTATAGTGATATTTTTGAACTTTGTTTCATATTATGCACATAAAAATCAAAGGAATATTAAATATTAATGATTGATGTATTTTTATTAATCTACAAGGTATATTGAATGTATATCCATGTTATATTAAACCCAATTTTTAAGATATTGTATTTATATTGCAGTATATGATATTTTACTAATATGAAACATAAAATAGAACTTTATATTGCAAAAGCCAATTTTTATGCAATATTTAATCCAATAGCCCAGAGGTTATTATTATTACTATGATATCACTATTGTCAATATCTATGTACTATTTTGAGTATATTAAAATAATATGTATTATATCACATGTCACATTATTATTCAGCATATTTTTTGTGAAGAGACATTGATATGTAGCATGTTTAATATCTATTGGATCTTTGTCCACTAGATATTGATGTAGTATAAATATATCTTTTAAATTAAAATAAAATAAGTGAGAGTAATATTAAACCTTGGTTGTATATGTTAAATATATATTTGATATTGTAGCAAAGATATATTAAATACATATTAATACATGCTTGTTGGCACAGCTCTATTCAGTTTACATGTCCCACACATATAGCCTGGTAAGCATAGTCTGCATGCTTGCACATACAGCAAAGTGAACCCTAGCCTGTACCTCTGCCTCTTGTAACTCTGCCCAGTTATGTTTACTTTACTGGCACTTTATTTGTAAAAAAAAGTGATTACAAATTTCACACTCCACATCCAAGATTCTCCATTTTGCATTCCAAATGCCATATTTTGCAAGTGATTCAAGTTTTTACATTCTGCATTCAAAATTCTGCATTAGGTGGGGTCAGAGTTGGCAGTTCTCATCCAGTTCTGAATGCAATTTTGCGTTTGAATCTGACAAGAATCAATTTTAGAAAATTATGGGAAAGTGTGAGAACTAATTGTCTGTAGTTTTGACTCCAGAGTTGTAACTGCAATGGTTCTAACACCTGTTCTGTTGATATTTTTCTGTAGGTAATGCTAACTCATAAATACACACACATATATATGATATATGCATCAGAATTAAAAAATTATTATTATTTACTACTACTGATGTTTAAGCAAACTTTTTTGTGTGAGCACTCAGCACTACAAAGTTTTGACAAATCTCTATCATGGCACAATGTGCTGCTGCTAAAAAAAACAGGCACTAAACCTGTAAAGGTCAAGATTAGCATCAAGAAAGCCTCATTAGCTCAGGGGGTCAAAAAAGAAGAAGTCGATGACATTGAAATTGAAGATTCTGGAGCAGAAGCTGAAGGAGACAATGGTATCACTGTTTGGTAGGTTTACTATGTGAAAAAAGTGAGCAGGAACTGAAAAGAAATATATGCCTTTATTTCCAGTTGGACACATGATCTTAGCCAGAGGCTTCTTATTGTAATAATGAAGGACACTGATATCAAGCAGGGACTTTTTTCTGCACCGGATGGAAATGTATCCACTGCACGAGAAGATGAAAAGAAAAAGACTGTGTGGCAGTGGATGCTTGCAATTGAGATTTTTAAAGACCACCCAAAATATGGTGCAGCTTTGCAAGAGGCATTCAATTTTCCTCCTGGAGCTAGAGCCAGTAAAGCGAAGGAGGTTTGGGCTGATAAAATAAAAAATTAGCTGAAAAAGTATGCCATTAGACTTTGAGTGCTATAATCTGATTGACCAAATGACTTACTACTCTCAATAATCCTGCAGAATGGAAAAAATTGTTCATGAATACATAATAGTCCTTGGGTCTACTGGCAAAGGGATTTTGTCTGAAGCTGACATTGATACCAGCCAGAACAATCATTTTGTCAATAAATGGAGTGAGTGCTGCTAACTGTAATCATAATATCAAGCCAACAATAAACTTACTGTTGTTTAGCTAAAGTAAAAGAAGACTGTCTATGTGTTAGGGCAATACTATAATCAGTGTGACAAGGCCACCAACAAAGATCAAGCAAGAGAGAAAGAGAAGAGAAAGAGAGAGAGGGGGAGAAGAAAGAGGTTATACTCAATGGTTCTAAGAGATCACACCAATGATAATGGAAATCCTAAGAGATTAAAGCTGGGGCTATAGCTACCTACAGGACCAGTATTTATACTTTACAGGTGTTCTAGAATATTCTTGGATGAGTAAGACAATAATATTATAGAGAAGGATCTAGAATGTCAAAGGTTATGCATGGCAAGATGATGCCAACACCAAGAAGGAACTCTGTAGCACCAAAATCCTTGCATTTGAAGTGTGAGGAAAGTTCCCTGACAGTAGCATCAATAGCAGAGGTGGATTTTGATGCAAAGGTGATATCATCAATGTAGATAGGGACAAAAATATGAACATCACCATTGGAGTCAATGTAGACTGATCTGTCTGCTTCAATTTGCTTGTAGCCCTTTCCAGAGAGAACACTATGCAACTTGATGTTCCATTGTCTTGCTGACTGCTTGAGGCCATAGATGTCAGGGTTTCCCTTATTTTTCTTTATTTATTTCACATTTTTCCCTTTTATATTTGTGTAGATATCTTATCTGTCCTCTTTCCTTGATTATCCTTTGATTATCTTTTGATTAGATAGGCTTCATGATTAATCATTTGATGGTAACCAAGCATCACTGATGAACACAGCCAATGCACTGCCTTGCATAGCCTTTTACATTCCAGACCCTTCTATATGACATCATTGTATTATTCATCCAAGAACATTCTGGAATATCTGTAGAGTATAAATACTGGTCCTGTAAGTAGCTGTAGCCCCAGCTTCAATCTCTTAGGATTTCCACTATCATTGGTGTGATCTCTTAGAACCATTGAGCCAAACCTCTCTCTCTATTTTTCTCTCTCTTCTCTCTCTCTCTCCTTTTTCTCTTTTGCTTGATCTTTGTTGGTGGCCTTGTCACACTGATTATGGTGTTGCCCTGACAATAGAGAGATTTTTGGAGTCTGAATACCTTGTTAGATCTACCTTTATGAAAGCCTTCAGGTTGCTGCATGTAGATGTCTTCATCCAAGTCACCATTGGTGAAAGCTGCAGAGATGTCCACAGAGCAAAGTTCCAAGTCATTGACAGCAGAGAGAGCTAAAATCATGCGAAGTGTTGCAGGACAAAATGTGGGGGCAAAGACCTCAGTGTAGTTGACTCCAAGACGTTGGCTGTAGCCTGTAGCAACGATGCGAGCCTTGTAGCGCTCAACAGAGCCAGAAGTGGTGCACTTTACCTTGAAAACCCATCCACAACCAATTGCCTTTGCACCAGATGGCAAGTCAACCAACACCCAAGTGTGATTGCCAGAAAGAGTAAAGTACTCTGCTTTGGCAGCCTCTGACCACTTGTCTGCATCTGCGCTTTTCATAGCCTCTTTGTAGTTACAAGGGTCAGAAGTGGATGCAGCACCAGCAAACTGAATGTGATCAAATCCATCTTCATCAACTTGGGCTGACTTTTTTATTAATCTTGGCCCCTTCGGGGCCAATATATATACTGGTGTGTCCTGGCAGTCCAGTCACTAAATACAAAGCAAACTAAGTAAAACCCTACTGTAGCAAAGTTAGAACTGTTTGAGATACTCAAGCGTCGAAAAGACGCAAGTCTTGTTAAGTGAAGTCCAGGGTGGCCACCCTCATGTATGCAACAAGGAAAGTGCAGGGGTCAAGGTCGAGACTACCCCTAGGCGTTGGCTAGCTCGTCCAAGCCAGCTACGGACCCAACAACCAGAGCTCGGTCATTAAGTACTCCCCAAAGGGTTCCAGCCCGTTCTGCCTCAGCCTTGCTGCACCTTTCACGACACAGGTTCATAGGAGCCCATACCACTGGAGGTTGATTAACCGACCCCAAGGGGTCGTCTGAAGTAGAACACTGAAGAGTTCTCTTCCAAGAAGTCTATGACATCCTTAAGATAATGAGGACACCATTTGGCTTTTCTTTTATGCTTGTTGCACAAAAGGAGGACGTGATCACGATTTTGGTGATGAAAGCTGCGATCGCAAGCCAGAGGTTCAGGAATGTTGAATCGTTCGTAATACGATCCAATTGGCACGTGGTTGAGAACACATCTAACCAATCTCATGGCGACTGAAAGGAAGGTTGCCCCCCACGGATGATAACCAGACTCCACCATTAATGTAAGTCGGTTGGAGAGCATCCCTGTTGAGACGCTCAAGGTGCAAGAAATTGCGACCTTTGTAAGATGGATCCTCGAACATACGTGTCCAAGTCTCCTGAGAGCATTTAGTGACGGCCTTCCATACACTATCCAATGACGTGGCTGGCCAAAGGCCAGCTGGTGAGATGAGGCCCTTGGCGTAATCATGGGCCTCTTTATGAATCGACCATTCAAGTTTAGAAGGAACTTGAACGAAAGTGATGGTGCAGCTAGAGTCCTCAGCAAGCCAGGCCGCAAGTGTTCGACATACTGCCAAGGAATGACCTTGGCCGG
>Ga0247779_1001283_pt1 | contig 12408 bp, 9 predicted proteins | sample UWRJL221509R5_FD_179925 | JGI IMG/M metagenome (GOLD analysis project Ga0247779, IMG submission 179925) | Plant litter microbial communities from Arlington Agricultural Research Station in Wisconsin, United States - UWRJ-L221-509R-5 | ecosystem: Environmental > Terrestrial > Plant litter >...
GGTTGGAAAGCCAAACAGATAAATAACACATGGTCTGTGCACCACGCTGGATCGAAGGTTGTTTATCTCTACTTTTGAGACTTTCCTGTATCTTCACCATCAGAGCAAAGACATCAGATTGTGCGTCTTCGATTTCCTCGTCGCTGGCAGGCTTTAACCGAATGATAGACCGCATAGGTAGTAGATGTAAGGAATCTGGCTCTTCTATGGGATAGGATCCACGAGAAGCAAGGGCTTTGAAGAGTCCTTCAATCTTGCCAACTTGGACAGTGATGTACGACCTATAGACCAGGCGTTCAGATAACCGAACATGTGGGGGGAGGGTGGATAGTATGACGGGAGCCGAACCCATGAATGCCAAGAGACTATCATTAGAAACATGTGGAGGAGATTGTTGTCTATGCATTGCAGCAAAGCCCTGAGCCATAGCACCTCTGAGCTGTATCACTCCCGCAACGGTATCTAGCTGTGTGGAAATCTAAAACGATCCTGTCAGCAACCTTTTCCATAATTGCGAGTCAACGTGTACCCACCGTAAACCGTCGATAACATTTATTTGCCTGGTCCTTCAGTTTCCGTATCTGCCTTTCAACTTCCTTTCGTTTCTTCCAAGTATCAAGCGTGTACTTGAATTTCTGCAGCTTGTTTTTTGATGCACCTCCAGTATCCAGAATTGGCAGACATTTTTCGTGGACCGACTTCATATCCCTAAAAGCATGGGTTAGTCCGAGGGCGCTCTCCGAGTAAACGTCCATATCTCACGTTAAGAGATACGCAACAGATTCCCGAAGGTCAGAATCATCGTCCAGAGTCTTTGCATGCCGCCCGTAGAATTTCTCGATATCCTGTACGATTTCGAGTGTCTCCTCGGCTAGTGATTTTGCTTCTTGCAGGTTGAGAGCATGCTGAGAAACATCGTATGAGTTTAGCAGCAACGATCCAGTATATTCAGTCCTTCTCACCTGCTTGAACGAGTCGTTGAGCTTCTGCGCAAGCTCAATCACGTCCTTTAGCGCCGTCGCGAGCGTTATCGCAGCGAGAGTGAGAGATAGTGGATCTGCCATCGCATATGCAATTGAAAGATCTTCAGGGTGATTCAGAGTCCTCTTGAAGTTGTGTGCTGAGTGTAAAGCAGTATAAGCAATGTATTACTTTACACAGAGCAGTGCAGCGTTGCTTTGGAAGCTGATGATGATGAGAACATGGCGGTGATATGTAGTTTTCTAAAATTACCTTGACCAATTCTAATTTTTCATTCCATCATAGGCTATGACGTATCGACCCGCACATGGTTTCGTGGGCACATAGCATCCATAAGAACAGTAAATCCCAGACAGCAAAAATTGGAATAATCGACGGTGGCCATGGTCGAGTAATAGAGAGTGAAAACTGGCTGAAAACTTCAAGTACGTTTGGCGTCTTGCACGTATCGTGTTATATTTCCGGTTCCGGTACTCATAGCTGTGAGCATATCATAGAAATGTCGTTGCCCGTCACTCCTGTGTGAAATTGTGCAGTATTGACTAAAGATCCAAGAAAATGTCAATGAAGAATAGTTAGCAGGAAGAATCTGGATTCTGCGTTGAACGATTGTAGCCGAGTCTTCCGAGATGGGAACAATGCGTGACGTCACTAAATCATGCCCTCCTACCTCAGTAAGTACATCGCGAACTGGAATCGTCTTGATTTGGTCTTGTTACTTTTACTCTTCGGTCTTCCTATCTATTGCAGCACGAATCCAATCATGTACATCGTCGTGAATACCGCGAATCTCAACTACCATCACACTCAACAGGAGTACTTACTCATTAACTGGGATATGGAAGTTGTATGGAAGCGCCGAGAACTCTCCTCACCTCACAGCTTAGGAGATGTCTGCTCCGGTAATCGACGGTGTCCCTACTGTGAAGAACTTGGAATGATGTATAAAATCCGCCCCGATACTGTATACAGCAGTAACACATAGCGATGCAATGCCCTGGCCTTCAAACATCCTTTGCATTCGGCGCATTTGGAGTGATCTATTACGATTGAACTAGAATTCAGTGAGTTAATTGATCCATCGTGGTCATCTGAGTCACTGTTCAATCCATCTTCATCGGCACTTTTACTCATCCCGAATTGCATCCAGGACTTGATTACTATGTCCAAGCTCAACAAAGGGGCACTACTTCAAGCCTTTTGGGATGATTTAATGTCATTGGGGACGACGACTAACCAGACGAACAATATTGATTTCGGCTTCTGTTGTTGGCCTTTCGGCCTCTGCATCTGGGGTGTACGACGGCATCGTTTCGTTGGTTTCAAACTCTGGTTCAAATTTCACACCGCTATACTATCCAGGTAGCAGCTCATGCAAGAGTAAGAAGCGAAAGATTGTCCAAGTTGCATCTTTAACTTACCCTGAGACGGCCCTTGTACTACGTCATGCTTGTGTATAATATCCGTACAGTATTCACAATCGTTTCCGTTTACTTGCGTGAATTATGATTGTGTTGAAGTCTGATTTGAACTTACCTGTGAGTGCTAGGTGTTGAATGCAAAAGAACTTGCAAAAGATACTGTCTACTTTTCCTAATCATGGGTTTGGATACTGAAGGCATACATTGTGGATACACAAAGTTTTTTATATACTACATACTTACACGATTCAATCATCCAATTCGGGGCTAACTTGAAGAAATACAGTCTTACAGACCAGAAGGAATGCACGAATGTCGACAATGCAGTTTATAGCGGCCTTGAAGCTGTCTCTCATGAGTCATATTTCGATGAAATCTTTCCGAGCAGTTAGCGGCGTCATATTCAAAGGGAGACTTCAACTGAGTCTTGGAGAATCTTGGATCATGGCAAGCCTTCCTCATATATTCACGATCGCCGAGGAGGAACCATTCATGAAGGTATGCCTTGCCCAACCACAAATCCCCGGCTACGATTAATTTGTAGACATGTGAGATGAGTGGTAAGTCGATAAGATGGGGGGCGTTTATTGTGGGAAAAGCAAGTTTCTGTAACAGATTTCTGAGGCGCCGCTTGTATCTGTGAAGGCAATAAAATCGATTTAACCACCATAAAAGCTGCATGATGAGGGTAAAATGAACCTCCGTCAGCGGCGCAACATGATGTCAGCAACGATTAAGCATCCAACGGGTTCTCGGATGAGGACCTTGCCAGCAGACTTCCTGACCTCCTTGTCTCTGCTTGGTGTACTCTTCTAGCTAGTCCGGGCTCTGACTCGGATTTCATTCGTCTCAGCAAGCGGTGTAATTTTAGCAGGGTAAAACGCCATCTAGAATCAGGAAGGATGAAGTAAAGAAGATTGTGCCGGCCTTGTGAACTTGTATTATGACTTTTTAGACGAGGCGATGATCGAGAAAATGAGGAATTTGGCAAGAAGGTTAGTATTGCTAAAAAGATATGGTAAGAATATATTTTCGATGCGAAAGTGGAACTTACAAACTCGGTAATGTTCAGTGCAGTGAACGGTAAGCTTTGACTCGTCATCGAGGCACATACGCTCGATGTGAGGCTTTAGTGCCTTCATAACTTGTTTACGGTCCTGTGAAACTACGTTAATTACTTCTTGGTAATAGATGCCATGATAATTTACCTTTGCGCCTCCGTGTGTGAGGAATTCACGCACTACCAGACTATCATCGAGGGGCATTTCCACCAACAAAGTGGCAACGCGTCCTGATAACTAAGAGGCTGCTATTAACTTACGCATCGAAGATTCTCCCCACCATTTTCTCTGGCTCTGGCTCCTATGGCACGGTGTTATTAGCTGATAGGTATTTTCAGGGTGCACGATTAGTAATGGTGTGAGTAACAGCACCCTTCTCCGAGTCGTTGGATCTGATAATATATATGTCAATAAAAAGTTAGCAAAATGAAAGATTGGCTTGCTTTTTTACGAGGTTATTCCCACTCGCAGCACCAAAAAATTATTTTTGCCGTTCATTATCAGCACCTCACAAAGCTCAGCCACTTCTTCGATCCTTCCCAGTCTTCTTCTCCACCCTTTGCCAGGACGAACAAGGCTCCTTTAATTCATCAAAACTCCCGCAGAATAATGATTCGTTCATGCGAGTAGGTGTCAAGCCCCCAAGGACGCAGAATTGATCCTTGTATGGCAGCATCTGCTGTATATGCGAGTGGAATTTGCGTCGGATAGATATTGATTTTCACAGTGTATTGAACATAGTTTGATGGGTTTAGTGGAAAATTAACGATAAGAAACCATAAAGTTCTGAGGACATGAATGCATGAAACGCGTTATGGACGATAGCTGGTCCATGTAACAGTAAGAAAGTAAAAACTCCCAATTTAGAGAGGCTCCTGTGCAGCCAAGAGGTTCGTGGGAATACCCGGGCCGGCGTCCAGTCAGTCTGACTCCCTCATTGCACTAAGTAGTATCATGGCATTGTGGGTCGTACTATGACCTGTGTTCTCATCACATTTCTCTTCGTCTTGCCTTGTAAGGCTATCAGGCGCCTTATCCTCGTACCTCTCTGATCTCCTGTCTCCACCTCTACAACCATCAGTGTCCAATACTTGCCGTGCAACGCCGTTGGCAATGGTCGAACGTCGCATGAACAAAACGTCCTTCCGTTGTCGCCAGAAAGCTCACTGATTTGATAACGGTGAATGTTTTTTCTTGCTCATTCAAGGTTTGAGAAACCCTATCCCTCTCATTTTGTTAGCCTCTTATCCAGTTGCATTCTTAGTGCAATCCGGGAACGGCAGAGGTATACACTCACTCACTCAGTGAGTGAAGTTTTGTGGTGTTCATATAAATCATGCTTACCGTTCTACATCTACTAATTCTTGGACATTAGTTAGTTCTACTGTTTCATTATCTTATAGTCGTGTTTTATCCGGTTACGGATCCCGTTGCCTGCTTGGGAACTTTCGGCGCTTGTTCTGTAAGTGGAATTTCAACTTGAGCGCCTAATTTCAAGTATCTTGCTTTTACATCCTGCTATCTTTGACGGCGTCGCGAAGAGCTCAGGAACATTAAATTAGACATCACAAACCTTCGAGAAAAAGACTTAGTGAATCGCCCTCGCTATCATTCAAAGTGCGACTTCCATAGTAATCTCTAACACATTCAACTCCAGAGGCATCGACGTGTTCAATTTTCATGCACCATTGCATCGCACTAGAAAACACATCAAAGATATGAATATTAAAGACAGTGCGCCGAACTTACATATGGTGACAATAATGCATCAGCGTATGTACCTATCGCAGCGAAGAAAATGTTCATCTTATTTGGATGAAAGGATACGTTGACCTCTCTATCATGCCCTGACCCTCAAAGGATGAATTCGACATTAGCCCTGGAATTTCTGGGACACTCGTGCGGGGTTTAAACTGGAGCCGTACAAGACGACGAGGCGCAATGTATATATTGTGTTGTTAAGAATTTCTTGTCTTCAAAAGTAAAGCGTGAAAAGTTTGGGGCATAGTGACATATGGACACTGAGCACCTAACGATCCGATTATGGGAAGCGACGTACTGATTAAATACGCAAATTGATAATTGAAATATCGGGGAAGAATCTATGTAGCGCTACTGTTTGTCGCAAGGACATGGTCCGGGGATGCTACACGAGCACCTAGGGAGTCAGAGGAGCCTGCATTAACCTCTGACATCTGACATCTCGTCTTCGTCTTGATGTCCACACGAAAGCTTGTATTTCTTTAGAATATTCTTCCATGCCGTGAAATTCCTCTCCCGCTTCAAGCCCAACTCCACGAGATTAGCAAGACTCGGGAATACAAGTCGTAGGCGTTTGCGCAACTCGTTCAGCTCGATTGTTGCCCCGATACCCTCTCCATGTCGACCTAATGTGCATTCGAGGCGGCCCATGGCCCATAGAGTGATAGCGAGATCGATGAACCATATATTTCTTGCCTTTGAATGCTCCTGGTAGAACGATCGGACTTGAGTCAACAGTTCTTGTGATTGTGTGAGTTCACCGCTGGCAAAAAGACGTAGGGCCAAGCTGTATTGTGCCTGTATGTGAAGCTGCTTTTCGAAGGTATAGGAAAAAGTCTTGAACTTCTTCGTTTCTTGCATTGCTTCGTGAGCGACAGTGAGTGCTTCCGCTTCCTGTCCGGTGTCGGCCAGAAGATCGGACAAAAGCCTGGAAGACGGTGTTTCACAAATATCTCCGTCAAGAGCGATGGATCGTCTGATAGTGACCAGAGCATCATCAAATCTTCCAGCACACCGGTATAAATGCGAGACAGTTTTTAAACAAAAGGTGTAGGCAGCAGACTTCTCTAGATTGTGCTGAGAGGCGAATTCGAGACAAACATCAATCTCGCTACACGCAATCGAAATTTGTCCCATATAATACAATGCCGACAGGTTGTAGGCCTTTCCCCAGAGGATGTTCCAAGCGACAGAGTCTGCATCCAGCAAGAGTTGTCCGAGTGTACTTGTCTTTTCAAGGAGACTCAGCGCTCGATCGGGATGACCTTGCAAACGAAGGAATTTAGCGGAATCGATCAAGCAGTCGGTATGGAGTTTTGCCGATTCCTCATCTTGCACTGGGTGGTCATCGAACCAGTCGAGGGCCTCAGAGATGGCAACACTGGCGTCTGCGAGATGGTCAAAGTTCTCCAACAAGGTTGCATAATCCCAAATGCAACAGATAAGGAATAGATGTTGCTCCGGGAATTGGTTCACCAATGCCCGAGAATATTGGACAACCAGTCTGCTCCTTTCGAGGGACTCCAACTCGATCTTTGCGTTTTTGGCGATGTATATATTTAATTTAAGTGCATCCATGTATTCTTCCAGAAGAGTGACATCTTCTGAGATTAAGCTGTTGAACAACTTCAGTGCTTCTCCACCTTCTTTAAAGGCTCGCGCGTAATCCTTCGCTCTAAAATATGCATGCGTCAGGGTAAGAACACTCCTGGCAATGTGTTGCAGATATTTCTGGGTTTGAAGGGTAAGCATACGCCAATGGGAGACTGATGCTTCTGCTACTTGAATTGATTTGGAATGGTCATCTATGTGTGAAAAAGCAGAAAAAGTGTACTCATACGCTTCCAAGATGTCCTGATTAGAGAATAAAGATCGGTACATTGAGGACCAGCTTTCTACTATGAATGCTGCCTCAGCGTAACGCTTGGAATCGAAAAGATTGTTGATGAGTTGCCGAAATGATCGGGCGCGGAGCACTTGATCGTCCATCTGAATTTGGATCATACGAGCCAGTTTCTGGCATACTCCATATGCCTCGTCAAATCTTTCCAACCTTGACAACACCTTGACTTCCAACCCCAGGGCAAAAGGCAAGGTGTGTGGAACCACTCCAGTGTTTTCATGCACCTTCTCGTAATGTTGAACCGACTGTCGTGCATACAAGAGAGCTTGATCGACGGGAACGATCTCCCGAAATTGGTTGGACGCTAGCGATAAACAAAGACGTGCTATAATAGCACTAAAAGCGCCATTACTTTGCCTCTCTTCCAGGCCCCTATATATCCTGAGCGCCTCAACCCCCGCTTTCACCGATTCATCGTGTGTCGTGGTCATTGATAGATTGTAATGCAGTCCAATCAATGCATCGGCAAAATTGTACAGGTGAGTCCCTTCCAGTGTCATCCGCAGGCCTTCCACGATCACTACTTCCGCTTGCATCATCAATTCGGAGTTTCCAATTAGGCGTTGGTAGCTTTGTACTGACTCCTCTGCGTCTTTCAGGGAATTCGCCCAATCTCCGTTACAACGCCCAACGAAAGCAGAGTAAGAAACCAATCTGGCAAGCTCCATTTGCGCCTCAAAAGTCGGGTTTGCATCTGCTAGTCGACGTGCAAGGGCTACAGCCTCCGTGATTACTTTGTAGGCCTCGATGACGCCCCCAGTATCTATGTAGTTATAGGAAACACGGGAAAGTGCATGAGCAAGACGCGGTCCGTAAACATCTTCGTTTGTCTTGGACAGTGTTCTATAAAGGTCTACAGCAAACTGATCTATTGCCAAAGCTGCTTGATACATCCCGAGGTTGGAAAGACAAACAGATAAATCAGACATGGACTGTGCACCGCGCTGGATCGAAAGTTGATGTCCGCTTTTCAGGCTTTCCTGTATCTTCATCATCAGAGCAAAGACATCAGATTGTACGTCTGCAATTTCCTCGTCGGTGGAAGGCGTTAAATAAACGACGGTCCAAAAAGGTTTTAAATGTGAGGAATCTGGCTCTTCTATGTGATAGGACCCGCGAGAGGCAAGGGCTTTGAAGAGTCCTTCAATCTTCCCAACTTGCAGGGTGATATATGACCTATAGACAAGTCGTTCAGATAGTCGGACGTGTGGAGGGAGGGTGGATAGTATGACAGGAGCTGAACCAAGAAATGCCAGAGTATTTTGGTCAGAAACTCGGAGAGTTGACGCGTGCCCATGAGCGCGAACATAGCCATCTACGACAGCACTCCGTATTTGGACCGTGGTCGTTTGGATTTCGACAGAAGTGGCTTGGATTTGAGCCGTGGCGGCTTCAATGCGAACCAGTGCAAAGGTCTGCAACGTTCTCGTTGGGGCATGTCCCATTTGCATGTTAGGTATTCACGCACCATGAACTGCCGATGACATTTGTTTGCCAAATCTCTTACATTCCTGATATGCTCCTCTAGCGCGTCCCGTTTTCGCCAAGTATCCAACTTTTGTTTGACAAAAGTATGCAATCTTCCATTTGAAGAGTCATGAATCTGTAGCACGGGTCTACACCTATCGTAGACTCCGTTCATATCCCTAGGAGAGGTGTCAATGAGACACGACACGAAGATCATCGGGAAAATGTACCTCAAAAGCTTCAGTACAGCTTCTCGCATCTCCAACGCAGTGTCCAGCTTTTCTCTATGTCCATCGTAGAAATCCTTGAGGCCATTTATAATCTCCAGTGTTTCTTCAGCAAGAGCCTTGGCAGCGCGCACATTGCGAGCAGGCTAAAAATTTAGCGTCAGTCAGCTTATGACCATTCTGATTCCTCCTGAATTCGCACCTTCTTGAACGATTCATTGATCTTCTGTGCCAATTCGATAAGGTCCTTCAGGGCAGTTGCCAGCGTGACCACCGTCAAAGTAATGGATAGTGGGTCCGCCATAGCATACAATTTTGAAGAGGAAGGGGGTGTCGATGATGGGGGGTTGTATCCCAAATATGAATGGCAGTGACCTACAGGACATACCCTGCCCCGCTATTAATATACAATATGCTGTGAATTGTTGCGTTGTAAACTTACGTTATTCCATGGGGCGTAGGGTATTGATATTACACCTCCATCTTCCAGCGCAGTATGTTAGAACGTTGAGAATTTCGCATACACCAGGATGCTTGGTTGGAGAAGTACCCAGAGGGAACAGAATGCGTGAGATTAACGCCCAGATCCGGCGCTGTGAATGAGAACAACATTGACAACAAAGTCATATAGCAGCGGAGTTTGTCATGTTCCGTGCAGTGCAGCAGGGTCTTTTTTGCCATCATGGGTGCTTTTGAACACGCATATCATCGAAATGTGATCTTGAAAAGTCATTATAGTAGATACGTTGAAGAGTTATACGCCATGAGGTGAATATGTATGCGTGCGCCCGTTGACGATGCATCGAGATGCAGGTTTGAAAGACAAGTGCACCGACGCGAATCATGATGCCTGAGGCCTGAGGCCTGAACAGCAAAAACTCGTGAGAAATAACCGGACCGACAAACTCTACCTACCGTCTCGCGAGAGGCCATTTTGTAGCCCTTTCACTTCCTGTCGTAAAAAAACAAATAAAGACGGACAGAAATGGAATACGATTGAGACGACATATAATTCGTATAGGATTTCAAGTTCTCCTGGGGAACTTTTTATAAGGGTCAACGCACCCATATCCAGATCATTCAACGGCCAGTATGTTACTTATTACCTATATTTCCGATATGTACATCAGTGGGCATGGGATATACTATACGGGTAGAATGTAGATCAGAACATCAAGATAATGGTTTAAGAACACGTATCAGTCTGAAGTTCTCTAGCAGAGCTTTCTTTCTCTCGCTAGCCCCGGCCTGATTCATGAAGCACAGGTCAAACTACGCCTTTACGGTCCTCTTTTCATTCCCAGCCTGGTCTCCTCACAGAACCACTTCTCATAACTCGGCAACGACAGAGGCACCAGTCGCCTCCGAGTCCCTGGCATATACTAGTGATGTGGTTGTGGTAGACGCTCGATGCATGAGGTAGGTGGTAGGTCAATAAAACGAGGGTTTCCAAAGGAATGAGAGACTTCAAAAGACTATGAGGTTCTGGTTTTATCTGGAGACATTGATCGACAAAACGAGGTATTTGGAAGGAATTACGGCATCGCTGGAGACTCACGTTAAATATTTTCGATAGAAAATTTAAGCATACATACTCGGTAACATCCAGAGAAGCAAACAGTACTAGATATATGTCATCGCTGAGGTACATGTGCCCAGTGTGAGGTTTTAGGACTTTCATAATTTATTTCTGATCCCCATGAGACTATGTTAATCAACACGATGACGATGAATATTCGACACCATTCACCTTCGCAAGTCGCACCACTCTCAGGAGGCTATACCATCCAGAAGTGCGGGGCTTCAACACAAAGTGACTAGTTCGAAGTATTCACTTGTGATTTCAACTTGGGACGAGCAAAACACTTTTCAAACTCCCGTTAGCGCCTTCTGAAAGATCTGGCATAGGTGAGTTCTATTTCGGTATAGCGAAAGTTTGAAAGATGCTTACTACATAATTCCTTTCTCTCGTACATATTACCGCAGCATTAGAAGAAAGACGCGAAGTACACGAGGGATATTAACAACGGCGTGCATAACAACACCCTTTCCGAGTTGTTGAAACTTGTAATTTGTCAATAAAGAATAGAGAAAAACGGGAAGAGAAGACTAACTTACATCTTTACGAGGATATCCTTCACAGCAAAGAATTTGACCGGAAGGGGCCCCAAGGACCGCAGTACTAGCCAATGCAAAAGAAGGGTTGTATACGCTGCTACGAGTTGGGAAAACTAAGAAGGAATGTCATTAACTGTTAGCTATGTCTGAAAATGACGCCCTGCTTACTTGCGATATTGACAGAGGTGTACTATCAGTGATCACTACCAGGTGCTAACACCACTTGTTTCATGATCAGACCCCTTGGAAGAGATGTTCCGGATAATGGAACCAAATCGCCTCATTCTAAAATTCACATCGAGATCATGCTTGTCGCTTCGATAGGGTGTGGGTGGGGATAGGTTCCGATGACGACTCCTCAATTGTCGATAACAATTCTGGACAATAACTACCAACCGTATCAGGGAAAGGGCAGAAACCCAATATATGCTTCAAAGTCTTTGCAGTCTGAGGACCGTCGGAAGAAAGTGTGGGTGATAGTTGGTTGAGATCTAGGGATAGAAGCTGTGAGCCCACGGGAAGTTGCTGGATGGCTTCTTGGGATAAATCTGAGATGCTCTCGGTTGAAAGAATTTTGAGACATTGCCACGGAATAGGGAGCCTTTGGAGTTGAAGGTAAGGGAGGTTGAGGAAGTGACGAGCGATTTTGAGACACGGGTGGTTTTAGTAGCAGTACGTTTAGGTCAAATTCTTCACCAGGGCTTGGTAATGGAGTGTTTGGCAGTGTCGAATGAACAGGAGTCCCTGAGAAACTCTTCGAGATGGGCTGAAGGCTACCCGTACTTGACCACCCCTTCAATGTCTGCTTTTGATGTTTTTACTTCCGCCAACGAAAGACAAGATTTCTTCGGTGGCTCATGGGCAGTGTCGGCATTTGAGGGTATCGGTGGAGCCTGCACCAGTCACAAACCGGTCGTTGTTGGAGGCAGCGCCAAACTAAGCTCTCCTCTGGGGAGCGTTGTAGAACCGGTCCAAGCCCACCATGGAATAATATGTTGATGTACGGCGATTGTTTGACGGAACGGGTATGTTGGACATTAAGGCACGAGCCAATGTAGTACCCGACTCTATGGCGGAGGACGGAGGAGTATGAACAATCGGCAATGAATGTGAAGTCTTCTTCGATTTCGTGGATGTGCTCTGTGCTACGCGCTCTCGCCATTTTAGATTTGAGGTGTTCTGCATATTGTTATACAATTTCACATATATAAACACACAGGTCTGATTAACCAGATAATTATCAACGCACCAGCAAGTGGAAAAAGGTCATCAAGACCTCATCGACATCGATCGTCCTCTGACGATGCCCCATACCTAACATCGCTTATGTCCCCCGAATCCCTCTTGCTGTTTCCAGTTCCACATCCATTCCGTCCCTTTGGCGTTACTCGTGTCTACCAACACCTCATTCCAAAGCCCGTTGCTGCTCGCCTTTGTTTTCTCCCATTCTTGCGCACCTATGGTTTCGC
>Ga0247779_1001284_pt1 | contig 12401 bp, 9 predicted proteins | sample UWRJL221509R5_FD_179925 | JGI IMG/M metagenome (GOLD analysis project Ga0247779, IMG submission 179925) | Plant litter microbial communities from Arlington Agricultural Research Station in Wisconsin, United States - UWRJ-L221-509R-5 | ecosystem: Environmental > Terrestrial > Plant litter >...
TGGAGATTTCATAATTATCCATATATAGTGGATTGACCCAGTAAGACCTGATAGCTCAGTGGTTAGAGCATCTGGTATATGTCCAGTAGGGCCTGGGTTCAATCCCCAGTCTGGTCACATCTTTTAATATATACCGCGTCCCAATGACTGGCCACGGGTACTCGAGGGTCGCACAAACTGCTTGGGCTGATTAATCGGCTCTGAAATTTTGTATAGGACATGTAATAGACCATATATGACTCACAAAATTGTTTTTTAGCTGATATATGTCACAGAAGTAGGGTAAAGTGTAATGTGTTTTGTGCCTATTTACAGTTATTTACTTGACCCACGGAGGGTCCAGATTGCAACCGCCAGGGACTTCTTGCTCTTCGTACCTTGCACCCCACCCGAAATGTATATATTTACACTTGAATTTAAATTCTCAACCTGAATAGTATTTATTGATTTTTCTTCATGCCCGAAACACAAATTATTTACTGCAAACTATAAATGGGGCCCTGTATTCGTTTACAGGCCAGGGCAGGTATTATTAGGATTTGCATGTATCCAATTCCTATGCACATTCAGAACATCAGAACCCGTTGAGAAACCAAATGCTATGAGCGCTGCTCGCTAGTGCTCTTTTTCTAGAGAAAATTTGGGGCGACAGCATGGAGGCAGCCAAGTTGGACTGAGCCTACATTTTTTTGTCTTGGTTGCCATCGCCTGCTCTCTCTCCTGCCAAAAAAAAGAAGAAAGAACAAGATGACAGGGAATACGATGATTGCGATAGTGTATGTGAATGCAGATGCACCCTGGTAACAAATGAGATTCTGGTCGAAATTAAACTCTGATTCCCGAATGGCGGATTCTGCCGCCCAATGCCATTTATTGACTAATTCGAAAATCAGCTTGGCAAGCCGAATTAAGTCCAATGGCAGATGGAGTTTAAATTTAAACATTGAACGTACAGAACTTTAATTTCTAACCCTATTCCAGAATTTTGAAAGGAAAAAGGAAGGGTAAATTCTGCGGTATGAGATGTCCGGCCGAGCACGTTCCCTGAACAAACAAAGCCAAAAATACTTTGTGTGTATTACTATGACAAAACAATTGTAGGTGACAGCCATGTGGTATGGGTTGCCATAAACGAACTTTCGCTGCTTTTTGTTTTCCACGCTTCCTTTTCCTTTTCCCGACTTCCATCTCCCTGTACCATTCAACAAAACACAGTCCTAGTCTAGCTACTACTACTGAGCTGGACTTCTTTCATCCGTTCTCTTTTTTGTATAGACAGCATAGGACGCTATTGATCTATCTATCTGTCTGCCCTTTGCTCGGAAGTGTCTTTTAGAGCTCGCTACGATGGAGGAAGACGCTGTATATATACCCCGACTGCAATCTCTTCTCATTGGCACATCTCATCGTCGATCTGACCCCACCAAACTCGCTTTAGTCTCTAAATCCATCGTCAAGATCACATCCCACTTCCATCCCCAGAGATGTCATCCCGCCTAAACCACAAACACTCCCACCTCCACAGTCAACATCCCTTTGACCTCTCTTCCATATTGCATGTCTGCCCCAAGCCAACATTCTTGCTTCAGTCTCGCATATCCCTCCCTCTCAAACCCATCTCCTGTCATTGGATTCACTGCAAACATGGAATCAAGTGCACAGATGACGGATGGTCATTTCATCAGAACAGCGAGTTGCGGGAGGACAGGCCTCAATTTCGATGTTTGCTGTATGACCCCACCCCCGCAATTCATCGACTGAGCTCGTGTCTAGATGTGGAGGGAGGATCTCTTTGCTCTTTGTGATGCATGTGCGAGGGAAAGCGGTCACCGAGCTGTGTCCTGCACTCGTCGTGTCATTTCTGTCGCGTTCATCCATCGCTGCAGAATGAAAGTGGATGGACGAATCTAGGGTTGCATGTCAGTGTGACAGTCAACTATGAATGAACAAGTAAGTGACTATTCTTCTTGCTAATTATCACCCACTTACTATTTTATTGCACATCATATCTAGGTATAGAGATAAATTTTGGAGAAGTCTGGATCTGCTGGAGTAAGTACTCAGATCTGTGCAGAGCGGAAAACTGGTTACCTGCACCTTACAGAGCTTCTGCTCTTTATTTTGGTCCAAGCTATGATTCCAAGAAGGTAACGGTTAGTTGTATCCAAATCATTTCAAAATGAATGTTCTGCTTACATTTGATCCACAGAACCCAACGAACTTGAGGTAAGGATGCAAAGGATAGCACGTCAGCAGACTGAGAGTAAATGGGACTGTTCAGCAACCGATGTTTGCTCTTCGAAATATCCTGGTTTCATGGACTATGCGGCAAAGGGAAAAGGTTGCGAACGAAATGTAAGTAGTCTAATTTCATGTTTCCTAGAATATCAAAGCTTACCATTTCGTTGACTTTCGATTCATGCAGCCACGCAACCCTTCAAATTCAAAGAATCAGGTCTGGGTATTGTGTTCGACAATATGAATCCTTTCCGGTTTCCAGTCATCGCAAACATCTCCAGCGACTGTGGCCTCAAGTCAACAAAAGTAAGTGCGGAACGACAATATGCTTACCTCTAACCATCGAGTCCTGAAGCATGAGTTGCAACCTTTGAGAAAAAAAGTATTGGTGAGTTATGAATCAAGTTGACGCAACAGATAACGAGCTTACCAGCGGAAAGCTATGACAGCGACGAACAGAAAAGCTCAGGCTCAAGCTTGAAAGGATATGCAAGGCGAGTGCCTGCCAGCGAGCTCAGAAAGCGACGATGAGTAGACTGGGGTGCATATGTACATACACCCATAGTCGTGAACTCGTCACTACTCACGATGAGCACGGGACAGCAGAGATGAGGAGCAGAGGAGAGGAGATGAGAGAAAGAAATGGAAGACAAGCTCAGAGGAGCTTTCCAGTCAAATGTACCCACCTTATATATATATATACCAACCCTTGTATCATGTACATGCGTCAATGAACAAGTTGGTAATAAAGAAAAATCGATTTTATCTATGAAATAATGCACATTTGATGAACACAAATACACTTCTCCTTACCGTGGTTGAAATCGCACTAAATTGGACGTAACAAAAACAGTGACGCTACACGCGCTTGCTCTTCTTACCTTCATTATCATTCTTTCAAACCAAAACCTTTATTTTGGTCTTCTAGTCTTTGTTGGCAGCGGTTTGAACACTTTTCTTCAAGATAGGATGGGGACCGCACTCCTTTTGCACTGCTTGTGACAGCCTTTTCCTCGTTTATGTGTCTCTGGTGAGCCCTTTTCGTATTGCATTGCATGCGTAGGTCTCAGTAACAATATTTGGGCCTCTTTCTCTCAAGTATAGTTCTTCTCACTCCAGATCATTACTACACTTGCAATGATGTACGTTAATTTACTTCTTCTCGCCTTGACTTTTATTCAAATTGACTCTTACGTCTTTGAAAGGATTGGGCCAATAGCTCAGTACCACAAAAACTCCCGCTATTACTCTGCTGTTCGCCCTGCTCCCAATCATGAAGTTGACCAGCGCCTGCCTCATATCACCATCGAGATGCCAGTTTACAAAGAAAGCCTGGAGGAAACTATGTATGTCATCTAAACCATTTACTTGAATTTTGTGTGGCTATTTATTTTCCCCGCTTTGCAATTATGTCGTTCTCATTGAACTTGAATCTGATTCTGGGGGCTTCATTTACACTTCAAACTTTTTAACCTCATTTACCTCTCTCCCTTTTCATTCTTGCTCCCATCACAATGGCTTCATCTGCCTTGCGTTCTTCTTCCCCCCTTTTCTGTCTTCTGACCTTTTTGCTTATCGTGATGCCTTTCTCAACAGCGCACCTTCCGTGGCTTCCTTCAAAAGGGCCATGCAGACTTATGCTCGACAAGGCGGTACTTCAGCTATTATGATACATGACAATGGTCTTCAGTCTTTGAGCAAGGAGGACCAGGAGAAATGTATGAACTTCTATTCGGATCACAATATCAGCTGGATTGCCCGTCCGCCTCATTTGAATACTCCTGACAGGTATAAACGTGCTGGAAGGTTCAAAAAAGTATTGAACATGAACTACGGATTGCAGGTGCGTGTACTACTATTTCTGCTCTGGGAAATGAAAGCTAACCGGTCCTTGAAGCTCTCTCTTTGTATGAAAAAACATATTTTGGAACTCGAGGTATCTGGGACTCCATTCAACGGCCACATATTGCTCGAAGACAAGGCACTCGAACTCGCAATAGAGGAGACTTACCAAGCTACTGGATGAAAATGGAAGCCATGGGCTAAAATGCAAAGTTGTTTCGTATTGGGGAAGTAATATTGCTCGTCAACTCTGATACCGTCGTTCCCAAGGTGAGTTAGGTGCTGCTTTCGGAATTATAAGTACATTACTGACTGACTGATTCGCTTCCTTCATTTACCATTCTTTGTTCTCCATTGCATTGTATCCTTACTTATCTCCATCCTTTTCATCTCCTTGTTCATCTAAATCTATTGTTATTACTGTATATAGGATTGCTTCAGAGATGCCGCACGGGAGTTGGCCGAGTCCCCTGAAGTGGCCATCATACAACACAAGTCCGGTATGTTGCATATTGTTCAAAGATGCTTGTACAATTGAATTGACCCCAATATCCGGTTTTTTCTTCACACAGATGTGATGCAAGTGGCACCACTTATTTGAGAATGGTATTGCCCACTTTACGCGCCGCATCTTGCTTGCCTGCGCTAACAGTGAAGTGGTGCCTTTCGTCGGTCACAACACTTTTCTTCGGTGGTCTGCTATTCAGGAGGCTTCTTTTATTGACCCCGCCGATGGAATCAAGAAGGCTTGGTCAGAGAGCAACGTCTCGGAAGACTTTGACATGGCGCTTCATTTACAAGTACGTCTTTTAATGCTTTCAGTGTTGTAACTTCCATAAATAATATTGTTTTCAGCAGTTAAAAGGGTACCTTATTCGATGGGCAAATTATTCGGAAGGAGGCTTTAAGGGTGGCGTCTCGCTCACTGTGGACGATGAGCTCAATTGCTGGCCAAAATGCACATGTGGTACGGTTCATCATTTTCGACTCTTATCCTTATCACTCAAAACCATCACTAGGGTGCAACAAACTGATCTTCAACCCGCTCATTGAGTGGTGGTGTAAGGGTTCCTATTAAGTACTATGGAATTGCGGCCTCGGTCATGAATTATTTTGTGCTTAGATTATCTATGGATGTCGATGGTTTCTACACCCACAGTTTTTATTTTCCTCGCATGTACGATTGTTTTTCCAGGTGCAGCAAATGTTGTATACACCATCCTTGAGTACCGACTTGGCCATCTTGATCTATTCTCTTCATTCTTGGAAAATTTTGGTTATGTTCCTTTCTTGTAAGAGTCATTTGTTTTTCTCACAAGCTTCGGCATTCTAATCAGTATTATTTCAGCTGGTTTTGCTTTGGCGGTCTCAGTATGCATCTTTCAACCGCCCTTCTTGCTCATTTCTTCTTGTACAACATCAAGTGTGCTACGATCAAGGCAAGCTTCCCAATAAATTCCAAAACCTTCATCAAAACTTACTTTTCAACTTTGTAGGAGGGAGGTAGAACGATCCGACTTTTGGATAGAAGTGCCTAGGATTCTGAAGCGCTAGGCTCTTGTCTTCATCGTGTCTCTACATTGGTACCAACTGACTGGCGGATTCCGGGGACAGTGTGGGCTATCATCACACTCTCGCATACATTACTACTCTTATCATTCAATTGGCATAAAGCTGACAATCGTTTTCTCCTATGTATCATTATTGTCGCTGGCGGACGGACACCTGTTGTTCCGTGTTCCTTCAGGAGTAGATGTGATCAACTTTCTGATTCTACTATTTCCTTGCCGTGCATAAATTGTTCTCAACCCGTGGTTAATGATATTCTCATTTCGGCCCCCTTGGATTCACGACTCAATTCCAAACATTGTGCACGCAACTTTATGCTACCGACGGAGACCACAAGCTTTTGTACCGCATGCAACGTCGACAGATCCCTATGCCATGTGGCCCTTCTTCTTTCTTTCTTTTTCTTGCATTCATATACTTAACCTTGCGGTCTGACCACCCTTCTTAAGAAGCAATAATCAAATAATTCTCCCGAGAAATATCTACACAATTGGAGCAAACGCACCTAGAAAAGTTCGGCTGAAGGCTGATGAATGGTGCAAAGAATGGTGTGTCCTCTATCCGCCAAAAAGTGTGCAAGAACACCTTGATAGCCCAAGCAATTTGCGAGTCGAGGCCTGAGGTGGGTTCATCCAAGAAGAGAAGTTTAGGCTGTAATTATGGTAATTATTACCAGTTATGTAAACGACAAAAGAAATTGATTTACCTTGGCAGTGAGCTCCAATGGTGGTATGCTTCCTGTGCTCGATACCAACGGAGGCCTCAGCATAGTCATTCAAGCCATGATTGTCCAAGCATTTCTCAACGCCTCAACGCTGCAAAGCAAAACATATGTGTTGCGTCCATCTGTCCTCGTAGAAAGCACGTTTGGCAGCGTGGTCTTTCCCGTGCCAGATTCTGCCATAATAGCTGTTAACTTTCCAGAGGCAACATAACCAGAAAAGTCACCACATACACCAAAATCTGCAATATGCTCGACAACAGACCGGGCCTCAAAATTCAGATCTCATGGTGCCCAAGCCACGCCAACATCAAAGGCAATGACAGAGTTGACTAACTAGCCAAAGAAGCATCCCAACTAGCCAGCACAGCGTCGTACGCCGGCTCACAATCGTACGTACTCTGTAAAGCCAAAGAAAGAATACTAACGCTACAGAGGAAAGAATGGGAAAAGTCCCCACCGATAGGCGGCTACGCCCCCTCCGCCCCCTCGAGGAGACTCATACTCCCATCTCTCAGACCAACCGAGCACTTCCGTGCACTCACACACGATTGTGGCCTATTCGGCTGCCTCATCCAATGCAAGACCAACCACTGCTAAGAGGGCAAGTTCCGGAAAAGATTTGCACTCGGAGGAGAAGCAAAATGCGCATGCAGGCAAGCTGACCTTGAAACACGGGAACACATCCTTGTCGCATGCCCCCGATACATCAGATCCAGAGAAAACCTGTCCACAATCTTGCGTGATATTCACCTCCCAACAACTCTGGGCACTAAACCAGGATTACAAGCGCTAACAGGCTTCCTACACACCTCATCTGCATTCGCACACAAAGAATACAGCCTCTGAGATCACCCACCTTCAAAGATGAACCAGTACCAGACTTGGACACCGACTCATCAGAAGACGAACCCTACTAGTATTTCATCAAAAAATGACTCACAACCAACATAACCGCGGAAAACCAAGGCCGACGCCAGCATCTTACTTTAACCCCCATTTTTGTTGATACCTTGCACATCCGTTCCGAATCACTATCATACCAAGCCGACTTTATAACCTTCACCAAACCCATATACCTTTGATATACATACCACAGATACCTTCGACGATTTGTTCACTGATATATAATATAAAGTAGACAGGCATTTCTCGCCCGTGCGTCTTAGTTAGTACTGTGGCTTACTTACTTGTTGCACGATAATCCATTGAGTCAAAAAAAAAAAACGAGAAAAGTCCTATAAAAGTTTCCTGTCTTTCCTGTCTTTCCTGTCTTTCGAGTAGTTGATGTGGTGCCATGAGCAGATTTTTATATTTTATATTGATGGTGAAACTATTGGAAATGGTAGTTGATGGGTGGTACTAGTAATAAGTAGCTACAAATAATATTTAAAACTTATTGTACCACCTTTTTTCCACTCCTTGTTACCCTCACATTACATTCAATAGAAGCCAGGTTATTTTCAAAATCATCTGACATAAGAGATTTACTTTTCTTAGCCCTTGGTTGCTTAACCGTTCTTGTGATATCGGCGGCCAGGGGATGTTTTCTTTGTGAAATTGAACCAGCCATTGAGACCGAGACCAAAGGTCTGCGTCCTTTCGGGATGTTGGATACCTTGGTTGCAGTCCAAGAGCCTTGCATAAATACATTGAAGCTATATGGCCCAAGAGTACTAACATCAAGTACATTTTTGACATCTTCTGCAAGAGGCAAAAAACTCTAAAAACAGAAAAATATCAACTTGAGATTTCTTGGTGGAGATGGATAATATGACATAATCACACACATTAATTTTCCACCAATCATCATCTGGTCTAGCAAGTATAGGCGTATAGACTGTACATTCCTTTTGAGATGAGAGACCTCTAGGAATCTTCAACATGTAATTGCGTACGCGCAATCTATTAGAGCAAACTTTAATTGAAGGGGTTTCAGGAACGGTAGACTTGCAATAGTATCCGAGACTATCAGTTACTATCAGGGATTAATTAGATTCACCATAAAATGTGGTTTCTATATAATACTCACCTTTACCCTTGCCATCGGATTGTAGAACAGCATAAGGGTTGAAAAGGTTCATGCTGTGAAACATATCAAGCTGATGTTGGTCCAAAGAAACATGCTGTCTTCTGTAGCATAATACATGGGCCATAAAGCGAGCATGTTCATCTCTGTTCAGTTGAAATGGGTGACGAGAGGAAACATGGGGAAAGGGCTTATCCTTGAAGAGTGTAATGCGACCTTGTTGATAACTGATAAGAGCATCTTTGAAGTGTTGCCAGACTGCTACATCAGAGCATACAAGGAAGACAGGCATGCAGGGATGAATCATAGCTTGAATAAGCATATCACAGGTTTCCTGAGCGCCGTAACCATTAAAAACACGCTGGTTACTTTTGACCTCCAGGAAAATCGAGGTCTGAGATTTGTTCTCAACAGAACAGTTTCTCCAATGTTCCAAATTATCAAGCATAAAGATAGGCTCTAGAGAATAAACAGGGCCATGGGTAGAGCTCCAAAGTAGCGGCCAGAGCTTTATCACTATGCTTAGTAAATAAGTCTATCCTGATTTTGTGAAAGGCTTACCTGAGATTGAACTGACAAATCATCTGGTTGACATGTTCATTTCAATGCCATAATATGGAACGAGATCATGACATTATGGTCAACAAAGACAAGTGTCCATTCAGGCCTAACAAAAGCGGCCTGGATAGAAATAAAAGTAGCAGAGCTACCTGGTGGGCCATCGTACAAGTCATTGGGAATGATGAAAGCTTGACTCTTTTCACCACAATTGGTGGTTCCACAGGACACAATTGCTTGGTATGTTTCTGTAGGAATCCAGAAACAATGACCTTCTAATCCAAAGCATACGCGAATGGCATACTGTAAACTAAATGTCAATAGGGTAGGTTAACAGAATATTAATACGAAACTTACACTGCCTATTGCTATCACAAGTTCTTTACCTCAAGCAGCAGAGAACAGTTGGCCACTTATTCCTATTGCATTGATAATATCTGGGGGGTGGGTATGCTTTATGCCATCCCAAGAGGGCTAAAGGGGAATATGGCAAACTGTATGGTCAGAATTGTGGCTTATTAGATGTAAAGAACATACATATTCAATAACTTCTCTGAGGAGCTGCCTAGGCCTACTCTTATTCTGTATCTAAATTAAATGGAAATTATATTCAAGTTCATTATGCCAGACTATTAAGTAGCATGAATTGACTTACCTCCGATATGCTCATTTCGTCTTCCTGTCCATCGAGCATATCATTTTCCTTGTCTTCCTGCTTCTTCAAATTTCTCATCTTCGCCCTTTGCACCGGTTTAAGCTTGAGTGATGGTAACTGATGAAAGATTGGGTCGTTGGGATGACATTGGTGGAAGGTCACGGTAGGCCTTCTTCCATCCTGCCTTGCACAGCAGGGGGTATGAAACAAGAATCGGCCTACAGAGCAGACAGAAATAGGTAAACTCTCAAATAAACTTAGCATGTGATGGCTTTTTTTACATACCATGTTCAGAGCTGTCTAAGGCAGGCTTTTTCCCAGGCTTTGAAGCATACAAGTTGATTTCACAATAGAAGTGCTGAAGAACGAAGCTTTCTGGCATTGTAAAGCTCAAGAAATGAACAAAGATCAGAAACCGGGAGGTAGTTATTTTGAACGCGACAACACAATCAGTATTGTGACGGTAGTCACATCATGTTACGTGGCGGATGCCGTGTCCCAAATGGCTGGCCGTGGTTACTCAGGGATCGCACAAACTGCTTGGGCTGGTTAATCGGCTCTGAAATTTTGTATGGGACATGTAATAGCCCATATACGACTGGCAAAATTGTTTTTTTAGCTGATCTATGTCACAGAAGTACTGTAAAGTGTAATGTATTTTCCGTCTATTTACAATTATTTACTTGACCCTGCCGTGAGTCATGTGCTCCAAAAATTCAGCTAAACGTTGATCGACTGTAAGTAGATATATGTTCTTCTTCATCTTGTTCGGACATTCATCATGGGGCAAGACATGAGCACTGAGCAGGAGGGCTGCAGCAACCGAGGCCACCAAGATGTACTTATGCCGCCCTCATTATCGAGTTCGGCAGCGGGTAGCGGGTATGACTCTGACGATGTATTTGGAACAGGACATGTATGTTTTTATTTATTCATTTCCTTCATGTATCAAATACAATAACTGAACAATTAACTCTCACCTGGGTATCATCGCAATGGCGGCTCTGGTTCACTAGGCTAACAGTCTACCTCCATGCGTGCACTCGCATCATGCCCAGCTCTAGCTTGCCTCGAACACTGGTGTGGTTTGATTACTCCCGCCTGACCCGACAGTGGCTCGAGCCTTGGCAATAACAATACTGAAAACAGAAACTGCGTCTCTTTCAACTTTTTCCGCTTGGCTTTTGTTTGTCACAACTCATCGTAACCTGCATGCATGGGGTGGGAAGCGTGGACCCATAGGCCCACAAAGGGACGTCTCAATCACAGTCATTCAAGTGGCTGCTATTGGTAGACATTATTCAGGACACTTTCATTCCTCGAATATGCCCCGAACAGATGTCTGATTCATAGCAGTGAAGCGGGCTGGTGGTGTCAGTAGGTGCATTACCTGGTTTATCCATCATGCATTCCACCATCATCAGCTTTCTGAGTTGTAAGCACTACCGCCACCATTGGAGTGGCAGGAGGACACAAACATGGTAAGTCCTAGCTTTTTCGTCCTTGCATTCGTTCTTTTTACTTCCCTATGCACATGTTTCCCTCTCAATTTATTAATGTTTTCTTTCTATAAATATATGTTACTGCAGAACCCCGTTATTTCTTGTCACCATCGAAAGCAATACCCAGCAGACTCATCAAACCAGACGACTGCCTTTGACGCCAGCATAGCCACAGTGACCTGCATATGAACAGAAAGAAAGTCAACTAGTGAATACATTACGACAATGACACTCACGACCACCTCGATAGCAGCAGCGGTACTGTTAACTTTCTCTGCTACAGCAGCAATGAGGACTCTGTCGATCTTGACTCGTTGTCATTGTTGAAAATAAATCGGGTACACCCTTCTGCGAGAATTTCGACGCCGGCACAGCCATAGTCACCCACAACTGCAGAAATAAACCCAGATTCAGAGCATCGTCATGCATCAGCAGCTGATAATGGTGTAACAGTGGGTTTCTAAAATACTGTTTCCTTATCATGTAGTCAAAATTTTTGATTCTGGTTGTAGTACCTTTACGTCTACGCTAATATATTGTGATACATATGTTTCAAATAAAATAACAAAGGGTACATGCCAAGATATTATAGGTGGTGACACTGTCATCATTCCAGGAGGGAATTATTGCATTTGAACTGTTCAACTCTCCGTCGTTCTCTTTGTGCTGGCTTGATAAGTTGTCACTGATGATTTCTTCGACATTAGCCTCGTGAGGACGTGGCGCATCGTTGCCGTTAACGTTCAACTCTTCGTCTTCATTCTGTTTGTAACCCATGAATCACATTCTTTATGTTGGGTTCTGGACGACTGCATATCAGAAAGCGAATGGAGGAATTGCGATCAGGTATGTGATGGTCTCCAAGATATCACGCTGGCTGGCTGGGTCCATGCATTCATCTAACCTGTCAATGACAATTAGACGTGGTAAAAACTGAGACCTGCTGGCATAAAATGCAAGTAATTAGACACAGTCTTGCGTATTGTAGGGTTAGCCGCGCAGATCTGGTAGGAAATTGTTGCAGAGAGTACTTTTGAATGATTTGTCTGGCATTGTTGGAACCAAAGAAGAAACTCGCAAGTTTGGGACTCCAAGAGCCGAGTTCAGGGATAAAACTTGCGATGGTGTCACCTACGACAGTGATGACCAGTTTTTTGAGAAGAAACTCGCAAGTTCCTTAGTAATCCGCGATATAAAGGCCATATCGTTGGGATTCTATGTTAGAAATTGACAATAGTATAAGTCAATAGTCAATAGACTAATGAATCACAATAGAGTCAAGTCTCA
>Ga0247779_1001285_pt1 | contig 12389 bp, 13 predicted proteins | sample UWRJL221509R5_FD_179925 | JGI IMG/M metagenome (GOLD analysis project Ga0247779, IMG submission 179925) | Plant litter microbial communities from Arlington Agricultural Research Station in Wisconsin, United States - UWRJ-L221-509R-5 | ecosystem: Environmental > Terrestrial > Plant litter >...
CGGTTCTCTCCATCAACTTCCCAAATGTACTGACGTCTACCTGTTTTTCACCAGAGTTGTAGCCTCCCCACCAAAAATATTGACAATGGACGCTTGTCTTCAGTAGGTCCGTGATACCGAAATGGTCCGGACTTCGGGATTTATGACTTCGCTGGCTGATTTTCATCTGCTCCCAACAACCGTACCAACTGGGTAAAATGTCGCATCCGTAGCGATGAATGAGGCAAAATCTCCGAGAATATGGGTGACTTCGTCAAGTCGATGCATTATTGGGATTCACAAGCGAGTAGCACTTTCAAGCAAACAGTCAGAACATAACTATGATGAGAAATATCCAACTTGCCATTTCTCTTTTCGATATGATAACTAGTGCTGTGAGATACAACCGGTGCCCGTGTAGGGAATTCTCTGCTAACATGTAAAACTTGAGTTTTTCCCTAGCAGCGATTATTTCTGCTACTCACCACATTGATAGATTTCAAGGCACCTACAGCGCCAGAGTCAAGTAATTCTTTTACCTAGATAAGAAATACGACAAGGAAACGCACGTACGTCAATACCCTATTACAGATTTGACTCCTTGTTTGCGCACAGCTTCTGCTATAAATTTGATTTCCTCAGTGGATCTGACAGCGGGGAATTCGAAGGGGAAGTCATTCTTTGCCTCAATCACATGCAAGATAACATCCTTGTCGCCAACATATGCCTCGATAAGATACCCGACTTCTTTGCTGCATTTGTCCGCTAAAGCCTGAGCTGGAAGCTTCGGAGGTGCTAGATACAGCAACGAGATCAGATCCGTCTCGGTGTGATATTTCAACATTGATTGGAGGTATTGGAAGCTTCTGGCTTCACGAACGTTATCAAAGCTTACCACCAGGCATATTTAAGCCCGGTAGGTTCTAGTTCTTCGACTATAATAATCTGACCAGATACTGACAATCATGGTTATGCCATGCTCCATTCATTTTGGATTTGGGCTTTACGTCGACCAGCTGGCTTTCCAAAAGCATCCATGGTCAGTAGCGGTAAGTCGTATTTGCTCTCACGTCAAGTTCTTATTAATCCACCCAAAACAAATCAATTGGTGACAGCAATAATTCATCAGAAAAGTCACTCTCAAGATAATTTATCAGCTTTTCCATAGGTTATCCGTATATATAGCCGTTACTCACAAAATGACATACAAATCAAGATGGTCGGCTTGTTGGTAAGGTCTTTATGCGTTCGTTGCTGTCCCCATTAGCATCATCTCCCACATTGGGTTCTCTCCATGCCCTAGTTACATTCTTGATATGTTCCGACAGTGGCTCGTCGTCGCGGAGATGTTCGTTATCATCGTCGTAGTCCTCTACTAGAAATTCATTCGCAGGAGGTCCATCATCTTCGCTAAGCCTTATATGGCCTTGACGTTGTGTAAAGGTTTGCAATCTGGTGTATATGAGCAAAATAGCGTGCTAAAAATGGCATTTTACGCACCGATGCGAAACCACTCTTCGCAGAGAATCCGCTCGCCTCCAAAGAAGAAATAACACACATAGAGTACAAGTTGTAAACAAAATAATCATGGGTAAGCTCCCAATAGGCTCAGGTTTTCTGGACGGTTTCGGTTCTACATTAGGTCGTAAGTACCTTGAATCTCTTCTCGCTTGGATATCACGTATACCTCCTGGAACTGGCGACATGACCAGATAAATTGCTGGCGAAATTTGGTAAGAATCTTGATTAGACAATCTTCGAAATGAATTTGTAGTCAGAACAAATTTCAAGCGCTGAGATCAAAGGATATGTGTTGTCAGAAAGTGTAGAACGAGAAGTACATTGCTCGCTGGGAATGACAACAGTGGGCGAAGACAGGGCTGTCGTCTAGTGCCGTGCCGCTTGCCGAATGTACTAAAGTACGTCACAATCATGTGACTGTGTTGACCTCGATTGAGCTCAAGCTTGCTGCTTCAGTGTCTTCACAGTTTCAGAGTCCTTATTCAAAACTCGCTATCCACGCTATCCAGAAACGAACCACCAGACGGACTTTTGGAGCTTTTTATAATGGCATCCAGGTAAGCTTATAGGTTTAAACAATTTTTTTGTTTTGTGACCAATTAACATATACTCACCATTTAGTAGTTCAAATGACCGCGACTGCGTCTTCGAAACACCAACTGCCGCAAGCCATAAAAGGGTTCATGGATCAGTCACGAATCTGAAGTCTCATAAAAGGAGGAGGGTGTCCACCGGCTCTGTGGACTTGGGGAATCAGCTGGATGTGAGCAGTATGGCTGGACCGAGTACTCATCCAACGACATCGGTGAGTAACAAATCATTGTATTAATTTTCGAAGGCGAATTCTCAACTCTGGATACAAACAGGCAGATAGGTTTATTTCCAGTCGCCCTAAATTATTCCTTCCTCTTGAGATCACCCCTCGAACACGACGAATTAGTAAACAGTTTGGTCTCATCGACGACAGAGTTCTCAGCTTCAAGGACGACACAGATTTCTTCGCACACACATTGGAAGACGAATCTAACGTAAATACAAGTGCAATATCACTTCTTCGACGAAGTGCTTCCTCCCTATTTAATACCCCTCCTACTCTCAGACCAACATCTGTCACCGAAAACCTTAATAAACGGAGACATTGTCTCATGGTCCTCGACAGTCCAGGCGTATCCCTAGACTCAGAAGCATATCCTATAACCTGGTCTCGACAAAATCTCATTGCTGTTGGATGTAAGAGCGATGTTTATCACCAAAATCTTGATACAAGAGCAGTATCACACCTATGTTCCGCCAATTCTTCTTCCGGAAAATTAGGGGTAATCCAATGGGGAGATGAGGCGCATGATAAACACCTGGCTTTAGGAACAACGAAGGGCGTTGTACAAATGTGGGACGCTGGATCCGGTGGTAAAGGCATGGCAATGCATACGTGGAATCCAAGGGACGAAGGCGGTGTTAAGAGTCTAGCTTGGAACTGCGATTTGTTAACTGTCGGTATGGAAAAGGGTGACATCACGCTCACCGATATTCGATGTGCTCGCGAAAATAAAATCATCGAGAAACACAAAACACGCGTCTTAGGGCTCCAGTGGAGTGCAGACAAGAATTATCTTGCGAGCAGTGACAAAGACGGTGTTGTGCATATCTGGGACAGGCGAATAGGCAAATCTTTACTTGATTTTGGCCAACCTATAACAAAAATAAGACACAACGCCGCTATCAAGGTACGTATACTGGTTTGCTTTAGTAGGATTCGGTGCTTATTATCACAGGCCCTCGCTTGGTGTCCCTGGAAGCCAGACCTGTTGGCCACGGGGAGCGTCGCTCCAGAAGGCAAAATCAAGATTTGGAGCACATCCTCAATATCACCTCAATCTCCGGAACCTGTCCATATCATTCCTTTGAATACAACTGTACTATCCCTGCACTGGTCTCCACATTGCAAAGAACTACTAAGCACTCACGGTCCATCTTTCATGCCTCTACTCTCAACGCGACATCGAACTCTATCATCATCATTATCGACCACACCATCAGCTTCACAAGCAAGAAATTCCCCCAATAATAATGCGAATCGAACAAACAATACGACTAATACGACTACTTCAGAGAGAAAATTAACATACACCAAAACTACTCTAACGAACTCTATTACCGTACACGAATACCCATCCTGCAAACGACTAATGACGTTAACCAATGCACACAACAGTCCCATAACTCATAGTTGTCTGAGTCCAAATGGGGAGAGCATCTTCACCGTCTGTCCTAGAGAAGAAGCTATCAAAATGTGGCAGGTATGGAGTACGCGACTACCTCCTCCGAAGAAAGAGAGCGCGTTCGATAAGTTCGTCATCCGTTGACTTTCATGGCATTGTTACCCCGTAAATTATTATTACTATTTGTCGTCCTTTTTTTTTGTCCTAGCTCTCACAGACAGGATCTGAATTAGGCGACCGGCGTGTCCTACCTATTTCTAATCTATATATTATCCCCATGCCACTCTTGCTGTCCACAATATGTATAAGTAGCACCCGTGTAATTTTGTATACACCTATTCATCCCTCAATTGACACGGTTGTGGGCTCAAGCTTCTGTAATAACAAGTGCAATAAATGGAATCTGGATTCATTGAATGTAAGCTAATCAATAGGCTGCAAGTAAATAGTAAGACATGTTCCTTCGTAAGCGATAGAGTTATAGGATACCAAAAATATACGAATAGCCGATAGTAAGATAGAAATGAATGATGTTTAAATAACAGAAACGAGCAAAAGACCGAAAAATATCTAGAATTCCATATCCAAAAAGCTGACATTGCTGCCTTGAGTAGAGTGTTTTTTGTGCCGCAATGAGGGAGCAAATGAGGGAGTAAATGAGAGATTTAAGCGCCACTGCGACGGTGACGGCAGAAGATTTGTCGTCGAACATGATAGCGACGTAGGAGTGTGTGATATCTTCTGTTTTTTGGGTTGCTTCTTCCGTGTGATAACTGCCCACCAGCTGGCAACCTCAACACGTATCGCCTTAAGTCGACCATGCACAGCTCCAGATGAAGCACAAGTTGCCGATGAGGAATAAGAGCAAGCGTAAAGGGGAACGAAGTGTGTCCGGTATAACACTTCAGTTTCATCCTCGACTATTGTCCTGTCTGACTCCGTGGTACTGCGAGGAGCATACGCTTCTGATCCGGGGGATGAGGGTTGCGAACAGCTGTTGCCAGCGACGTCAGGTAAGTAAGGGGTATCGATGGTATCTTCCATCTTCAGATAATTGTCAGGCTTCCAGTTTAGCGACACGATTCTCGTATCCCTAACACGCAAACCGTCGTTCCCGTGATATCGCTTGCTCTCGCAACTCCAGTCGTCGTTCCCTCTTATCCACTGACCAAGGCCCTCGATATATGTTTGAACGCTGTCATCGACTTCCGGACCCCAGGACGGAACCCGTCTCAGGTCGGAAATGAATTTGTCGATGAGAGCAGTGGTGTAACCCCATAGCCAATCTAGGGCGTTTTGGAGACCAAGGTTGTGTTCCCGCATGATGGGCGTAAGGATGTTATGATCAGCGAGCCCACAAGAATGTTCCCGGACGTAGGAGTGCATATCCTGATAAATTTGATAAATTAATGGGTTGAGCATAGTTTTGGCGGTGTAACTCACATTAACACAAATAATCAGATCCACCGCACAATTTAGCAGGGACACCATAACAGGATGAGAGGTTACTTCTTCGGGCAAGTCAAGACCGAACTCAATTAGAGCCAATGTAGGCCGGGCACCACATGTGTCTCTTCGAAGTATCATATAGTCTTCAATGCACCTGATCTTCCTGTCTGCGCGATCATGCGCTTCTTGGGTTACAGCGTGCAGATATGTTTCCGAGCAAGCTACAAAGCGTTCGAAGCAAGCAGAGCCTGGTCTAGCCAAAGTTTTTGCCCTCTTCCAAAATCTAGCATACAATACTTATAAGCGACGATAGGAGATAACGGTGATTGGAATTGTACTCACTCTCTTGCCATTCCGCCAAGAACGTGATTGTGAGAGTACGGATGCAGCGTTGTGTCAATGCCGTCCTTCATTTGTTCGATGACGATATTAGCCAGCTCCTCCGCCACCGATGGGTCAGAGACATCGGTATATTCGTCATAGACGAAGTAGAAGTTCATGAGATCGCATCCAACCCGGACAAATTCTGTAAGCAGATAATGTTAGATACAGAGTTGTTGATAACTTGAGTGATAGGGAGAGAAGAGTCAAGACGAACATACCTTTGTGTCGATTCGAGTACGTAAGGCTCGCAAGGAGATCTAAGTACAACACAGAAAGACATTAGTTATAACGGTAGAATATAGCAAGCGTGATGACGAAACATACTCAGATCGCAAGCCTCAAGAGCCTTTTGCCCACGCTGACTGAATGGCTGGAAAGACTGGACCCACACATTAGATTGTTGCTTCGCTTCTCCATAAAAAGGACTGAGACGTCGAGACCAAGGCCAGTCACGAAGGAGATCAGGCAGTACATAATCTTGAGAAGACATAGTAGCGAACAGGTGTGATGGTCACTGGTCAGTATCCCACAGAAATGAGATATCGAGATGAGGGAGAACCCAGTAGCTGACGGAATGGGGATCCTTGGGCAAGAATTTATCCACATCCCTTTCTCCGACATTTTATAGAAGAGCGGGAGGGATTCGGTGAAGCTTTTTTTTTTCAAATATTTTCCTTCTAACCATGGCGGGATAGGGTATGACAGGGAAGAAGCCCCTTGGCCATCTTCATTCTACCCGTTCTTTTTTCTCGACGCAAGATACACGATGCCGGTCAATCGCCATTAGCTGTCAGAAAGACTAAGCTATCCTCTCTTAGGGAGCCAGCGGGCAGCAGGTAAACCCAACGACGAAAGGCACCCACCCAGTTCGAGGTGATTTGAATGCTCGGAATTTGAATTTTGCATGATAACTAAACCGAGGGGATGATGAGATGAGCCTAGATGAGCTCGGAGTGAGGTGTTAGGGTGCATCTATATTCTTCCTCCGAATAGTGTCGGATCCCATTTTTCGAAAAGAAGCTCGTGGTGTATAGTGAATAGTTATCGAGTCGCATAACGTGGGCTCCGCGACGACGCCGGTTTTGTCGTTCCCGAAAAGGGAATTGCTTAATTCTCACACACAAATTTTGAAACTTCTACCCACACTTAATCTAAGGATCTTCTCCGATAATACTCAGGCATCCCTCCTTCTCAAGAAAGCTCCGCAATATGGCAGGTGTAAGATATGAACGAAAGTGGGCTTGAATTCACCTGGACGAAAGACATGATGAATGCACTTCTGAAATTGTATAAATTGGAATACGCGTCGATGGAGTTACAAAAACAGAAGCAACAAGACGACAATTTATACAGCGTGGTTTTTTCTTGTGCTGTATTTGACGCACGAAGTCCCCTGACTAGTCAGCGAACATTCCACCTTCTTGCTTCAGGGCGTTGACACTGACAGGCCTCGTAGAGGGTAATCGTTCAGGAAGGCTTTCATCTCCTAATCTTGTCCTCTCCACTTCAGACCTCAGGTTCCTGAATTTCTCCAGTAAAGCGCTCCCACTCGTGTCTTCAACGGGGCCCGTGCTGTTGCTATTAGTTTCTTGCTCGAGGATGGATATTACTTCTCCAAATGCGTGATCAAGTTTGTCCAGCGCAGCATTCATGAGGAAAGGATTCCCAACATACTGCTCAGGAGTCATCGCCTTCCTTGAGGCGGTGTAATAAGCTAGAGATGCTATCGATTGCATTCATAATTTCGGGAGTTGTTTGAATGTCATGTAACAGACTTGCCTTGACCAGTTGCAGGACTGTATCTTGGGAACACCTGGTAAAGAGTTCCATGAGATCGAGTACAACTTTCTGTAAGCGAATGTTATAAAGTACCCTTCCAGGATTTTCCACAGAGGGAGAAGGTGGTAATCCTTGTTTTTCGTTCATAGCACTGGCAGCTACACAACAGGGTGAGAGAATGTCTCCGAATGTAGAATTTAAAAGACTGACAAAATTCTGATTCAGCCATTTCAACGTGTATTTGAGAGGTAAGAAATAAGGTCCGTTGTTGAGAAAACGCCAGTTGAGTGACGAGTCTACCAATTGCAAATCGATTGAGGAGTTATGCATTTATGACGTAGGATATGAGGTAGATTAGATTAGATCAAAACATACGTACATAAGGCATGTGCATAAGTATGTAAGGTGCTCATCCCTTCTAATCAAAAGACTGTTTTAGATCAGGAAATCAGAAAAAGAAAAATCCTGCTCTTTTCTCCTTCTTCCCTAGAGCTACCGGATCCATTCCCTGTCTGCCCTACTTTGCCAATCCTCCGGCCCCTGATCAACCGTCGAACTCACAAAAATGGAGGTAAATATATCCGTTGTCATCTCATCGCTCCGTTCATATCTTTGGCTGCGTAGTCCGATGGGTTGGGATGAACGAACTTCCCGGCTCTTGAGAATAAGAAAGATAACCCGATTACAGAAGATAGAGTGAAAACTGCATTGAAGGGGGAGTACAGTTACTTTGAGTTCGGGCTATATACAGACATGATGAGTAAATTTTGGCAAAAAAACATGAGGTTACGTACTGGTGCTGCTGAAACCATGACTGCATTCAAAAGGCTGAAACCTGAGGAAAAGTTCAATAAAGTACTTCAATTGCTGAAAAGAGGGACGTTTACATAGCATACAGACACACTGTAGAATTCCATTTTGGTATAGCTGGTTCACCCATCTTGACGATGTTTTGCGCACTCAAATTTGATTTATCGAGTCAATACAAAAAAAATCAGAGACGCAGAGGTCAATACTAAACACTTACTGTGCTGCCTGGCCTTAATTACCGTCAGAGCAACGATGACTAACATGTTAGTTGCAATTAGTGATCGTTCCAGGCCGCGATTGCATAGGATTTATCGCACCCGCTTCGCCCAATAAAGTCGTGATATGGTATACAAGAATTAGCTTAGAGCTATCGGGAACCGATGCTCGGCATCGCATTTTCAGGTCCTTTGAAAGAGTACTCGGAAGGCTGTCTGTCCTCGACAAGCACGATCAATGGGCAGTCCAGTGATAAGTAGAAAAAAGCTACTTGCCGTATATTTTCTTCGTAGTTATAGCTACACAGATAATTGCAGAACCCGGAAAAAGCTGAAATACAAATTGACTCAGAACTTTCGGATAGAATGAACAGTATACAGAGAGATATTTTACCAACCAAAGTCCAAGCCAAGAGAAAATACAATATCAGTCGACGTCTTCCCCAGATGGCATACGTTCGCAGAACGATAACGGCTATTAACGCGTTAGCTATCAAACATGATTCGAATCCCAGGGCGTGATCCATACTTACCCTGAGAAATCACGTTGCTTATGGCTGCCAACCCTTTGAAAAGATCATTTAAATGAGTTTCAAGGGACAATGCGACGACGGAGTAAAAAAAACCTTACAGAGAGATACGCATACTAGAGCTTGACAATGCTTTTACTACGTATCAGTGGGCTGACCTTTCTTTTTCAAACGAATATGGTGAACTACCTTCAGCAACATTGAAGAGGTCTTCACTTTATGGTATTCAATGAAAAGAAGATTGTCATTAGGATTAAATGTAGGACTCACCGTGTGACAATAAAGTGAAGTATACAAAAGGGAGGTATCGATTGCCAAAAAATAGGATAAAACCGTAAGATTTAGGCGAGGCCCATACATATTTCAACTGAAATTTTGTCAGTCGAACATCAAGACCGCTTGTAATAAAGTAAAGACTTGCCTCGTCACTCATGGTGCAAATATAGTCATATAACTAGAGGAGAATCGTAAATAGAAGCCACAGGAGAATGCGGACATATAACACAACTCACCAACAGCGTAAAACTATGGGCCCATATGTACTCGTCAATTTGGAGATTTCGCAAACTGGTAACAGTGTAGGTGTAGGCCATTTCTATTCCGAAGTTCCTTCACGACTTGACTCCTAACAGGATGGATGGTTTATCTTGGTTATGTGACGAAAGGCTCAGAATCTTCAAGAGCATTTGTAGGTATCCACGACGAGCCCCTGATTGACACGTTGAAGTGAGTATCAAAGAGTCTGTTGTTGCAACACAATCAAGGACCAACGACCTTGAACGCTCGCAAGCTCCGGCAGGGTCACCGGCGTGAAGAAAGAAAGGTAGAGCGGAAAGATAAATAGCGCGGCGATGAGTAGCATATGTAAGAGGTTTTGCCGGACTGATTATGAAGATTTTCCTTTATGTTATGCAACTTGCGCCCCTATGCTGTGAAAATTGAACTTCAAATTACATTGTATAAACAGCGCATGGATGATGCGAGACGCCGGCCAAATCTAGACGCACTGCCCTGCCTAGTGCCCAGATGATAAGATCATGATGGTGGTGGATTCGCATAATTGATAGTGCATTATAATTATAATTGAACGAGAAAAGATGAGAAAGCTGAAAAACCACAACTGAGAATGTTCATCCGTGCTTTGGGATTGGCATGACGCATCTATATTCCACAGCGTGGACAATTCGGGCTGACCAACGCTGCAACTCGCTGCAACCACAAGCAACCGGAAGATTTAAGGGGACTAAAAGCTCCACCGTGTGTTCGAATATTCTCAAAAAGATGGTTGCGAACCTTTGCCAACCCTACATTCCAAAGTTGTTTTACATGTCCAAGACACAACCTGTCCAGAAGGTCAGCATTTGAACGTAAACTTAATGGTCAAGTGCGAAAAGTATAAGGAAATGATAATCTGCATACTAGCCCTTGTCCTGTGTAAAGCAGTGCATCATGGACATCCAAAACATTAAAACATCCAAAAACAAGTCAGAATTAATGGTTCAGTGCCCGCTAGGACGTCAGATTGCCCCAAAGGTTTTCTTGACCAAAAATCGATAGAAAATCCCAGAATATTTACAAATTTTGAGGGCAGGAAGTGGAGGAGTGGACAATGGGAGACAAAATGTTCGTGTCACATCACACTTGTCATATTCAAGCTCCGCCCAGAATTTTCGAGTCAGCCTTGCCCTCCTGGAAATCTATCAGTCAAAAATCCAAAACCCTAGAGGCGATCATCTTCGTAAAACCTTTCGTCCAGAAACCACAAAAATGCCAGGAGACGAGACACTAACAAAGCGCGCAGGAGATGACTCAGAATCGGAATCAGAGGACGATGAAGATATCGTAGACGAAGTCCCAACAGTTGAAGTCGATCCTACAACTTTAACGCCCTTGACTCCGGAAGTCATTTCCAAGCAGGTACGCTTGCCTGATAGCTTGCAAATAGCGGGAGACTCATTGTTCTATGTAAGGCCACTATCAATCTGGGTGAGGATGGATTTATCTAAGCGGTCGATATCTGCATATCTGACATTCCGGGCCAAGGTACCATTGGACATGTCGCCCACGGAAAATCGACGGTTGTGAAAGCTATCTCTGGGGTTATGACTGTTAGGTTCAAGAATGAGCTTGTACGAAACATTACTATCAAGCTGGGATACGCCAATGCCAAAGTGCGTATGTTTAATCTCACAGAAAGTCTTTTGATCATCTAATCTGCCTGTATAGATCTACAAATGTGAGAACGAAGCATGCCCGCGACCTGGCTGCTACCGTTCCTACCGCTCCGACAAGGAGGATCATCCACCTTGTGAGCGTCCAGGATGCAACTCCCGTATGAAACTCGTCCGCCATGTTTCCTTCGTTGATTGCCCAGGACACGATATTCTGATGGCCACCATGTTGAACGGAGCTGCGGTCATGGATGCCGCCCTCTTGTTGATTGCTGGAAACGAAACTTGCCCTCAACCACAAACGTCTGAGCATCTTGCTGCTGTCGAAATCATGAAGCTAGAAAACATCATCATCCTTCAGAATAAGGTCGATTTGATTAAAGAAGCTCAAGCTCTCGAACATCAGAAGAGCATCAGCGCGTTCGTTAAGGGTATTCTCATATCTTTGCGTCTTTTGGCCTTGATACTAATTTTTATCAGGAACTGTCGCTGAATCATCACCCATCGTCCCCATTTCTGCTCAGCTGAAATACAACATCGACGCTGTCAATGAGTACATTGTGAAACGCATCCCTATTCCAGTTCGCGACTTCCAATCAGATCCCCGTCTTATTGTCATCCGTTCCTTCGACGTCAACAAGCCTGGTGCCGAGGTAGACGAGCTCAAGGGAGGGGTAGCCGGTGGATCTATCCTTACTGGTCTTTTGAAGATCGGCATGGAGGTCGAGATCCGTCCTGGTATCGTCACCAAAGACAGTGCAGGACGCAATAAATGCAAGCCTATTTTCAGCAGAATTATGTCTCTTCACGCAGAAAACAACCTCCTCTCATATGCCGTCCCTGGTGGTCTTATCGGTGTTGGAACAAGAATTGACCCTACGCTTTGCAGAGCAGATCGTCTTGTCGGTCAGGTGCTGGGTTCGGTTGGCAAGCTTCCAAAGGTTTACACCGGTCAGTATTTCTGATGTTTGAGAAGTCTTAATCTTTCATCAGTATATTTACTCCGTAACTATTTTTACAGAACTGGAAATCAGCTTGTTCTTACTGCGTCGTCTCCTCGGTGTCAAGACCGAGGACAAGAAGCAAACAAAAGTGTCCAAGCTTGTCAAGAACGAGCTCTTACTCATCAACATCGGTTCAACGTCGACTGGTGGACGCGTGCTTAGCGTCAAGGCTGACTTGGCCAAAATTCAGCTAACATCACCAGCGTGTACCGAAGTTGGCGAAAAGGTTGCCCTTTCACGTCGTATCGAGAAGCATTGGCGACTTGTCGGCTGGGGCAGTGTACAGCGTGGTACCGTTCTTGAAGTCGACTAGTCATTATCTTTTTTG
>Ga0247779_1001286_pt1 | contig 12383 bp, 16 predicted proteins | sample UWRJL221509R5_FD_179925 | JGI IMG/M metagenome (GOLD analysis project Ga0247779, IMG submission 179925) | Plant litter microbial communities from Arlington Agricultural Research Station in Wisconsin, United States - UWRJ-L221-509R-5 | ecosystem: Environmental > Terrestrial > Plant litter >...
TGCGTCCTAACAGGAATATACCTGTGAGTACCTCATGAATTCACAAATTTAGTGTTGAGAAGGAGATACCTTCAATGGTGCAGGTGCTAAGCTATAAATATGGACCGAATGGATCTCGTCGAATGTGGCATTTGCATCTATTCATGCATTCACATTCTATTCGCGCCTTGATTAAAGAGTGGAGCATACCTTCGAGGTCCTTTTCGTTAACGAGTACAATCTTAGTTTGCGGTATCTCTTCTCCATCAGATTCCTCGTCCTCGTCGTCCTCGGTCGCTTGCCTCGGTTCCATATCCACATCCTCATCGAAGGTGTACGGATTTGAACTCTGAGTATTGCTTAGGTTCTTCCTGCTCGGTGTCCCGCTTATCAGAAAAGTAGCAGAACAGTTCTGTGATTGGTATGGTGCGTCGTGATGATATGTAGCCAGTTCACTGGATAGGCAAGGTGAGCACGCGTTAGAAAGTTGGGGACAGGAGGGCTTACTTCTTGGCAGCGTTTACATGTATCGAGAATTGTCTGCTCAGCGAGCGAAACGTTACCTAGCAAGATGTGAATTAGTAGGGGATAGATACATCAAAGAAGGGCACGAACAATATTCTTCTCGATGAATATTTGCTTCGTTAAGTAATCCGAGATGGCTTGGGTCGTCATTTGTTTTTGGAAATCAAGGAGAAGAACTCCAGATAATGTGGTTGTGAGTATATAGACGAAACGAGGCTTAACCCAACGTCAGTCGTTAAAATACACAGTGCGAGTGCAATGACAAGAGCCTGAGCCGCAGTGACAACCGTAAGCGAAATACGTGGAACGAAAGTCATGTGCTTTTGCGTAACGCGTTTGTGACAATCTATTGCCCCTGACCGCCCTTGACACAAAAGCTTAAACACACGAACATCATAATCTATCCATATGGAACAGGTCTGCAGCCATAAAATACCCTCCAAGAGTGTATAACTTATTTTATCGCCTGACCTTTACCTAGCCAAATGATGGAAACGAGTTTATAGAGTTTACATTGAGTGATCGCATAATAATCGACGTATCTAATTGAAAAAGTCATGCAAATGTAAAAAGGCCAGTTCTTATGCATACGAGTATACGAAAAAGAGAAGAGAAGAAGAAAAACGAAAACAAGACAGCGACAATGCGGGGACAACAAAACATTATTGAGTTTACGAAAGCGAGAAGAGAGGAAAAAAGAATAAGGTCATAAATTAATCTTGCAAGTTCATGATCGTGTGCAAGTCGTATGTCCGTGGGTATGCATGCATAATGATGGAACGTTGGAAGATGGCATGGAGGCGGGAATGTATCATATTTTATGTGCGAAACGAGAGCCAGATTTGCCTCGCTCTAGTTCTCTGGAGCGCATGCGCTGCTCTCGTACGTCCGTCATGATTTGTCGGCCCATAGGAGACATGTCAGACGAAGAAGCTGGGGAAGGTACGTTGTCCAGTGGTGGACGGAACATAGCTTGCTGCACAACAGTGCGCAGCAATGAACGTGATCCAGTATTAGACCTAAGAGGAGTGGAAGGAATTTCAGCCTTGACAGATAGTCCTAGGTGATTTTCCTTTCTATTATGTGATGGCCCTACAGAACCATCATTTCTCTTGTGATTTTCTCCATGCTGCCTGTCGTAGCTTCGTGAGGATCGGTTGGATGACTGTGAGTTACTCCGTGAATGAGACTTGCGCTTTGAAGGAACATTGAAGGGATCCGCAGACGATGTTGGCGAAGAGTTGGAAACCTCCACCAAAGCCGACCGTCGACGATTCAAAGATGATCTTCTCGGAGGGGCTCTCGGTCCTCGTAGTCGAGAAGGGCCTTCATATCCTGTACCAGGTGTTGGTGCGGTGACAATCACTTTGGTTTGTCCGTTCAGAAGTACCTTGATGGCATTTTGTCTGTCATCTTGAGCGCTTGGGATCGTAGGTGCAGGGGTTTCAGGGACATGAAAGGACTTCTTGGGAGCAAAATGTACGTCATGGCTGTCGTCGGAAAATGCAGATCGAGGCTCATTGAGATCTGCAAAAGGCGGGCTGCCTTCAACCAAAGTCGAGTGAGGGCGAGGTTTCTTGGGCGTCTCGTCAAAAAGAGGCATAGGTATCACAGAGAATCGCGTAGGATTGAACTGGAAGTTTGCGAGGTCGGCCGGGAGAGGAGGTTCAAAGTATTCACGAGAGGCGTTTTCATCAGAAGGAGAACTAAAGCAACTTGGAAGTTCTGGAAGTGTTCTATCAAAGTCGGGATTGGGTGGTTTTGATTGCTTCGCTTTAGTCAGAAACTCGAATACTTGGGAAGCTCGCTGAGGGGTACTCGGGTCACTGCTCCCATAAGGATTATTCTTTTGGTTGAAGCCTTCCATTTCCCTAGAGATATCGGCACTGAGGCTGAGTTCGACTTCCATTGACGAGATTGCAGGATTATCGTATGTAACATTGGAAACATCGCCGTCAGTGATGAACGATACTTCTGGCTCAGGCAATTCGGCCGCGAATGGAGCAGAAGGGGTCTGCAAGCCTAAGGAGGAGTTTGACGACATTGCTTCAGTCTCCCTATAGTTAAATTCAGATTTCGCCGCAAACCACTGTTGAATGAATGACTTACGCCAAGAAACGTTCTGCCCAAGAGATGTCACCTTCGACACTACCGCTCTCGTTGGCGTCTCTAGATCCATTGCTCGAAGTAGCTCCCAGAAGCTGGTGCAAAGTCGATCCATTGCGCTTTACTTGTGCTCTTCCTTCTGTCAACGGTGTGTCCTTTGGCGTTGACGGAGGACTGTTAGAGAATGCATCATTGGACAGTTTGCCATGAGCATCATATAAATCAATCAAGCTTGCTACAGATGGATCGGAGCGTAGTCTGAGCACTCGACTATCCTCAACAGGGTGTAGAGAAGTGCGCTTCTGCTTAGATGTTGAAATTGGCTTGTCGCCTGATGCAGGATCGGGTGTTTGGAATTCCGCTGAAGTGTGCCTACGTCGTTTATGAACCGTTACATTATATGTACCTCTCCTGTTTAGGCTGGCGGTGTCAACGCTGACGGTAGAGGAAGCAGCAGTTTGCAGTACTTTATTGATTGGGTGGGCTATCGCCTCGTGTCAGATCAATGTTCAGCAGTCTAAACTGGATATTTACTTACGCAGAGGTGGTAAATTAGTGTAATCAAGTGTAGAATGCTCGACGTATCGTGCAGATGAAGATCTCAAAAGGCGTCCAACGGCGGCCTCATGCTCTTCTTCATTCACGGCGATTGCGGGTGTTTCTACTACCCAAGACTGGTCCGGAAGGGGGACATTATGAACGATGGGAGGTCGTTCCTTCTTTCCTTTTTTACTTCCTAAAGAAAAAAGACGCTTGAGTAGACCCATTAAAGGAGCGTGGTGCAAAGGAATGTGGTGAGCAGCTACTTGTGCGGACTACAAAGGAATTCGACGAGCTTGTCTTGCAGGTAACTTGAACTTAGACCAAACATGTACAAGTACAGCAACGCGTTCTAGTCACATGTTGAAATGAGGTACCCCATGGGGTACATACCGGCCCGGCAGACACATGACTTCATGCCTTTTTTATCTCATCTGAATCCCTTTGATGGTAAACTCCTTAATGTCGACTGACGACCTTCACTGCATTGTACACTTTACTTGAATTACGACCTTTTCACGACTTTTACGATGCTAGCATCATGCACTGTCCCAAACACAGGGAGTACCGCTAGGGATTTCTGTATGCTTGAAAGGAATATATTATCCCACCTCAAGCTCGCGCTACTCCTGTCTTTACTATCATCTTCCTTGATTCTGCATGCGCGTCTGATACCAGCAAAAGGCACCTCAGATTCTGCATATAATTTCCCACTTGCGATTGTGGAGTTTATTGCCACGATGATTGCTGTTGTGGCCGGCGTTTGGGAGTACTTCAGCGGCTGCGCTGATTTGAAGAACGCGAGGGCGTTCTTGACTGGTGTAAAGTTAGTATATTTGCACAATTTGTATCTTTCTCGTCTGACCATATTTAAGGCCACATTTTATTCTTATGAGTCTCGTCTCCGGCATTGTCTTTGGGACATGCGTGGTTCTGCTCGTTGTAGATCGATAAATTCAAACCTTGCAAAGTTAGTGATGACAGCCCGATATTGGGTCGACATTCTCTGAAATTGTGACATTCTTTCTAGCTTTCCCTACCCATTTTCCATTGACGATAGCAGGACCCTGTTTCTTTCTTTCCAGCTTTCCTTGTCCATTCTCCATTAACGATGGGAGGACCCTGTTTCTTTCTTATCTTTACCAACTTCAACACACGTTTAGCACCTACGCGAACAAGCGCATTGTATGTACTTACGTTTTGAATTATCGCGTGTTAGCTAGAACCAACCTATGAAATTTTGATGCCAGCAGTGGCAGTTACATAAAATAAGCCGGGATCGACAGGAGAGACGTAAAAGGCCAATCCGACTGTTTTTGTTGAAGTATAACGGAAAACGGAGACTTTAAGAAAGAGTGGGGTTGTAGATACAAAATAACGGAGTTTTGCGTGGAATATAGACGCTCAGAATAAGGACATCGGGAAAGCAGTGGGGAAAGAGGATCGGAGACTTCGGAGATAAATGATAGGGCTATCTATAGTCCATAGAATTTGGACCGCCAAAGGGGAACGTGCTCAAAAATGGGATCTGATGGTTCGATCCCTTATATTTCAGAACTCCCACTTTCAAATCACGCCTTTCTTTCCCTATTATCCCTTTCATACCCCTACACCTGTATAATTTTTTCAACGATATCTTTACGACCAGCTTTCAATGAAAATCAGCCAAAAGATCCAGCAGTCTTCCCAAGAGGACAAGATATGGTGGTCGTTTGAGTACTTTCCCCCACGAACTGCCCAGGTATCTCATCGTCTCCTCACACGAATTCATCTGTATCTAACCTCCTCAAGGGTCTGCAAAATCTCCTTGACCGCATAGAGCGTATGAGAGCTCTGGGACCAGAATTCATAGACATTACATGGTACGATCTTTAAGCATTCGAGATTGATGCTCCCGATCACTCACCTTTGGTAGGAATGCCGGTGGGAGAACCTCCGACTTGACCTCTGAGATGGTCAAGACATGCCAAGGCTTAATTGGCATTGAGACCTGCATGCATTTGACATGCACCAACATGCCCAAAGAAAAGGTAGACATCGCATTGAAGGTACGTTCATCTCATTGATTTTACTTTGTCCCTCAACCGAAAAACTTTCCCAGGACGCGAAGCAACATGGTTGCAGGAACGTTCTTGCTTTACGAGGTGATCCACCAATGGGCAAGGACGAATGGGAAGCTGTAGACGGCGGTTTTGTTCATGGTATTGATCTCGTGAAGCACATCCGAAAGGAATACGGAGACTACTTCGACATCGCTGTTGCTGGTTTCCCACAACATATGGACCTCCCCGCAGAAGACCTTGCAAATGAAATTAGATGGCTCAAGCAGAAGGTTGACGCTGGAGTTAATTTTATCTTCACCCAAATGTTCTATGACGTTGATCTTTTCATCAACTGGGTCAAAGCCATTCGCGAAGCTGGCATCACTATTCCAATCGTGCCTGGAATTGCCCCTATTCAAACGTGGAATGGTTTCCAAAGGGCGACCAGCTTGGCTAAGATTACTATCCCCCAGTTCTTCCTCGACGCCCTTGAGCCTGTGCAAAACAACGATGAGAAGGTGCGAGAAATCGGTACCAAACTTGTGGCAGATATGTGCCGTAAAATTTTGGATGCCAACATTGGAGTTCGTGGTCTCCATTTCTACACCATGAATTTAGAAAAAGGAACGAAGATGTTGCTCGAAGAGCTTAACCTAGTACCCAGAATTGAGACGATTAAACCTCTTCCCTGGAGACAAGTAAGTCAACGTATCATTTCGTTTAATTGCAGCATCATAACACGATCTTTCTGTAGTCTCTCACTCCGAACAGGCGTCAAGAAAATATCAGACCTATCTTCTGGGCCAACAGGACGAAATCTTACATTTCAAGAACTGAGAACTGGGACGAATATCCCAACGGTCGTTTCGGAGACTCTCGTAGTCCTGCTTATGGTGAACTTGATGGCTATGGTGTCTGGATCAAGCAAACAGTACGTCTAATAGTGTCATTATTTTTTCACGACCTGACCGCGTAATTTTATTTATAAACAAAAAACAGAAAGAAGATGCTCTCAAATTATGGGGTCACCCCGAAACTCTCGCCGATTTATCTTCCCTGTTTGTCAAGTTCTGTATGTCAGAGCTGAAAGCCCTGCCTTGGTCTGACCAGGCACCTTCAATCGAAACCTCCGTTATCGCTAAGCAATTAGCGCAAATTAACGAGCTAGGTTTTTTGACGATCAATTCACAACCTGCCGTTAATGGCGCACGAAGCGATGACAAGGTGTTCGGCTGGGGCCCATCCAATGGCTACGTCTATCAAAAGGTGAAAGCCACTTGATCTCCTTCTATCTATCAAAAGCCTGATCATTCAAATGTCTGTTGGCAGGCATATCTCGAATTCTTCGTCAACCCAACTTTGCTATCATTATTAATCTCTCAAATTGAGAGAGATAGCAACATCACGTACTACGTGATCAATAGGCGCGGTGACCTGCGAACGAACACCCACTCGGATGGCCCTAATGCCGTAACATGGGGTGTATTCCCTGGAAAAGAAATCGTGCAGCCGACCATTGTCGAAGCAGTCAGTTTCATGGCCTGGAAGGTTCGTTAACTCTCTGTATCTTGCAAAACAAGCCCTAAACTCACGCTCTTCGCAGGACGAAGCTTTCGAGCTTGGTGCACAATGGGCCAAACTGTACGAGCACGATTCGCCTTCCCAAAAGCTGATCTCGGAGTTCATTGAAACTTCCTTCCTTGTGAACGTCGTACACAACGACTTCCACGATCCTGATGCCATCTTCAAGCCTTTCTACAAGGCAGGCGCAGAGTACCTTGCATTAAAATCGAAGACTACCGCCGTCAATGGTCATTGACCATCCTCGCCAATTGCTACGCTCCGCTAACTGTTTATAATCATTACTAACACCCCTCTTCTCCTTGCATTCTTTTTTCTTTCCCCTTCTCTAACTAAAGTCTGTGTCGTCATTCCAAGCCTCGGGTTCAACCCCCGTTGATCTTTCGCCATGGCCATGGATAAAATATACCACCTCCTCCGCCTCCACCATCATCATCTTTTTTGGCATTTCTCCTCGCAAATCATTGTATCATCCAACACACTCACTCATCATGTCTATACTCATATACTCTGCATCAACTGCATTTATCATATTAGATATCCCACGCGTCATTTGGCATTAGATACTAGCATAATGGAATCACAATCAATCAATAAAAATGTCCAGCTAAAATTCCGATGGAATGGTCCGTCACTATATACATGTTGACGGCGTTCAAAAGCTATATACAAGCAATATACACAAATTATTTAAATCACATCACATTAACTCAGAGAAGAAAAAGTCAGTATTTGTCGGTGGAGGGCCTGCCACCAATCCACTAGGAATTTCGACCATTTCTCCTGAGAGATCTGAAAAGGTGTGTCAGTTCTATCCAGACCACAAAGAAGAAATAAGGCTAACCCAGTAACTTGATCTTCAAACCGATTTCTGTGAGAGTCTGCACAAATCCAGCTGTCTCCTTGGATGAGACATGTCCACCATCCCGGCGTAACATGTTCAGACCGTCAGTCCAATCGGCCCAACGGGACTGATCAGGAGCGATAAGATCAGCCAGAGATCCTTCATGCGCGCTCAACAATGAGAAAGAAAGAGGAGATGGTACAAGGGTAGAACTTGGAGGGAGGTCACTCTGCTCCCTCAGGACATTCGGTGGAGGCGCGCATGTGCCCGTCGCAATTTCGCTGATCAGGGAAACATCGATTCTATCAGGAAGGTCCTCCAAACCAGCGCGAACAGGAAATTTGACTGCACTATCGACATAATGCAGATACTTTTGTCCGGTATCCTGTAGGTCATGAGCAACAGATTGATACTTCAGGATCGAACTTCTCACCAGTCTGATAAAGCGCCATGGTCTATTAGGTCTTCGCGCAGTCTCACGAGGAGACGACGCTGGGATGGCATTTACAAACCACGCGCCTTGCAGAAGGCACTGTATCCTTTGTTGTCGGACGAATTCAAATGACTCCTTGTATAATTTGGCACGCAAATTCCTGGGAAAGAGTTGATCAAGATAAAGTGAAGACCCTTGACGATCAAAACGTACCGAACAGGGATCTTGCTTAGTAGATCATCTTCGAGTTCTAGTTCTTTCATTTGGCGGTCTCGGACAGCGCGATATTCACACTCAATAAAATCGTGCTCAACTTCGTGCCATGGACGAACGTTTTCTCTTCGAAGAGCGACTTTGATTCTATCGCATGTCAGAGTCTAAAAATCGAAAGAAATGATATTGTTACTCACTGGCTACGAACCAATGCTGCAACACGACTGAAGTCATCAATAGCTGCTCCGCTTTCGCTCCACATCCGTATGAAGAAATGTGTTGCTAAAGAGTGCACTTTCTGAAAGTCAAGGAAGAAAGGCTGGAATGTAGTTGAAGTTGAGTCTACAAAAAATTTAGCACAATGAAGACAATATTAGAAAGTCACAAGAACGTACATCCAGGACCAAATATTGCCCAATGATCAGTTAATAGCTCAACTACTTCGTTGGAAGCTCTAGCAATTGGGCATCTACGGTCTTCCGGCCGGCTGAGTTGTTCGAGTACGATTTTAGAAAAGTCAGGGTCGTTTTCCACAAACTTTCTCTGTGGTAAGGTCAAGATATTCAGTGGAACAATTACTTGACATTGTGGTTGACCGCCTACTTACCAGACACTCCAATCCAAGAACACCAACCTCACTAAACTCCTGCACAAGATCTTCTGTTTCAAAGCCGATCTTCCTCCACTTGAGTTCATCCTCGTCCTCATCAACTTCCGGCTCCAGTTTACTATAGCGCCAGATCTCATCCAGAATGGCAGCTTGACTTTCATCTACGTCCGGGTCAACGTATGTCGTCTTCTTACGATATGTAACGCGGACAATATTGGCCTGGAAGTCGAGTATACATGAGGTCAGATCTTCGGTCGTATGTAGGGACATCAACCGCTAATGAAGGACTCTCAGCACCTATGACTTTCAAACGAAATTGGCAGACTTACGACGACCGCCTTCCGAACGTTCAATCTTTCCAATTCCAAAATAAACTCTTCCCATCTTTCATCTTCACTGGCGTGAGCAAGTAGCGAGTTGATAAGCATCATGCTAAAAAGGCAAGACTGAACAATTAGCATTTACAGAGCAGCAAATATGCTATTTATGACATGCCTATACTGAGCCATAGCAGTATCCGCGCTTCCCAGGCGATTGACAACAGTTTCGAGCAATCCACGTTCCTTTCTCATTTGTTCAAAGACCACCTGAAAGCCGTATCGATAGACAGAGCCAGGCTGAGTTGCCGCTGGGCTTCGGCTTGAACTTGTTGCTTGGGGGCCTGGAACAGTAGAGGGATCGGCTTCGACCAATTTTTTAAGAATGGCTGTAGCAGGACGGCAAACATTTATGAGAGATTGAGAAGAAGATAGGATCTGAACAACTCTCAAGATGAAGTCATCGGAGAGTGTCGCCCAACCATAATCCAGCTCCATCAAGTTCTGCATCGCTGCCAGTGCATACTAGACTATGATTCAGGAGTTTTACGAGTTTGAAAGAATTACCAAGCTCACTGCAAGAGTATTTCCCGTTGAATTGAATATAACGTCCACTAGTTCATTTAAACCATTGTGATCCAAAAATTCACGCGCAAAAGCTTCTTCCTGTTCATCACCGTCAAATGATTTTGGGCGCGCTTTGGCCAATGAGCACGCACGCGAATAAACTTTTGCAAGGAGAAGAGTGTGAGCTTGATATCTTTGTTGCCTCTATTCCTAAGTTTGTCTGCAGTCTCTCTGGCCTCGCGAGCAGGCGCATTAACAAGTCTATTTTTTGTTGAGAACAATCACGTAAATGACAAGGCAGCAAATCGACTTACTTTAGGTTCACTTTGTTCCTGATTTTCTTCCTCAAGTTATCATTCGTGACAAGTTCTTCCGTTTCATCTCTCAGAGCGAAATTCGAAGGCGGCTCTTTGATCTTCAAATTTAGGCATAGCTGTTTCATGACATCGTCCACCGTGAGGGTTGGGTCAATGCGGGTGCGCACGGTCAAGCCATCCCCTGTCGTGACATTGTTGGTCGGTACTAGGGCGCCCCTCGTCTGTGTCCCGTTGCCGTTCGATGTACCAGTTGGACTTCGCACTGCAGTGGAACTCGAGGCTGCTGTAGACATGGTATAGCGAGATTAACAGTATTGATTGAATACGGTTAAAAGAAGAATGAGGTCCGACCAAATGTTATCTTCACAGGGATCACGCCGGCGCGTAAATAAAGTGGTAACAGATACAAGTTATTTTGCTACTGAGTATAGTGGTCCACAAAGCAATGCGGGGGGTATATTCCACGCCTGCGGACAGATAAAAAATCAGCTTTACAGAAGAAAGAATATAGAAGAAGCGTCAGAAAGCGTAGATAGCGTCCTCTGCACTCGATTCCTAAGAAACGATGCTCTGACTGACGTGCAAATATCATAGTACTAATTCATCATTTTTAGGGATGTGAAAAGAGTACTCACTGAACAAGAAGGTTAGCAAAGGATTAGAAAGTTGATTAGATTTTGTATCAGGATTATACAGTGAGAATTGAAAAAAGCGGGTATTGATGTAATGAGGTTTAAGACAAGCACTGAAGTTCGGGGTCCGTCGCAATACTGCAAGATGCCCGGGCTGATCACGATCGTCACAAACTCTATGATCGGACTTCGTAACTCACATCGTCACAGAGAATAAATGATATCTTCGCCTCGACTCAGGCAACTCAGTCCGAATTGGAGTTGCAAAGCTGCTGCCAACTAGCATCGACCTTTGAACATCTAAAAGATTACTCAGCGCATCTCATGGCAGATGAGACTCCACGACTTGCTGGACACGAATTATAGGTGGAATCCATCGAACTCGAAGAGAAAACAAGTCAATAGAGTACTGACTTCCAAAGATAAGTAACAGATCTCGAAGTTAATCCAAAAAAAATGAAATGATAGCAAACCTTTCATCAAATTTCGAGCGACTCTCTAGAGTTACTTGCTACTTAGGATACTTCCATGTGGTCTATGTAATTTCATACAAGCGGAAGGCTGTAACCTCTGTCGCACCTCAATGATACTTAGTTCAAATGTTCAATCCGCTTCACTCTTAAATCCTGGTATCAGGTGTCTCTTGTGGATTGTAACCGGCGCATGAACGTACAGAAGCGACTATTATTATCGAAAAGAATTTTCTGATATTATGTCTCCAGAAGATTGCTCAAATACCACAAATACTGTCGATCATTCAAGAATTGTGAAAACAAGCGAAACGCCACATAACCTCTCTTTTGCCGCACGCCTCCGCACTCGTGGCATACATACACATATGTAATTGCAGAAAGGTCGCACAATAATTTCTCCACTATCCTGGCCGGCGTGGTTGTGGCTAGCTATAGAAAGTCTAGAAAAGGTTCCCATATAGCCATAATCTGCCGTCTGCACGGACAGTCTACAGCGCTCATGATGCCATGAAAACACTCCAAGCAAGTTTAACTTGATGACATCAGGCCTGCGGGTTTGTTACTTCGGACGAGGACCCAGGAGGACTCATAGTTTTCGGACGAAATGGATTTTGTTATCTTAATTCTTGTACGCTTGAATGTATGTACATAGTGATGATCAAATTTACCTCCATGCGCATTTTCATATATTTCGATGGATTTTCAATGACACCAGGCCAGAACTCAAAAAGCCCCGGCAACTGTTCTGAGTTCTGAGGGTGTCTAACCTCGTCTAACCCGAGGTGATTGCCCGCACGGTTGGAGCGGGGAACATATGTAAGTAGAAATCTTCAGATTAGGTCCATGAAATATGGAGAAAGCGTTCTAAAGAAATGTTCCATAAGGAGGACCAGCCCTGGGCGCACACGCTGTTTAGAATGCTAGACGCTGCGAAAGGTTGCGAACGTCTTTGCTCGATTTCCAAAATCACTAACAATCCTTGATCCAGATGGTAATAATTTACTGATCTAAAATACGTATTATAATCTATATAACATACAAGTAATAGCGATGAGCAGGGGGGTGCAAGACTGTCAAGAAAGCCTTGGTTTTGAAGGGTACTCATGAGGTTGTGGGTAGATTATGATGAACCAGGAGGTTTCTTGTTGTTTTCACGAAGGCTGGCCCAAACGTCTTCCGTTGCAACTGCAATACGATCCTTTAT
>Ga0247779_1001287_pt1 | contig 12360 bp, 12 predicted proteins | sample UWRJL221509R5_FD_179925 | JGI IMG/M metagenome (GOLD analysis project Ga0247779, IMG submission 179925) | Plant litter microbial communities from Arlington Agricultural Research Station in Wisconsin, United States - UWRJ-L221-509R-5 | ecosystem: Environmental > Terrestrial > Plant litter >...
GGTCGAAATCGCGTAAGTCATCGATGTTCACGAGAAGACGCGTTTGCTCTGTGCGAAGCATTCTTGCAATCTCGTCCTTATAGTTGTAAAGGGGGGAGTCTGATTCGAGAAAGCGCTCAAAGAGACGAGCCCTGTCTCTTAGCTGCTCATCTTGAGGAATAGCTTCGTCTAATAAAGACATAGTGTAGGAGGGTGATGGTTTTGGTCAAGAATCGCTAATTGGAAAACGCGTTGCTTGACGCGTCAACTCATGCAAGCATTGACAAGCTCGAACAAATAAACATTATTTGGAAACAAGTTGGTAGTAAGTAGTTAGCTAATTCCCCTGATAATTTTCTATCATACTCGTCTGATTAGTCCGCCAATACAACAAAATTCACGCGCTCTTTAATGCGAGTGCCAGTTTAGTCCCGTTGAATCTCCCAAGACGCCAAAGGGTGAGGATCGTCATGAGGCTGGCTCTCCACGTCGGGCTTCCCACGCAGACTTGTCAGATAGTCGTTCAGTATCCGTCACTTGATTGATCATTCGACTACTTAACACGCAATGGTAATTACTGCTCTCATCTATGACATTCATAGTAAACCTCGTTAAGTTCTTCGTGGGTAAGGAAAGACTTTCGGCATTTCCTAGTTAAAACGTTAACAACATATTTAGGCTGATTCTCCACAGCAAAGCGTGCTCGACGTATCACAGGTATCAATCACATTTGCATCTGCCATGCAAGGATTGCTTCACTGCCGAGCCTCCCCTACGCCTGGAAAAACCTTCGGGTATATCGTTGCAGGATATCTTTCGCAATTTCTTAAAATATGCCCCATCTCGATGAGACAAATTTAAAGACGTAGAAGCCGAGGTTAATGCTGTTCATCAGTTCGGCCTTGACGTAGACAGTTGCCCAAAGATAGCATAACACCCATGTAATGTAATCACAGTAAATTTTAGACAGTGGGAATGGTCCAAGCTCTGGATCATTTTTGTTATTCGTAACCCAACACTTGGGTAATTAAATGGCCGTCGTTCGTTCCGATATTTTTAAAGTAAAAACACAGTGGACATAAAAGTATTGGTACCCTACGTAATACAACAGAGATGGTTGAAGAAAACTTAAAGAGTGTGAAAAAATGAGAAAGGATAAGACCGGACTATACTAAGGTGAAAGGAGCGTCAGGCAAAATTTGCCGCAATCGAGGGTAGGATAGAAGACGGATCAATGTGTATTCAAGTGGAAGAATTTTGGATCTCCACAATCAATCGTTCAAGGAGAAAATCTAGCAGGCGTATTCGTCAATGCTAGGTCAAAGGCAAAAAAAGATGTGCTCACCCTATGTCGCGCAATGCGTCGCAAGTCTTTCTTCAATCCGTTCGTCTCCAATCGACACTACCTGGACCGCTGCGTTCGACGTTGTCTGACCGTTTCCAGTCCACACTACCTGGACCGCTGCGAGCATTGTTTTCTGTCCTTCTCCAGTCGACGCTACCGGGGCCACTACGAGCATCGTTTTCTGAACGCTTCCAGTCAACACTGCCGGGGCCACTTCGTACATCATTCACTGAGCGTTTCCAATCTACACTGCCGGGACCACCACGCTTCCAGTCGACACTCCCGGGACCGCTGCGTGCATCGTTTTCTGAACGTTTCCAGTCAACGCTGCCGGGACCCCCTCGCTTCCAGTCGACGCTACCGGGGCCACCCCGTTTCCAGTCGACGCTACCGGGACCACCCCGCTTCCAGTCAACACTTCCAGGACCACTTCGTGCAGTGTTTTGTACGGCAGCTGGTTCAGGGACCTTAGAACAAAATTAGTTTGTTGCCTGTTAGAAGAAAAAAAAAGAACGACTCACAGGGGCACCAGCCACTGTCGAGGACAGAAGGAATAATGATATCACAGCAAGATAACGTGAAGGGAAGTACATCGTTGGAGGAGAGGAAAGGTGGAGTTTACTGATGGGATAGGTTAGCTATCCATTGCTTTTTATGCGTGGTTAAATCAGATCAAATCCATGATCCCGTGTGCTGGAACTCGGGGAGGGAACGGCGAAGCCGCCTTTCCGCATCAGGTACTGCAGATATCCTGTCATAGTGACGAGTTCACATGGAAGTGTCTGTTTTTATCTCACTCACAAAACATGTGTCTTATGATGACAGACGTCGGGATTAAACCAGCCGTTTGTTGATGAACGAGATGGTGACTATGTTCCCGTGTCGTTCCAGCGTATGGCGATTCATCATGAGGATAAATCGATGGAGGACGACATCTACGTGCACATAAATTCTGTGAGCCGGCGACTTGCATCCACAGCGCAACTGCGGATGAAGAAAACCTCGGAACCTGTGGTCAAGTAGTATAAGCTTTCCCAGATCACTGGTGCCTTGTTAATACCCACACTCACATTCTACGCAGGCTTCCACTCGATCGCCACTTCTAACTATTTTGCCGATTATGGCGTGCCTCCTCCGACTTCTTTGCCACCGCTTTCAAACATCTCGAGCGAGCTAGAAAGATTAACAACGTACCGTGCGTATCCAGGCACGGAAGATGTCATCACCACAGAGGAATCATATAGTCTGGTGAGTGAACATGCTGGAATGCAGTGAGGTCCATCCTCCACATATATTCCAATGGAACATGTCATAGTCAGATACCAAACCTCTCCCCAAAGCATGAGAACGGACTAAAAACAGGAAGTCTTCACAGTAACAGATTATTTGAATATTCGATGGGATTAAGCTTGTTTTGCAGGCATCCGTGAAAGATTTGTTTCTGCTTCGGGAATATTTCGCGAGGACACCCTTCGGCATAAAGGCCTATCTATAGGTAATCCTGATTTAAGTGTGAATTAACACATTTGTTTTTTACGCGAATAGATAAGAATAAATTATTCACCTAAATTTGAGGTGGAGTGCCTATACGTCAAATGGATCACCATAATTCGTGTAAGATATAAAACCAAAACTGCGGAGTCCGCCCGTATGTGCGAGTGCGAGGTGACACCCTTGAGATATTCCATCCAGGCGCACAATAAGAAACGATGTCGAGAACCGAGCCTGCTTCTCACACTAGAAGCCAGCGCCATGTACGCAGGGATCAAGACCTGCCCTAGTGCCTGCGGCCAATCAATCAATGCAGATACCTTGTTAATGTTTGAGGTATTCTCAGAGAGTACGATATTGTTCATCAACTGTTCCCCTGATGAAGCACGCTGAAAACATAGTTGATGAAAAATGCATGTTGCCTCTCTACATATGATGATACAAGTAAACGATTTCAATCCTTGAGACAAATATATCATTAGTATGGCCTAAAAAGAACATAATGCTTGCTGTACGAACCCATAATTTGATGAGACCATCCCATGACGCGGTAATGACCTTTGACTACAAGGCACTTAGTATTTCATCAATCAAAGAATCTTGGAGTGCTTACAGTCTCGTGAGGGAGCCATTCGTGGGCAATCACTACCTTCGAATGCGCTTTCAATCTCGACTTGATACGTCCTGTCTTCCAGTCCCAAAAGACAACATTGCCTTCACCGTCTCCGCTACTGATCCATTTACCATCCGGTGAGAATCCGACTTGACATGCATAGCCAGCAACTGAATGACCAGCAAAACGCTTCTTGCGATTTTGCCGGAAGTTATCCGTGCTGTAAATTAGAATCTGATTGTCAAGCGATTGAGCGGCAAAATATTTTTCTACGCAAATCTGTTTCAGTATATTACCAAGTAATTCGGAATAAAAAAACGTACTAGATGGATGTAAAGTGACAGCAGGCATAGAGTGCATGTGGGGTTCCGCAATATATTTAATTACGACTGGGATGTCGAAATCCCAAGCACGTATGGTTTTGTCGTCTGATGTAGTCACAAAACGTCGATTTTCGTCGACAAACGTGATCGTGTTCACGGGACCAAGATGTTGATCGTATTCTTGGGTTATTTCTCCGGAGTTCATATCGTACTGACCAGAACGGTGATTATGACACATAAGCCTACATAGACAATTAAACGTACTTGGATGATTTTCTTATCGGACATGCCAGCAAGGAAAATGTTTTGTTTATCTTGATCTGGGTGAAATCGAATAACATACGGGATTTTCCCATTACTAAATCGCTTTATACATTGACCAGTTTCGGTGTCCCATAATTTCATTTGGCGGTCATAACCACATGAAAGGAATTGACGGCCATCGTTGGAGAATGAAACATCCTTCACAGCTTTTACGTGCCCATGGAATGTACGAAGACAATTTCCATGGGTATAAACGTCCCAGAGCTAGAAATTCAGATATTAATAAGAAAATTCCCAGAATGAAACTTTGTGTTAACCTTGATTTTCGTATCCATAGAACCGCTAAGAAGTAAATGGCCAGTCTCCGGGAAAGTTCTAATGACAGAAACGCCTTGGGTGTGTCCAGTCCAAGTGTGTATACAGACTTTCGGAATAAAACAATCTTGTGAACCAGCTTCCTGAAGTAGATTGGGAGCTTCTGCCACTGGTGGTGACATATAGGTCCTGCCCTGGTAATCGGTCATGGATTTGCCATGGAATACAGAAGTTTCTTGTCCCTCTGCTCCACGCTTTGGTTTCGCTTTCTTCACTGTATACTGAAGCTCTGGTTCTTCTTCTTCCTCCTCTTCATCACCATCACCCGTTCCTTCGAGCCCTGCCAAGAAGTGCTGTTGCGGTTCTTCCCCTTCCCATGACGCCCAGGGTCCTACGTATGCGCCTTCACCATCCACCACTGATGAATCACCTTTTTGTTTGCGCTTGCGTTTCAACTCTTTTTTCTGTTCCCTAGTTGCACGAAGAGTATCAATTGTGGCAAATTGATTTGCTGCAGCACGGTCTATGTTTCCCAGTACAGCTGGTGCATTTGGATCCATAGAAGGATTAGCAGAATATCCCAAAATTGAATGCGTCAAATGTTGGGCGCGGAAAGCATGCTCTGACATGGATTGCTCTTCGACATGCCCAGCGAGAGCATTTTGATTCATGAACCGATTCCTATCGCCAAACGGATTTTCGGGCCCTTGAACAGGAAGCGTCATATCTTTATAAGGTATATTCACGTTCATCTGAGTATCACTTGGACGTGTGACTAGAGAGGTCATATTCAATGGATCCTTGAGATCATTTCATGAGATAATGATGTTGCAATTGAGATGTGAAATTACCTCTGCTAAAACATGAGGTGCTGCATCAGTCGCGATAGTTTGTTCCTCGTCAACACGGGCTCTCTTCGCGACAGGCAAGGAAGAGAGACCAAATGCATCGTTTTGAACGGACTCGAGATTATCTTCTTCATCGGAGGAATAGGCTATAGGAAGAGACATGGGCGGAAAGCGTGTATCGGCAAAGATTAAAAGGGTGTAATATTCCGTTTGGGCGTTATAGTCATACAAGCATATGGCGATGCGAATAGGCCGCTCGAACAATCGAACAAGCCATGTCACAAATAGCCCTTGTAAAGTTGTGACTCGAGTCACTTGGTTAACAGCCTGCTGTGCACTAACGCCGAGTACCAGAATCCTCCTTGTCTGGAATGATTTCATGACTCTTCAGCCATGTCACAGAAGATAATTACTCGACCGTGGTCAGAAGAAGAAGGTTCAGTGTCTGTTTCTATTATTTTATTCTCTTCAATTCATTTCTTTCATTTCTAGATCGTTTACTAAGGCAAGGTGTGGCCCATCATGGCGAACAGGATAATTGGAAATTAATATCTAGTACAATTCCTGGTCGGACGAACAAGGCGTGTCGAAAGGTATAATGATCCTTTCCAAGACAAAGGATGCGATGGCACAAGTTTCTTAATTTTATCTATCATCCAGCGCTGGCTACACTCGTTAAATCCGAACGTCAAGAAAACGGCATGGGACTCTGACGAAGACCAGCTGCTACTTGAACTTTACGACACGCTCGGTCCAAAATGGTCTGCAATCGCTCGAAAAATACCAGGAAGGACCGACGATGCCTGCTCAAAACGATACAGAGAAGCTTTGGATCCGAGTCTCAAGAAGGACCAGTGGACACCTGAAGAAGATCGTTTATTACTTGCGGCCCAGGAACGCCTTGGGATGAAATGGAGTCAAGTAGGACTGGAACTTCAGCGAAGTTCGTTAGCGTGCAGAAATAGGTGATTGTCACTATTTTATCTATTTATTAGAAGGCTACGCTAATTATCTAAGGATAGGTTTCGACTTCTGGCACGCAGAAAGCCAAATAAGTCATCTCAAACTGCAAGTCCCACTCAGGCCATCGCCGTTAATGAACTGCCACTTCCAATAAGTGATTCCCAACCTGCTGTGAGGTCAGAAGAAACAAATCTTCAAGTTCATTGGCCACCGTATTACCCTCCTGAGGCCTATCCTACTTTTTCGGACCATGGAGATCATTATGGCTCAAGTTCTTTCCGTGAACCTACCCCAGAAATTCTGGAAAAAGCAGATCCTCAAATTGCTCCGTTCAAGCCCACCTCGTCATCGCTCAGTGCCGCATTATCCGATCCTCCGAGACCACCGCGACCACTTCCGTCCGTCAGTGTCAGCAATACGCCTGAATTCATGGTTCAAGATATTCCTAATGACACTGAGGGGTTGCATTCTTTGTCTCCTCTTTCACAATGCAATGCGATACCTGAAATGAACGATATCCTCATGTCGCTGGACGACTTCTCACACGGACCTATGGAACAACATCCCCTGAACATCGCTATATCACAGCCTTACCATTTTGATCCATATAATTCCTTTGGCACGTTCCCCGACTTCTACTCTGCGTCCCCAATATCTATTCCTGCCGAGCTTACAAGGTCCAATGATTTTTCTTTGTCGTCGCATTTATGGAAACCGCGGGCTCCTGAACCTGAGTTTGACTCGCCTCACAGCACATTTGGTTCTATACTTACTGATTATCCCGATGACTACTCGTCTACCGCTTCGACACCTTATTATGCTCCTAGAAATATTTCACCTGTGGCTAGTCCGCTTACAGGAACACTTCTAGATTTGCCCGGTTCTGAACAACCTTCTAGCCAATCATTGCTTTTTTCGCCTCCGGATAATGAAATTCGGACAACTAATCCTCAAAGAACGAGGAAATCTGTCTCAAGGAAAATTGGTAAAAGCACAAAGCTTCCAGTCGTAGCCCGACTGTCTTCGAATTTACCGTTGTCAGAGGAGTAAGGCCATACAAACTTTGTCTGAGCGTCACCCTTTCTAACAAAATGCCCAGTCCAAATGTACGACCATATGCTTGTGGACGACCTGATTGTTGGCCTAGTTCTGAAGCAATGAGTCGGAGCTGTTTTGCAACATCGGGAGAGTTGCTAGAACACAGTAAAGAAGATCACTCCAATGACGGTCCATCAGATAAACCGTATAGATGCGCTCTTAAAGGATGCGACAAATCCTGGAAGGCAAGTGACATATTTTGCCTTGAACCATTCTAATAGTTTTCCCTCAGTCGATAAACGGGTTGCAGTATCATCTTCAAATGTAATTATTATTTCCTTTTGTCTCCAAGTCTTTTTCTTTGACGTCGCACATTAAGATCAACCGCACACTTCACCACTGCGTTGTTTAACAGATTCTCTACTCAACCGACTGTTCCAGTCCTCAACACCGATTCTAATATGGACAACAGTAAGGATGACACCGAGCCAGAACGTAGGTATACTTGTCCACTTCCCGGATGCTACAAGGCATATCGTCAGCCCAGCGGCCTGCGATACCATCTTAACTTCGTATGTGATAATTATCTTTTTTTATTGAGTTGACCTAACTTGTAACAATTCAGGGTCACCCGAGTGAAATGCCTGCCCAAATGCAGGAAGTTCCCCCTGTATTGGCAAGTCAAATTCCAATCAAGGCAAAGAAATTGCGCCCAAAGTCAAGATCTGAGCCAATCGTTAGTTAACATAACTGTTTTCTCATTACCGTGGTTCCATTAGCAAGGGAATGTGGACGTTGTAGAAAGACACCACACAGACATTTTAACTGTAATTACTCATCTGAACCTTGTCCAGGCACTTAATATTCTATCTTCATCATTATCTCTCTGCGATCTTTTGCTGTAGCCCTGATGTTCAACCATCCATTGAATTTTCCTTTCTATGCACTCGTGCAATGTTGTAATTTTATCACAATTTTAATATTGTAATACACACTCCCATACTGTTGTATTCAAGAACAAAGAAGTTACACCTTTGCTAAATCTACATGGGCCGTCATCTACCACCTGCAAATTGTTCCGCACTGAATGGAAATCAATGTCAAAGTAACGATTGATTAATAACATACGACACTTACATCGACCTCAGACTAGGGTCTCCCATAATCTCTTCCATCGATGGCATGTCTCCGGACTGAACGCGATTCATCTGAGATATAGATCAGTACATGGAGTAATAAGTCTTTTTGTTCACACATTTCTTACCATGTTTGCGACAGCAGGATTTTGCATAAGGTTGGCAAGTCCTCCATTGGCAGCCATTTGTTGAGCCATGGCCATAAGTTGGGGATTGTTCATCATGCTGGCAAGATCGGGCATTCCACCGGCCCCTCCACCAGCCCCTCCACCAATATTTCTGAGCATATCAGCCATTCCGCCCATTCCGCCGAGCCCTGCACCTGCACCTGCACCCGGGGCTGACCGAGTGCTCGCTGCATTGGAAGGAGAGTTTTCGTTATCATCGGTAATGCGTGCGCGAGCGTTGCTCAGTCCGGACTTCAAGGCAGCGCTAGTAGGATCCAACTTCAATCCACGTTCGAAAGCACTTGCTGCCGCTTTGAAATCTCCTAATGAATATTGTGCATGCCTAAACACAGGCTTGAGCTTAGAAATTGCGCGATCAAATAGATAAAAAGAGAGGGGTAAAACGTACCCGAGTCTGTGGTATGCTTTAATGAAGTTCGGATCGACTGAGATAGCTTTTTCAGCGTCACCGACGGCTGAGAGATGGTCACCTTTGCTTGAGTATGCGGCAGCCCTATTCGAATAGTAAACTGGGTTGGTGGGATCTAATGCCACAGCCTGGTTATACGATTCAATGGCATCATCATAGTCTTTGTTCGACATTTGAGCATTGCCGGTTTGCTTCAGCTTTTCGGCCTTAGCTTTATCATCTGCAGAGGGGCCCGTAGATTGAGAGGTTATGGTAGAAGATGATGGCTGTGCGCTAGGCGACACTTTCTCGCGAGTCTTGATAAACACATCGAAGATACTCTGAAGAGTAGCAGGCTTCACAGATAATTTCTGGGCTTGTTCCTGATTAGAGGGATCGACTCCGAATGCCTCTCCTATGCATTGGACTACCGCACGATAATAGGTCAATTGCCTGGGTTTCCCGTCGAATTAAACAAGAAACGCACTTGCAACTTCGAGACTTTCCTGATCATCTGCCTTGACAGTACCATCCTGGATGGATTGGTTCAGGAACTCTATGATAGAAAATACAAGACGCTGCTGTTTCTCTGACATGGTGGTATAAGGCTGATTGAGGCGTACGAGTCCTTATACGTAAACAAGTAAAAACAAGACATGACTTGTCAGTTTGGTTGAGTCGAAAATGACTTTCGATTGTTCCTTCTCCTACATTCCTGGTATTTGGGTACAGCATCCCCCAAAACCTCTTATATCATGTCTTTCTTCTGCTCTATCTCTGGAGAACCTCCGAAAGACCCAGTTGTTGCCAGACAGTCTGGTAGAGTCTTCGAACGAAGCCTTGTTGTTAAATACATCAACGAAAATGGAACCGACCCAGTGACAGGTGAAAAGCTGGAGGAATCTGACCTAATTAGTATCAAAGCTTGTGAGTAGGATGATACTTGGAGTGAAGTTGCTCGTGAAAGTAAACTTATTTCGGTATGATTTCCAGCGCCAGAAACTGCCGCTCCAAGGCCCCCAACACATACATCTATCCCTTCTCTGCTACATCTTCTTCAAAATGAATATGACTCACTCGTCCTCACGGTGTATAATCTTGAACAAAAACTCAATGCAACGCGTCAGGAACTGAGTTATGCACTCTATTCTCAAGATGCTGCCAGCAGAGTGATTGCGCGTCTCCTCCGTGAACGCGACGCAGCGCGAGAGTACGTGTATATTGAAAATTTTAACCATCGAAATGAACTAACTGTTCCTCCAGAGCTCTCGGAAACGTTCAGGCGTCAATGGGCATTGAACCTTCTACTTCAGCAGCTGCCGAAGACGTCGAAATGACCGAAGATGGAGCAGCCGAGGGTGGCCTTCCTGCCAACATCACTGCTCAAATTGATGGAACACACCAAGCTTTGAGTGCTGCACGGAAAAAACGCAAGCCTGCTCCAGGGTATTCCACCGTCGCGGAAGTCAAAACTTTCGTTCCATCCCATGTTATCCCTTCATTGCACTCGGCTTCTCCCGCTGGCATCACCTCTTTGGCTCTTTCGCAGACCAACCCTTCACAATTCTTGACTGGCGGAAACGATAAAACTGTTCAACTGTACGACAAGAACACCGACAAGGTTCTTGCCTCACTCAAAGGACACACCAAGAAAATCAACCACGTCGCTTTCCGTGAGCGTGATGGAGACAATACACTTCTGTTGTCCGCTGGCGCAGACAAGATTGCTAAAGTCTGGTCGCACGACGCCACATCCGGAGAATACCTTCCTAAACTCACTGTTCGCTCTCATAAAGGAGAACTTACCGGCCTTGCTGTTCATCCCACCTCAACATTGTTTGCCCTTTCTTCAAGTGATAAAACCTATTCCCTGCACGATTTGACGAACTTCTCCCAAATCTTCCGCTCCGCGCCATCTGACGAAGCCTTTACTTCGTTGGCCATTCATCCTGATGGCACCCTGATTGGTCTCGGTACTCCGACGTCTACTATCCAAATATATGACGTTCGAACTGGGGCCATTGCTGCGTCGTTGACCCCAGACGCGTCTTCCCCTTTCACTGTCAACACTCTCGCCTTCTCAGAGAACGGTTATCACTTACTTGCCCCTAACTCTTTGTCGACTGTCGCCGTATGGGATCTGAGAAAGCAAAAGGCCACTCATACCATTTCCCTCGGCGATGACTGCAAGATCAACCGGGTCGTATACGACACCAGCGCCCAATTCTTGGGAATTGCCACCAGCCAAGGTGCCAGAATCTATGCGCATAAGACTTGGGAAGAGCTTCTTAGGTTGGATGAAGGAGGGGATGTTTCCGACCTTGCTTTTGGTCAGCTGGGCAAAGAAATTTGGGGCTCCACTGGCAGAGAGGTCAGAATTTGGGGCTTGCCGCCTGCGTAATTTTAACTGTATTCTCGTTGTCTATTGTATTGCAAAACATATTTTACGCTTGTCTTCTTTTTTTTCTTATATATATCTCTCTCTATGAATTATCTCGCCTCCGTGCTTTCCTTGTATCTAGATATTTTTGTCTGTTAAAATACGGAGTATGCAGAGGAGAGATCCGAACTCATAAGTCCGTGAAGCAATTGAGAGTGTCACTGCGCAGTTTATTTTTTCCTCAAAGGACCCAAGAAATCATGGAATCGTAATCTTGTCATTGCAGTCATATGTAAGTGTGTATGTTACAAAGAAATGTGTTCGTGCTTGGTTGAAGGAAGACCTATGTAATGCCGTAGTGTCACAGAAGAAAACAAAGATGAATGGAGAGAGAGAAAGAGAAAGAAAATGTGAAGGGAATAATAGTTATACTAAAAAAAAGACAAAAATCTCTTGCCCTTGTACACGAAAGAGAGAGGGTTCAAAAAAATGAAGGAATGAAGGAATGAATGAGTGAATGATACAAGGTTGAGTGTGTGTTGGGGATTGGGTATGCAGTGGAGCCTCTCTGTGTGTATGTATGCCAATGGGAGGGGAGGTGAGGGGGAGGAAGAATCTGGTATATGTGTCGTTAAAAAATCGCGTCAAGCTTTTTCACCCTAAGAAAATAAGGTATTAAGAATAAAAAAAAGAGGTAATGTTGTTTGGAGTCGTCGTCGTCAGTTCTCTCTCTCTAAGACCATGTCGCTGGTCCGATGATTCCTGATTCAGGGAGAGGCTTGAGCGGCAGGCCAGCAGCGTCTGCTGTATTTTGCCATACACTACATTGAAAAAAGTATAATTAGCAACTGGGTAAATAAAGAGGTAGGAAAATAAAGTTTTACTCACAGATTACCCCACCAGTTAAGCTCAACACCGCCCTTCTGAGCCAGCTGTAGCGCGAAGAAGATGACCACCATGGCAAACACGACGCCAGCGTCGAGCGCTGCGGAGAGGATGTAGTTGTAGCGCATCCACCATCTGAAGCGGAAGCGGCGGACGACGTAGTTGAAGAGGAAGCCGACGAGCACCCACGAGGCGTAGTTGATG
>Ga0247779_1001288_pt1 | contig 12358 bp, 11 predicted proteins | sample UWRJL221509R5_FD_179925 | JGI IMG/M metagenome (GOLD analysis project Ga0247779, IMG submission 179925) | Plant litter microbial communities from Arlington Agricultural Research Station in Wisconsin, United States - UWRJ-L221-509R-5 | ecosystem: Environmental > Terrestrial > Plant litter >...
ATAGCGAAGCCCGGCAACAAAGGCGCCGCTGCCCTCTTCGCCCAGCACATAGCCGTTCGGCAGCCCCCACTGGCTCACCGCGCGCTCGATGACGGAAGCCAGACCGCGCGAGACGTTGCCAAAGAACCGATGTCCTGCTCCAACCAGTTCGTCGGGGCTAAATGTACCGCCGCCTGAGCGTTGTTGGGCGGCTGCCGGCATTGTCAGGGAAATCGTTGCCGCAAAGATCAAAGCCAAAATGCGCGAAGCGAAGCTCATGAAAGACCCCTTAAAGACCTCTTGGGCTAGTGTCCCGAAGCCGAAGTTCGCCTCGAACCACCACACTAGCGCGTGAGCCACCGAAGTGAGAGCGCGCTCGAAACGGCGAGGTCATATGTCCATCGCTTAACGCCTTGCTGACCGATATCGGCTTAAGCTGCGGTCCCACGTCCCCGACTCGATTGGTTATCAGCATCAACTATGACGTTACAGCGGCAAGAAAATAAAGGGTTACGCCTCAGATTCGCCTCGCTCGCGGCTTTTGCGTGGATCGCTATGCTCGTGGGATCGTGCTCGGCGCTCTTGGCCGCGGAGACCGAGCAAGTGGTCGTAAACCGCTTTTCGGGCCTGGCCATCGATGGCTTCGACCCGGTCGCCTATTTCACCGATGCCAGGGCAGCCAAAGGGGAGCCGGACGTCGAGGTCTCCGAAAATGGGGCGATCTGGCGCTTTCGCAACGAAGCCAACCGTGCGGCATTTATTGCGCGTCCGGATATCTACGGACCGCAATTCGGCGGGTACGATCCGATCGACGTCGCAAGAGGCAAGGCAGTCGCGGGCCGGGCCCAGCTTTGGCTGGTTTCGGGGGGACGGCTCTATCTCTTCAGCCGCGAGGAAAGCCTGGCGGCTTTTGCGGCCAATCCAGGAAATACGCTTAAGCTGGCGACCAGTGAATGGCCCGCTCTGCGAGCAACGCTATCGGACTATTGATCCGCCAGAGTCCCGATTCCGAAGTTCGCATCATTCCGCTGCTCGTTCGTTTGCGAACGTCAAATCCGCTCCACTCGGGTGGGATCGCCCCAGGCAATGAATTCCGGGATCAGAAATCCCTCGCGCGCTTCGCCAAACCGGAGTGCCGCGCCTTTACTGTCCGTGATTTTTCCGCCGGCCGCCGTCACCACGGCGTGGCCGGCCGCAACATCCCACTCACACGTCGGGGAGAGGCGAGGGTAGATATCGGCACCTCCCTCGGCGACACGGCAGAACTTGACCGCCGAGCCAAGAATTTGCCGGACCGCGCCGGGGCGGTCCGCGATGAAGGCCTCTGTGCGCTTGTCGCCATGAGATCGGCTGACGGTCACGATCCACGGTGCGGCCTGCCCCGGGTGGGGACGGGTTCGAATAGGCTCGCCCGCGCGCGTTTCGCCGTCCTTTGTAACAAGAAGCCGCTCCGCGCCGCGGCCGACCAGTCCGCGCCAGATCAATCCCAAGGCGGGTGCCCCGACGATGCCGAGGAGGGGCTCGCCACGGGTGACCAACGCAAGGTTGACCGTGAACTCCTCGCGGCCGGCGACGAACTCCTGAGTTCCATCCAGGGGGTCGATCAGGAAGAAACTATCCCTGTAAGGGCGTCGGGCGAGATGGGTCCGTTCTTCCGACAGGGTTGGCACTTGTGGGATGAGTTTTGCCAGTCCCTCTGCAATCACGCGGTCGGCGGCCATATCGGCTTCCGTGACCGGAGATCCGTCAACCTTGCCTTCGATCTGCATGCTGGACCGGCTGACGGCGAGAATGGCCGCACCTGCTTTTGCGACGATATCCGTCAGCGGCTCCATCAGTGCCGCAGCGCCATCGGCATCGATCGCCGGCCCGGCCATGAAAATCTCCGTCATTAATAAGGTCCTTCGCTTCCGCACTCGCGTCTTAAGCCGCTGTATTCTCGCTTCTGCCTCGGTGGCAGCAACCGCGGCGGCAGTGTATCAAACATAAAGCATGAGTGATTCGCCGTGTCAGCATCACGGGAATCCACCGGCATCCGCTTCGCGTGTCCTGATCGCAGGAAGTTGCAGAAAAGGCCTAGGAAAAGCATGTCTGACACACCAACACCCGGTCCCGCCCCAGATGCAATTGAACTCGCAGCGCTGATGTGCTCGCGCGTCTGCCATGACCTCATCAATCCGATCGGCGCGATCGTCAACGGGTTAGAGGTGTTCGACAGCAGCAACAAAGAAGACGATCGCGAATTCGCGCTCGACCTGATCCGCAAGAGCGCGAAATCCACGTCGGCGCGGCTTCAGTTCTGCCGGATCGCCTACGGAGCAGCAGGATCGGCCGGCTCACAGATCGACCTAGGTGAAGCGCAAAAGATCTCGCGCGGCCATCTCGAGGACGACAGAACCAAAATCACCTGGAATCTGCCGCATGTGCTGATGGCGAAGAATCGCGTCAAGCTGCTCCTGAACATGCTGGTGATCGCGCAGCAGGCTATTCCACGCGGCGGCGAACTCATCATCGATCCGGTCGGCGAAGGCGAGACGATGGGATTTCGTATTCGCGCAGCCGGGACGTACGCGCGCGAGCCTCAGAACATCGCTGAACAATTAAAGCTCGACAACGCAGGCTCGGTCACTGCGCATGGGGTTCAGCCTTATTACACCGCGCTGCTCGCACAGTCCTGCGGATTCAAGGTCACCTTGACGCCCGAGACCGAAGCGGTGGTTGTCGCTACATCCTGATCGTATCTTCATCAATTTTTAATCAACGGCGGTCGGACGTGCTCCGCCGCCGGACAAATTGCCTTTAGTGCTTTGTTGAGCGCGTTCTTTTTCATTTACTCAACCAATATTAAACGCTTTGCATCGAAACTGGCCTGAATCCACGGGGCGTATTGTGCGTACCCTGCTGTGTGAAGGCTTGCGTTCATGGATGATTTGTTGCGGGAATTTTTGACTGAGACCAACGAGAGCCTCGACACCGTCGACAATCAGTTGGTGCGTTTTGAGCAGGACCCGAACAACGCGAAGATCCTCGATAATATCTTCCGTCTCGTTCACACAATCAAAGGGACTTGCGGTTTTCTAGGATTGCCGAGACTGGAAGCGTTGGCGCACGCGGCCGAAACGCTGATGGGAAAATTCCGCGACGGCATGCCGGTGACCGGCGAAGCCGTGACGCTGATCCTGACGACGATCGACCGGATCAAAGACATTCTGAGCCAGCTTGAAGCGACCGAAGCGGAGCCCGAGGGGGCAGATCGCGATCTGATCGATGCGCTTGAACGCATGGTCGAACAAGGTGAGCAGGCTGCATCTCCAGCCGCAGCACCTGCCGTTGCTGCAGCCGTCGCCCCGGCCGAGGCCGAAGGAACGTTGATTGTCCAAACGCTGGAGCGCGAACTGCGTCCCGGTGAAGTATCGCTGGACGAACTGGAACGCGCGTTCCGGGAAACTGAAATCGAAGTTGCTTCGCCGTCTATTGCGCCTGCCGCTGCGCCCGCGCCGGCACCTGTTCAGGCCGAAGCTCCCAAGAAGCCCGCAGCCGCCAAGCCTGCGGCAAAGAAGTCAGGTGGTGAAACGGAAGGTGGCGACAGCGACAAGGTCGCCAATCAGTCGATCCGCGTCAACGTCGACACGCTCGAACACCTGATGACGATGGTGTCCGAGCTTGTGCTGACCCGCAATCAGTTGCTTGAAATCAGCCGGCGCAACGAAGACTCCGAATTCAAAGTCCCGCTGCAGCGTCTCTCCAACGTCACGGCCGAGCTGCAGGAAGGCGTCATGAAGACGCGCATGCAGCCAATCGGTAACGCGTGGCAGAAGCTGCCGCGCATCGTGCGCGATCTGTCGAGCGAACTCGGCAAGCAGATCGAGCTGGAAATGCACGGCGCCGATACCGAACTCGACCGCCAGGTTCTCGATCTGATCAAGGACCCGTTGACCCATATGGTCCGCAACTCCGCGGATCACGGTCTTGAATCGACCGCCGATCGCGTCGCTGCCGGCAAACCCGAACAGGGCACGATCAGGGTTTCCGCTTATCACGAAGGTGGCCACATCATTATCTGCATTGCAGACAATGGTCGCGGCCTGAACACCGAGCGCATCAAGGCGAAGGCAGTCTCCAACGGTCTGGCCACCGAGGCCGAGATCGAGAAAATGACCGAGGCCCAGATCCACAAGTTCATCTTCGCCCCTGGCTTCTCGACTGCGGCCGCGATCACGAGCGTGTCGGGTCGTGGCGTCGGTATGGACGTGGTCCGCACCAACATCGACCAGATCGGCGGCACCATCGACGTCAAGTCCGTTCCGGGCGAAGGTTCGAGCTTCACCATCAAGATCCCGCTGACCTTGGCGATCGTGTCGGCATTGATTGTGGAAGCAGCGGGTGACCGGTTTGCGATTCCTCAGCTCTCAGTAGTCGAACTCGTTCGTGCGCGTGCAAACTCCGATCATCGCATCGAACGCATCAAGGACACGCCGGTTCTGCGCCTGCGCAACAAACTGCTTCCGTTGATGCATTTGAAGAAGCTGCTGAGGATCGATGACGGTGCGTCGAGCGATCCGGAAAACGGCTTCATTGTGGTCACCCAGGTCGGCAGCCAGACCTTCGGCATCGTCGTTGACGGCGTGTTCCACACCGAAGAAATCGTGGTCAAGCCGATGTCCACCAAACTTCGTCACATCGGCATGTTCTCCGGCAACACCATCCTCGGCGATGGCGCGGTGATCATGATCATCGACCCGAACGGCATTGCGCAGTCGCTCGGCACATCGGTTGCCTCGCAAAATGAGATCAACGACGAGAATGCTGCGACACGCTCCAACGCGGAAGGCCAGCTCACCTCGCTGCTCGTGTTCCGGGCGGGGTCCTCGCAGCCCAAGGCAGTGCCGTTGGCGCTTGTAACCCGGCTTGAGGAGATTGCGATCGACAAGATTGAGTACTCGAACGGCCGCCATATGGTGCAATACCGCGAGCAGCTCATGCCGCTGGTTCGGATTGAGGACGTCTCGATCCGCCAGAGCGGCGTTCAGCCGATCCTTGTGTTCGCAGACGATGGACGCTCGATGGGTCTGGTGGTGGACGAGATCATCGACATCGTCGAAGAGCATCTCAGCATTGAAGTCGCCAGCACCCAGGACGGAATTCTTGGCTCGGCGGTGGTAAAGGGACAGGCGACTGAAGTGATCGATGTCGGCCACTTCCTGCCGATGGCCTTCGCCGATTGGTTCGCGCGAAAGGAAATGCGTCCGTCAACGACCGCGCAGACCGTTCTGCTGGTCGACGACTCTGCGTTCTTCCGCAACATGCTGGCGCCGGTGCTGAAGGCTGCAGGCTACCGAGTGTCCGTGGCACAGAGCGGACAGGAAGGCCTCAATGTGTTGCGCACCGGCCAGCACTTCGACGCCATCCTGACCGATATCGAAATGCCGGAAATGAACGGCTTCGAATTTGCAGAGGCGATCCGCTCCGATCGCCGCATGGAAACGATGCCGATCATCGCATTGTCATCGCTGATTTCGCCCGCTGCGATCGAACGAGGCCGGCAGGCCGGTTTCCACGACTATGTCGCGAAATTCGACCGCCCCGGCTTGATCGCTGCTTTGAAGGAACAGACCGCTGAAGTGAAGCAGGCGGCGTAAGGGATATGACGATGAATGAATCAGTTAACGGCCCGGACGCCGGCATTACCGAATTCGTCACGGCAATGATCGGAGGGCAGTTGTTCGGTCTGCCGATCTCGCGGGTGCAGGACGTGTTCATGCCCGATCGATTGACGCGGGTGCCTCTGGCTTCCGACGATGTCGCGGGCGTCCTCAATCTGCGCGGCCGCATTGTCACTGCCATCGATATGCGCGCACGGCTCGGCTTGCCGAGGCACGACAATGGCCGACCGCCAATGGCGGTGGGTGTCGATATGCGAGGCGAGTCTTATGGACTCCTTATCGACAACATCGGCGAGGTCCTCAAGTTGGCGAATGAGAGCCGAGAGGTGAATCCGGTCAACCTCGATCCACGCATGGCCAAGATGGCCGGTGGTGTCCACCGTCTTGATGGACAATTGATGGTCGTTCTGGATGTCGATCGCGTGCTGGAAATCGCTCCCGACATGATGGCGGCCTAATACCGCCGGGAACAGGCGGGACAACAACATCTGAAGGAAACGGCCCAAACCGGGACCGCAGAGATAGAGGCTACGATGAAGACATGTTTGATCGTTGATGACTCGAGCGTCATCCGAAAGGTTGCGCGGCGTATTCTGGAAGGCCTCGACTTCCAGATCGTGGAAGCGGAAGACGGCGAGAAGGCCGTCGAAGTCTGCAAGCACGGAATGCCGGACGCTGTTCTTCTCGACTGGAACATGCCGGTCATGGATGGCTATGAATTTCTCCGCAATCTTCGCCTGATGCCCGGCGGCGACCAGCCTAAGGTGGTGTTTTGCACCACTGAGAATGACGTCGCACATATCGCGCGGGCACTGCATGCCGGCGCCAACGAATACATCATGAAGCCGTTCGATAAGGACATCGTCACGGCGAAGTTTCATGAGGTCGGCCTGATTTAAGGTCTCAAGCGCCGGATATTCCGGCGTTTCACTCCGTTCAAGTTTGACACGCCGTGTTGCTACAAGAGCTGATAATAAAATGAGTGTTGCAGTCGCGGCGTCCCCCGGGTTGACCACACAACGGCATGAGCCGTTACGTGTGATGGTTGTCGATGATTCGGCCGTCATCCGCGGATTGATTTCCCGCTGGATCGAGGCCGAAGCCGACATGATGGTTGCCGGCTCGATCCGTACCGGGCTTGACGCGGTCAATCAGGTCGACCGCGTTGCGCCCGACGTCGTGGTGCTCGATATCGAGATGCCGGACATGGACGGCATCACGGCGCTGCCCCTGCTATTGGCGAAGAAGCGCGATCTCATCATCATCATGGCGTCCACGCTCACGCGCCGAAATGCGGAAGTGAGTTTGAAAGCGCTGTCACTTGGTGCCGCGGACTACATTCCGAAACCCGAAAGCACGCGCGAGATTGCAGCCGCGGATGTTTTCAAGCGCGACCTGATCGAAAAGATCCGTCATCTCGGTGCGCGCGTGCGCCGCCCGGCGACTGTTCCTTCTCCTTCACTGTCTCCCGCGGCGCAACCGGTGCAGCGCCCCCCAGCACGGACGCTGTCCGCGCCGGTCGCACCGCCTGCGTCATCCAAGGTGACGACCCGTCCGTTTAGTTCGGCAGCTCCGCGTGTGCTGCTGATCGGATCGTCTACCGGTGGCCCTCAGGCGCTGATGACACTGATTGCCGGAATTGGTTCAGTGATCGATCGTTATCCTGTGCTGATCACTCAGCATATGCCGCCAACGTTCACGACGATTCTTGCGGAGCATCTTGCCCGGACAAGCGGTCGCCCGGCCCATGAGGCCGTGGATGGGGAGGCGATCAAGCCGGGTCAGATCTATCTCGCGCCAGGCGGACGTCATATGCGGGTCGCGCGTTCCAACGGAAATCCTGTGATTGCGTTGACCGATGGACCGCAAATCAATTTTTGCAAGCCGGCTGTGGATCCGCTGTTTTCATCGGCGATTGACGTCTGGCAGAACGGCATTCTCGGCGTGATATTGACCGGCATGGGCTCAGACGGTTGCGGCGGCAGCAAGGAAGTTATTGCGGCGGGCGGCAACATCATTGCACAGGATGAAGCCACCAGCGTGGTCTGGGGTATGCCCGGCGCCGTTGCCCATGCAGGAGTTTGTGCGGCCATTTTGCCGCTTGATCAGATTGCCCCAAAATTGGTTCGTTTGTTTTCAGGAGTTCGCGGGTGACGCCTCAAGATTATGACTACCTGCGAAAGATTCTGAAGGATCGTTCGGGGCTGCTGCTGTCTGCGGACAAGCAATATCTGATCGAAAGCCGGCTGCTTCCGCTTGCTCGCAAGGCAGGTCTTTCGGGGATCGGCGATCTTGTTCAGAAGATCAAAAATGGCTCCGAGGCCATTACGGTCGATGTGGTCGAGGCGATGACCACGAATGAGACCTTCTTCTTTCGCGATAAGCTTCCGTTCGATCATGTCAAGGATACGGTTCTAAACGAACTGCTGGCCGCCCGAGCCAGTCGTCGCAGCTTGCGCATCTGGTGCGCTGCTGCGTCCACCGGACAGGAGCCATATTCGCTTGCGATGATCGTGAAGGAGATGAGCGCCGCTCTCAGCGGCTGGCGCGTCGAGATTGTTGCAACGGATCTGTCGCAGGAAGTCCTGGAGAAGTCGAAGTCGGGAATCTACAGCCAGTTTGAAGTGCAGCGCGGCTTGCCGATCCAGCTGTTGGTCAAGTACTTCAAGCAGGTTGGTGATCTGTGGCAGATTAATCCTGACATCCGCGCCATGGTTCAGTATCGCCAACTCAATCTGCTGCAGGATTTTTCCCATCTCGGCCGTTTCGACATCATCTTCTGTCGCAACGTACTGATTTATTTCGATCAGGCGACAAAGATCGATATCTTCAATCGGATGCTGAAAGCCCATGAGCCGGACGGCTACCTTTTCCTCGGCGCAGCAGAAACGGTTGTGGGGCTCACCGACGTTTATCGGCCGTGTCCACAGCGTCGCGGTGTTTATCTGCCGAATGCATCGCGTCCGGCTTCTGCCGCAACGCCTGCGATGGCAATCGGTAGGTAGCACGCATTCTTAAACGATCGCGTGGGGCAGAAAGCGAGAGCCGTTACCGGTAATCGGATTTTCGTCCTCGCGGGTCGATAGCCCGTGAGGCATGCCGTCCACGATCCAGCTTCCGAGCACGGGATAATTGCCCGAGAAGTTTCCGAGCTGCGTCAGTTGCTGGCGAATGAAGCCCTCGGATCCATAAGGGCCGGTCTGCTCTTCCAAAACGCTCCCAGACGTGATGATGGCTACATTCGCCCCTTCACGTGAATAGAGAGGTTTTCGGACATAGCTGGTCCCAAGTTCGGCTGCTGCGGGATCATCGTCGAAATAAGCCGGCAGCAGGTTTGGATGTCGCGGAAACATCGACCATAGCAGCGGCAGGATACCTTTGTTGGAGAGGATGGCCTTCCATGGTGGTTCAATCCATCGCGCGGATGCGCCCTTCAGCTTTGCGCCGAAGGCTTCACGCATCATCCATTCCCAGGGGTAAAGCTTGAATGCGAACTCGATAGTGCGGTCGTCCATATCGACAAACTCACCGTTATCTCGCGCGCCGATATTTTCGATATCGATCAGTGTCGTCGAAAGCCCAGCCTGGCGTGCAACGTCTTCCAGATAAGCAACGGTGCCGGCATCTTCTTCACTTTCCATCACAGCGGTGAGATGCAGGTGGCGATCTTTTCCGATCTTTCTCCAGGCATCTATCAGGCTCTCATGCAGGGAGTTGTATTGATCTGACCGTGCAGGAATGATCCGCCGTTCGATGGCTTGTTCAAGCCACGTCCATTGAAAAACTGCTGCTTCGAACAGCGACGTCGGTGTATCGGCATTATATTCGAGCAGTTTTGCGGGGCCTTTTCCGTCGTAGGCCAGATCGAAACGACCGTAGAGGCTTGCATCGCTGCGCTTCCAGCTTGCTGCGATATACGTCCAGAACGGTTCAGGGATCTTGAGGAGCCGAAGATAGCGGTCGTCGCTGACGGCGCGGTTGACAAGTTCGCGGCACATCGCCTCGATTTCAGCGCTTGGAGCCTCGATATCGCGTTCGATTTCATCCAGCGAGAATGCGTAATAGGCGCTTTCGTCCCAATAGCGTTCACCATCGATCGTATGGAAATGAAAGCCCATTGTGGCTGCGGTGGACTGCCAATCGTCGCGTTCGGAGCAGGAAATGCGTCGCATTGGTAATTAGCCGCCACCCGAGAAATGCGATGCAAAAGCGTGCGCGAACGACCCGAAGCCGCCGCGCGTGACGTGACTGCCGCTGTCGGCAGAGCTGCTGGAACTGCTGGAGTGGGTTGATCTGTTGGAGGATGATGAATCATGGTCAAACAGGCTGTAGCCCCATGATCGGGAGGAGCGATAGCTGCTGCCTGACGAAGAGGACGAACCGCTGCGTGGTTTGCACTCGACCGCGGGCGTCGCGCCTGGCGCGACAATCGCAGGTCGTTCGGTCGTGCAGCTCTCGCTTGGCATGAGAGTATAGGCCGTCCCGCCGGCGGCCGTCGTTCCCATCAGAAGGAGCGCAACCTGACTGGAGCGTTTCATCGCGAATGGCTTTCAATACGTCATCGAGGCGGCGTTCAGCGCGCCGGCGGCGAGCGAAGCTGCGCCGAGCCAGATGGCGGGGGCCAGTTCACCGGTGGCAATCCGGTTCGACAAGTTGGGGACGGGGATGCGGACGACGAAGTAGACGATGATCTGGACGATGAGCGCGATGATGCTCCAGATCATGCAATCGAACACATTGGCGGAATGGATGATGGCGCTAACCAGCGGCAGGACGAAGCCGAGCAGGCTAAATCCCAGCGAAATCGCTGCGCCGGGAACATTCTCCCGGATGAGCTTGAATTCGTCGTGGGGCGTGATGCGCGTATAGACGAAGAGGAAAAGGCTGATGGCCACAAGGCCGGTACAAAAATAGACAATAAAGGCCGGCAAGCCGGCGAGCGATTGCAAAATCATCCCATGCCCCTGACTAAAGACTTCCTGCAGCTTGGTGGTACTCACCAAGCATCAGTCTAGGCAACCGGGAACTGGGTTCGACATACAAAACAAAAACCCCGCCATTTGCGGCGGGGTTCAGTTCGGGAGGAAAGGGCCGTACAGGCCCCGATACAACCCGCTGTTAGGCTGGAATACGAACGTCGTCTTCGTGCGGTTCGCGCAACACGTAGCCGCGGCCCCAGACCGTCTCGATGAAGTTGCGGCCTTCCGAAGCGTTTGCAAGTTTCTTGCGCAGCTTGCAGATGAAGACGTCGATAATCTTCAGTTCGGGCTCGTCCATGCCACCGTAGAGGTGGTTGAGGAACATTTCCTTGGTCAGGGTGGTACCCTTGCGGAGCGAGAGCAGCTCCAGCATCTGGTATTCCTTGCCCGTCAGATGGACGCGCTGGCCCCCGACTTCGACGGTCTTGGTATCGAGATTGACCACCAGATCGCCGGTCTGGATGACGGACTGGGCATGACCTTTAGATCGCCGGACGATCGCATGGATGCGGGCGATCAGTTCGTCCTTGTGGAACGGTTTGGTCATGTAGTCGTCAGCGCCGACGCCGAGACCCTTGACCTTGTCCTCAATGCCGGCGAGGCCGGAGAGGATCAGAATGGGTGTTTTAATCTTCGAGACACGAAGCTGCTTCAGAACATCATATCCGGACATGTCCGGCAGGTTCAGGTCGAGCAAAATGATGTCGTAATCATAAAGCTTACCGAGATCGACGCCTTCTTCTCCGAGATCCGTCGTATAGACGTTAAAACTCTCGGATTTGAGCATCAACTCGATCGACTGCGCAGTGGCGCTGTCATCCTCAATCAGCAATACGCGCATGCCAGTCCCCTATAGTCGCCGCTTTTGGGCGTCAGGCCGGCCGCTAGTCGCGGCACTGGAAAAACGCCTTTGAACAACTGATTCGGATCCTGACTGCATATGGTTAACAAATGCTGATTCGTCTCTGCAAGCTCATTCGTGCAATTTTCGTCGAATCGCACTAAGATGTTGCGCGTAAGCAGCTTTTTGTACCCCTGCAGTTCAAGCTCCACATTAAGAGACGGACTTAACCGACTCCTGCGACTCACCCCTTTTTACAAAGGCCGAGCGCGCTCAGTCACCAAAGACAGTGACGCAATGATTAACGATGCGGGTAAACACAGGGTTAAGGGCAAGCTTCGGAATCGTCGAAACTTAAGGTTTTCGCAATGAAGGCTCTCGCTGAGCAGATCTCCGACATCGATGGCGTCAATATTTATGGCCGCGTTGTGGGTGTACGTGGGTTGATGGTGGAGATCGCGGGGCCGATCCACGCCATGTCGGTCGGCGCGCGCATTGTCATTGAGACGGGAACGAACCGTTTCATTCCCTGCGAGGTGATCGGTTTTAGCGGCAACAACGCCGTGGTCATGCCGTTCGCGGGGCTCGATGGCGTGCGCCGCGGGTGTCGCGCGGTCATTGCGAATGCAGCCAATCAAGTGCGCCCCTCGGCGTCATGGCTTGGCCGCGTCATTAATGCGATGGGCGAACCGATCGACGGCAAGGGGCCGTTGGCGCACGGGGCGTCGCCGGTGCCTTACCGTAACGCGCCGCCTCCGGCTCACTCGCGAAAGCGGGTTGGTCAGCCACTCGATCTTGGCGTGCGGGCGCTCAACTCATTCCTCACATGCTGCCGCGGTCAGCGCATGGGCATCTTCGCAGGCTCCGGCGTCGGTAAATCCGTCCTGTTGTCGATG
>Ga0247779_1001289_pt1 | contig 12352 bp, 17 predicted proteins | sample UWRJL221509R5_FD_179925 | JGI IMG/M metagenome (GOLD analysis project Ga0247779, IMG submission 179925) | Plant litter microbial communities from Arlington Agricultural Research Station in Wisconsin, United States - UWRJ-L221-509R-5 | ecosystem: Environmental > Terrestrial > Plant litter >...
TAATGTTGATACCGCACATTTGCTGCGCGATCATCACAACCCAACTGGCAAGTGTGGCGCGTCTTACACGTGGGATGGTGAAAAGTTCAAAAAAGCGGGAGAAGTAATTGCTGCCTTTAAGCACAGCCAGTTCTTCGACGAGCTGACAATGCACATAGAAGAGATCTCGGGCTGCTTGTAATTCGCTATTTCGAAGTCGTAGGAAGGATTTATACGCATCAATGTATCTTCCTTTCTTCATGTACCAGCGAGGCGATTCTGAAGCAAAATAGATGATTAAAATTTTAAAGGTTGGCCTGATTGACAGAAGCTAATCACGACATACCTGGGCAAAAGTAGATCCCGATGGTCAAAGGAATAGCAGGAAGAAAGGCAGAACCTAGCTCAAGGCGCCATGCGATACTTCCTGCACCTTGTAGAGCCAAGTTGGCACAAAACCCGAGGAAGATTCCAAAGGCAGTCTGAAACAGCAAGTTAATTAAGACATGGAGGGATAGTCCGACATCACCCACCCAAAGTTGCCAGGACATCACAAGGCCACCACGAATAATCGCAGGTGTGTTTTCTGCGGCAAATACAGGCGAAGTCGAAGCTTTGGGGCCCATACCAAGACCAAGCAGAAGCCGGCAAACCTGTCCAATGCTTCAGATAACGTGCAAAGAAGAAACAGTGCTTCACGCACAAATAATTGCTCCCATGTTTGGGAACATGCAGCGCCTATGACACTAAAGGTGCAGAATATTCCACACCAAAATAACGTTCCACGACGACCCAAAAAGTGATTGAGAGGATCTGTAAGCCAGCATCCGACAAGACATGAACCGATGTAAGGTCTATGTGACAATCAAGGTTAACCTTTTATACATAAAAATCAACGATGATATTATACCCAGAGTTAATCAGGCCAACTATCCAATCATTCCTATCAGCATTTGGATTCCCAGGCTCAGAGGTAAGACCGAATGCTTGAGGAAATGACAAGTTTGCACCATTTGATCCTGTCTGATCCCATCCTCTGACAAATGTCGATTCAGGTGCTGGAACTGGGTGACTACTGAAGCGCTACTCACTGGACAGCGGCTGCCAAGCTACAAATGACGACCGTTAGATAAAGATCGCGCGACTGGCTCCAACGATCTTGCAGATAGCATGTCAGTTATGAGCATGATTGGGAACGAAGACAAATCATACGAGTTGTTTCACGCCGGATCACTTCCTTATCGTCTTCTGTGAGCTCTGGGATACTCTCAAAGTCCTGTTGATTCTGAGCCAGCAAAGCGCCTTTTTTGAAGATATCGAGCCTGTCCTTTAATCCTTTCTCTTCAGTGAATTTTGCAACGCGTTCAAGAAGGTCCGTCTTCGAGATTCCATGAAGAGGGTTTTGTATCCTGTGCAATACATTAAAGACGACGGTATCTGGGAGCTTGTTGAACACCAACCTTGCTTGCACGTTGTTGTTTAGATCGACGTGCTTCACATCCGCCACCTTCTCTTCATTGTAGCTGGCGCTGGCTTTGTCGGAATCGTTCCGTTTGGCTTCGGTGGGCATTCAAGAAGTGCGAGCCTCGTAAGTAAGAATGAAGTCCGAAAATCCACCCAACAGCTTATGTAGTGATTGGATTATGCTCTAAATGAATGGACTCGATCCATGAGAAAGAAAAGGAATCTAACCACGTGGTACCCAAAGTACCAAAAATCCTCGAGAATCGAGATGATCCTTGGACGATTGTTGTCCCTCCGAATATCGAGGAAATGTGGTTATTGTGGAGTATAGTGGGGTATAGCCGTGACATCTTTTGATGAAAATCCGCTAGTAATGAAGCTTTGCCTGAAATGATCCATTTTTCGGTCTTGGATTCAGAGTGCCGCTTCCTGGAGTGAACTACACATCTGAGATACATATCGAGCCAGATTCATGCGTAGCACTAGCAGCGGTAATATCAAGCAAATCCCAGAAGCATTCTTTATCGAGTCTGTCGAGTAGACGCATGTCGACAATAGCAGAAAACTTTGAGAAACCAAACACAAGGAGTGGCAAGGCCGGAAGAAACATTGTCACAATTGAAAATAGGGAATGCTATGTATGACGTTTGCCAATGTTTATTTCTCCGTCCCTTGGCTAAATAGAACGCCCCCATGCTCTCCCAATTTTTGGCTCGCACCACCTGAAATTTTCAATGAAGGCGGTGAGGCAAAAATCGTCGCAGAAATCTACTTGGACACCGGGTAAAATGGTCTTGGCTAGTCGCACGATATGTACTTTTTGGAGTTTATCGCCAATTGACTGACAGGAGCGGATAGCTAAAAATCTATGGCGCCTAAAAAAATACAAGGTCGCTTTAAAATCCTTCTTCAACAAGAAACGTCAAAGTTAGATGAGCGTGAAACGCTGAAATTAAGAAGCAGCACGTTGCACAGATACAAGAAGAATTTATCTATACTATAAGCAGGAAAGAAGCTATATCGAGCCTGGGTCCCATCAGGCGCATTAAGATTCTGAATGATTACAATATCTTGGGGCAAAACGGAAGAAAAAGTGCAGTCGTAGAAGGGGGTGTAAAACAGAACCAGGAGGTGGCTAATGCCAGCATTACTGTCAACATTTTACCACTCATCTTTATTACCCTTTGGATCCCGGCCATTATCAGCATTCGTTTGGGAGTTTCCATAGCTATCTCTCGGCTCAGATTCATTTTACTTGTGACTCTTCTTCCTCTTCTTGGCATCCGGCCCATTGGAACCATCACCTCGGGCTTCCAATTTGCCTGACCTCTTATTCCATGCACGTTGCAGTGCTTGCTTCGTTTCTCCATCCGCGAATGAAGAAAGATCGAAATAATTAGCAGCAAATTCGATCAGCCTGTTGAAGTTGAAGTTTTTCAGAATAAGGCATGCACTGAGGAAACTAGATAAATCCATACCATTCCGCTTTTACTTCCGAAACTGTTCGGATGTAAGGTCTAGTGGTCAACACAAACTCGTTGAAAAGAACCCATTCAGGATGGGTGTCCAGACCACATGATGGATGGAGAGCCACGACCTGATGTAGAGTATAATTATGAGCATACGGCATAGGGCGACAGTCGCAAAAGGGCTTAGAGACTTGCCTGATTATCTTTTACTGTCAGATAGTTACCTTTCTCGCCTTCTTTATGGGCGACCTGCATGAAGAAACCACAGACAAGTGCCTGTCGGATATTGACGAACAATTTTCTTTCATCCGAAAGTGAGACTAAATCGACATCGTATCGTTCCATAGTACGCTGCAATTGCGAGCGGACATTGTCCGCTTGTTGCAGCGCACGAAGAGAAAGGTAGTTGTTCCATGTCCAATTTTTATCATGTTTGTCTACAAAAAGCAAATTAGCTGCCACTTATTGTTCCACTTCGCACATTTAACGTACTCAGGACGTATTGGTTATACACATTCAACAGAGTCAAGTGATCGCCATCAGGGACTGTCAGTGCTGCTTTGGCGGCATCAGCCTCTCGCCTTTGATTGTTCGGCCGTAGCCACACATTAGGAACTGAACAAGGTATTAGCGAAAATCAATAACTGTGAATAAAAAGTGATTTACCCGACATCATAGCAGTAATAGTCAAAATTTCATTGCTACACTTGAATTCCGGGCTAACGATCAACAACTTCGCCAACTACGATAAAAAGAACGTCAGCTTGTCACGTCCATAGAAAGAGGCGTAAGGATTTACCTGAGGGTCTAGAGGGAATTCTGCCATAATTCCACCTAGTGGCGTCAAATTGCCCTCGTCATCAAGAGCTGCAAGGTAATTCAGCAACTCCAGAGCACGCATTAAGGTTTCCGGGGCAGGTGCATCGACATAATCGAATGTTACGAGATCCTATCATCAGCATCAAATCACCGTGGTTAACGCCCCGCAAAAAAAAGGAAGGTGGCGAGACGTACCTTAATTCCGAGCTTCATCAATTCCAACACCGTGTTGCTAAGATTACTCCTCAAGATTTCAGGATGGGTCTGCTCTTCCAACTCCTTCATGAAATCTTTCTCGGTATACAACCGGAAACACTTTCCGGGCCTGGTTCGTCCAGCACGACCGGCCCTCTGTTGAGCTGATGCTTTTGATATAGGGCTAACAAGCAAAGACTCTACGCGAATACGGGGGTTGTACACTTTCTGCTTTGAGAAACCCGGGTCAACGACATATACAATGCCGTCTATTGTCAACGATGTTTCGGCAATGTTCGTGGAGATGACGATCTTTCTCCCTGGTGGGCCATCCGGTGTGATAGGTTTGGGAGCTGGGTCAAAGATACGCTGTTGCTGCTGGGGAGGGAGGGACGAGTACAAGGGTATACAAGTGAGGGGTCCAACAGCACTTGGATCTTGATTTATGAGGTCATCAGCCTCGAGCTTGATTTTTCGGCAAGCATCTTCAATCTCTTCCTCTCCAGTAAGGAAAAGTAAGATATCACCAGGCTCTTCGGCACGATGAATCATCAAAACGGTGCGGATTGCAGCTTCGACGTAATCGGGCTCGGGTTCCTGTGTATAGAAGACCTCCACAGGATGAGTTCTACCTGGAACCTTGAAGAGGGGCGCATTAGCGTCGGATCGCAAACTGAAGTACTTTTGGAATTTGAGGGCATCGAGGGTGGCGGACATGATAATGATTTTGAGATCTTTTCGTTTTTTAGCGATGCCTTTGAGGAGACCCATAAGGATATCGGTGGCGAGTGTGCGTTCGTGGGCTTCGTCGAGAATGATAGTAGAGTATCTCTCCAGGGATGGGTCATTCATGGCTTCTCGAAGCAACATACCATCGGTCATGTACTTGAGGAATGTAGTGCCAGGTTCTGTCATATCCTCGAAACGAATGGAATAACCAACATGTCGACCAAGTTGGACTAGGTACGCGGGGCGGAAAATCAGATTATCACCAGGGAGAGATACATGATCACATACCGTCCATTTCATCAGCTACACGCTTTGCTACGGACATTGCTGCAACTCGTCTTGGTTGCGTGCAAGCAACTAGTTTTCCTTTCGTGTGGGGCAGGTCTGAATACGCCACGAACTGGGGAATCCTGTGAAGAAAACCATGAGCAACGGATATTACCTAGAGAATGATAGATCATACTGAGTCGTCTTCCCTGATCCTGTCTCTCCGACCATAACAATGACTTGGTTGTCAGAAAACTACATACAAATATCAGCTCGTTTGCTTCCATGGATATGCTCGACGACAGAGGAGGGTAGGTCCATCACTAAAGATAGAAATCTGAAACCCCTCCTCAAGACGCAGAACTTGTTTGCTCACGATTTTCAAGAACTCATCCATCTGTGCATAGACGGGTAGCTTTTTGCGTGCTTCTAGGATCTTTTTGTATTGTCCCGAATGAGGTTGTTTCGTGAATGGGTTGACATCACCATCCTATAGAAACAATCAAGCTCAGTCGTATGATTCAACTCTCTATTCAAGAACCTTTCACGCACCATAACCTTGCGGACTTGGTTTCCGGTCACTTTTCGAGGTATGAATCCATATAATGGTTCCTTCGCTGTTGGATCAGATGTTGTAGATACGCCACGTTGCGAAGGTGGTAGATGAGCCAAATAAGGGTTATCTTGGGGTTTAGACATTGTGGCCTCGACGAAAATGTGAATGGGGGATATTTAAAGGAAAAGAGAAACGCCGCGCCATTGTCTAAAGCGCCAAATGCAAAATGTAATATTGACACGTGACTTCGTTTAAGCGGTAGTGCAATCTATCTGTGCCATTGCGATTCGTCTCTTCACAACCAATTCATAGAAACTTACCGTTTGATGCTTCTTATTGCTCAAAAAAATATACCAAAATTATGTTCTACATTTATTCCAAATTTACACAAAAATATGAAGAGTATTCGACTTTGCACTATAAGGTCGTCGTCTCTGGAACTGGAATTTGCTTCGCTGCTTCAGTTACTGAATGGGCCGCAGCGTCAGATACATCTGCAGCTGGCTCAGCAGGGACTACAGTCTCTGTTTCATTCGTAGCTGTTGGTTCAGTAGGAGCCACTTGCGCGTTCTTACCCTTTCCAGGCGGTGGTGGGTGGTAAACTTTCTCCTAAACGAAACAAACAACGGATAATTTACAATCAGTATTTGGACAGAATCAGAGCGCAAAAGCGTACCTTCTTCTTTTTTTTCTCTGGCTTGGCGTTCGGATCTGGGTAAGCCAGAGCAGCGATTTTTTGCCACTCTTCATTCGCCTTGAAAGCAGCTTGAATAGGCTCCAGGAGTCGCACAATACCATCCGCCACGGATGTCTTCAAATCCTTGGGATGTAATTTCCTCGCCTCGAAGTCAGCCTTAATTTCATCGTAGCTGGAATAGTGTGTCGAGCCACCGAACTTCTCGTCCCTCTCAACACTGAAGATCGTTCCTTCAGGCGCATTTTCTGAGATGAAAGGTCGTTGGTTGCCCAGGCCAGCCTCGAGAACGGTCTTGCCTGCGTCACGTTCCAGGCGGAGTTGGCTGATAGGGATGAGCACGGCTTCAAGGAAGGCAAGTACACCATTTCCCTCGATATTTCCCTCTTCACAGAAAGCGGACTTGAGCTTCTTCCTAATGACTTCTGGAGCATCAAGGAAGTCGATCTTGGAGTTTGGGTCAGAAGCAGACATCTTTCCTCCCGCCAGACCAGGGACCATCGCGTTCATCAAATGTGCGCGTTTTGCATAGCCTAATTTTGGGAGGTAAAGTTCGGCGAAAGTGAAGATTTTACGCTGGTAGAAAATATGATCAATAATTTGAATATCGAGACTGGAAAAAAGGCACATACTTGATCCACACCGCCAAATTGGAAATCAACATCTAGGTACTGTTCATCTAAAGCCTGGAGGCCTGGGTACAACAGTCCACTGAGAAGAGCACTATCGACTTGTTTCACGACTTCAGCTCCGGCCTTCTTCGCATCATGCTCGGTAACAGTAGCACAAAGTCGGTAGTTGTCCATACTGTATTCTGGCATCAACTGGTAAGACGATCCTTCCACAAAACGGAGATGTGTTATGGGGATTCCCAAGGAAGTTAGCGTGGTTTTTATGAGGAATTCGTAGTATTTTGTTCGGTACTTGACAAGTTCGAGCGGGGCTTTCATGTTATCAAGGAAGGCGTGAATATCTAGAAACCAAATACGACGTTGAGCAGTCGAACATAGTTTCATGCAAGTATTCAACAACGATCGCGCAACTAACCTGCCAATAAAACAGTGACCTGTCAAATGGATAAATAAACCGGGATATTTACGACGAATGACCAGAAGACACGTACATTGACTCCTGCCCGCAAGAAATCGGCGATTTTCGTCAAAGGAACGAAATATCCAATGTGTGCTGTGGACAGAGGTAAGTTATCAGTAGAAAATGATAGTAAAGTCACCGACGTCTTCCAGTAGGTGCGGTTCCTAGAGACGATGATGAAAGCTTAGAGTTGGTCGAATTGTAATATGCTTGAATTGTACGCGCCCCAGTAGCATTTTAATTGCCGTTCTTCTTCCGCAAGAATTTTCTTGATGGAGTCTCCACCAAGAACTTCTTGTAATCTTCTAACAATGAGCTCGTACTTCTCGTCTGGTGTCGCCATAGCCGTAGAGATGAGGTGGTAAATGTGCAAGTTTATTAGATCGCAAAATCTTATCAAACCTGACTCGATACGGAAGTTGCCGGCGATATATTTATGCTAGTACTTATTCGATAGAAAAAAATATACAGATATCTGTCTGGTCACTACTTCACTTGGCACATATCTATTGCTATGTCGATTAATTACTCCCAGTGAATAATAAGGTATTATGCGTATAGAGCTACAGCAGAGGTAATGTCGAAAGAGAAGGAAACATCGTGAAAAAACTTTCAAAACTCGTATACAGTTTCTCATGTAAGAGGTTAGAGAGGTTAAAAACTCTCCTATGCGGTCAACTCGCTCCAGCCAGCTCAACCCCTTTGCGAATCTCTTTGCCTACTACTCTTCGTCTCAACCTTCACGTAGTCACTATCTTCCCCTCCAGGACCAGCACCATCTTTCTTGACATTCATATAAGCCTCGCCGAGCATTTGCAGAGCAACAGCCCTCAACTGAGCTTTGGATCTGTCGATTGTGGAATCCTCCAAAATACGTTCGCATACTTCGCGGAGGATAGATTCAACTTCTAGTTTTGTACCCTAGATATTGAGGAAAATATTAGAATTGGAATGCCATGCGAGCCAAAGTGCAGGGATTTCTCACCTTGAACAGGGCTTGTAGACCCTTTTCAGCGGCTTGTTCCTCGAGTCGCTTTTTCTCCTCTGGACTGAGGTTACCTGCTTTCTCAGCTGCTTGAATTTGGTCAAACACTGATTTGAGCTCAATTGCCGCTCGTAGTGTCGATACGCTATTTTATCGTCAACTCATATTAAAGGTGCCGAGAGGGATTGCCGACGACTCACGTCTCGCTGAAAACATGATATTTCCCTTGCACGTTGTGCAGCCACCCTCCTACACCGAGGAAAGTCTGATTGGTAGCAAGGTGGTGCTTTGCCTTAGAGACGTAGACGAAGCCAATGGTTTGCAGTAATTCGACACCGTACGACTCTCGTTTGAGTTCCCTTGATTGAAAGAGAATAGTATTAATTGATGTCGGTTTACGTGGTAATGAGATAACATACTCGGCTTCAAGTTCACATATTGTCCTCCAGCTCTGGGAAACATCAGGGTCTCCAGGCCCGGTCGCCGACTCGGTAAATATACTGAGCTTACGTTCCATGTTTTCCACCAATTTGTTGACCCTATCCGCCCTTGCAGCCGCTTTCTCCGCAGATTTTTGTTTATCTTTCTCTGCCTTTATTCTATCTTTCTCTTCTTTCTTGGCCTTCTCCTCGGGACTGAGGATTTCCCTCCCTTTCGCATCCTTCAATCTGGGACCTGTATCGGGCTCTTCATTGTCGCCTTCTGCATCTTCAGCCTCCTGCAGAGCTGTCTTCATGTCCCTAGCCAAACTGATGTGCCCGATGATGGGCACAAACCTCTCGCCACCAAATATGGCCCCGAAGACCTCCTCGGGATCGACATAACCTCCTTCAGGTGCACTCTCCTTTGGACCGAACTCGTTATACTTCCGCCGCAGGGCATCATCAGACAGTGTCTGATATGCAATGGCAATATCCTTGAAACGCGACTCCGCATCTGGATCGTCCGGGTTCTTGTCTGGATGATGCTTGATTGCGAGGCGGCCTTGTTGCGAATTTAGTTAGTATAAAGCAAGGGCGTAAACGAATAGACTTGGGCATACGATACGCTTTCTTGATATCATCCGTCGTAGCAGTGACAGGTACACCGAGAATGTCGTAGTATCCTGTTTCTAAAGGCCGATCTTGAGTACCTATTTTTCTTCCTTTCCTTTGAGGTTGACCCGATGACCCAGATGGTTTCTGGCTCGAAGTAGAAGAAGATGGTTTCGTATTGTTTCCATTTCCATTATACACCATCGATGACGATGGAATTTGTCCAGGATAGAAGGCATGCGATAAGATATTTTGACAAGCAAAACATCGAACTTGAAGTAATGTTCCTGGACGCGGCTGAGGCGAAGGTACCGGGAATTCTAATGGCACATTGCACCTGGAATTTGAGCATGTTGTACTGATGTGGGGTAGAATTGGTCGTGAAGGAAGAACTGGGTATGCAGATGCCATGGTATTAGAGGAAGATCTAGTTTGAAATTTGAAGGATGGAGCCTGAAGCTGAAGGCCTGGGGACTCGAACTTGAGCTTGGCAGAAGCTGCGCTGAAGCCTAACAGTCACAATTTTGGGTTTTGGCGCTAATAAAGGGTAGGTCACGTGCACAAGAATAATAGGGGCGGTGTGGCAAAACGGGTCGCAAATCTTCCAAGTTCCTCCCTAGGCAGGTAAGCATTTCAAACAAAAAGGATGACATTATGCTGTCTATGAAATTTGAGATACAAAACCACCATACATATCAATTTTTAGTACAATATACTAGTACAAAGGTATTCTTTCGAGTCCGTGCAGAAATCATTGCTATGAGTAGAATTACAAGTTATTGAACGATCTGACTGATATTGGATAGCAAGTGCAGCAAAAATAAGAAAAAGGGTAATTAGGAAAAATATTAGTCCATGTGTATATAAGTCGCCAATTAAATAAACAAAGTGTGTGTAATTGTCGAAAGTGTTTCGCCGTACTGTATGTGATGAATAGGCACGAATTTTCGGATAATGTTCAGTTGAACCAGATACGCCTATGTGCATGCCAGATATTTGACCCGTCTATCAAACCAAAACCAAAGCCCCAAGAAAAATCTGTATGCAACGTCAGATAGTTCTCGAGGAATTGCACATAGTGCGAAGAACGGACGCACCAGAAAAATAAGTTAACGCATAGTTGAAGAAATGATCCAGAAACTGAACAACGGAAGCAATCGATTCATGGATGCGAGATGGAAATCTTTGTGTTGGGATGTCTCGAATCAGAGGCCAGGGAGATCCATCGCAACCTGAACGGCTGATGGCGTCCAGCCATAGCACTGGGCTCAATCTCAGGTTGTGCGATGACCACAGGCTCTTCAAAACCAACAACATAAGGTGGGAGAGATTGTTCAGTCTCATCATTGGTTACGCCCATTCCGTGTGTTCGCATATGCCGCTTTGCATTAGAGACGACCGAGAAGGCTCGTGTACAGCCAGGATATGCACATGCATAAGCTAGTCAGCAAGTATAAGCATGAAAGTAAATTGGCAGTGAGAATTGATGACAATTTACGTTTTTCTTTTGTGTGCATATTCATATGTGTGCGCAAACCGCTGGGACTACAAGGCCAACGAGTTAAGAAAATAGACATACGTACAGAAGAGAGCCTGCTTACCGAGGAAATTCTTTCTGACATTCAGGACACTTATGCATCTTAACTTTTTTCTTTTTAATCACCGTTTCCTCGGGTGAATGGCTTCTTGCCATGTTCCTGACGGGAAAAGGCTCGCAAAACTAAAACAGAATTAATTTCTTGAAGAAAAAAGGGACAGGCGTCCAGTAAGAACGCACATCTCTGTAGCGGTGCACCGGTGACCGATCCAAACTCCTGGAGCGGTCTGGAGGAGTGTAGTCGATGGAGACATCATTCAGGATATTTTCCAAGCGCATAACACTACTGCGCGATGTGCGCATGACTGACGGCCCGCTTTCCTTCTCGGGCGTCGCATTGTTTGAAGAGGTTGAACTCGATGAATTCATATCCAGAGAAGGAGTCGACGCTCTGCTGCTGGCGTTAGACTCTGTCTCACTCATATCTTGGGGCATCGTTCTCGAAAACGATTCGGGAAAGCCTACGCTCACAACGGTGAGCAAATGATACAATTATCCAGAACAACTAAACTGCACCTATGGTGTTCGCCGAAAACCCTCCAACGAGCGAGGGGATCGAAAGCATGGTGGCACTGGGAAACGAGGGAAGGGAAGTTCAATGTCTGGATGGTTATAGCAGTGTTATCATGCCAAAATAAGCCTGTGAAAATTCGTGCGTGGAAGAGAAGAAGTCCGATTCCAGCAAGTTCAAGAAGAGTTTGGTGAAAACTTCTGAAGACTTCTGTTATTGCCGTAGCTAAAGGTGATTCGTTGGAAGAGAAGCGGAATTTCTTGAGAATATATCTAATAATTTTTAGAATTCAAAATGATGCAATGGATGACCGAAGGACAACTCAGATTGAATACCAAAAGTGGAGCTAACCTATGGATCGTCCCAAACCTTTCTTAGCGACACAGCCACCGGCGAGAGATATGTCTTAATTCGAGCGTTTTGTCTCCGCTTCCTGATTGGAAATACGCCAAAATAGCCTACCGCCATCTTGTCTATGTTTATCTTTGAATTATCCGGCACCTATGATGCTGTTAGAGACGTATATCATGACATCATAAACTTACCGATGGGTAGAAATTAACGCAAGATTTTTTCAAAAGATAAGGTACCGGACAAAAAGAGGGTACTCACTTATTTTTACGTGTACCTAACTATAACAACGAACGAGCCGGTGTAAGTCCCTACGGGCGTACCCTTAGTTTTAACTTTCTTCCCCTAAAGCAGGAAATTGGTCTTTGCCAACGTTGAACTATTCTATTTTCGTCGATCTGCGTTGTCACAATTGAAGCATGTCGTACAAACCGTTTCGTCGTTCAAAACGATAGTGAGACCTCTAAGGCTATTTGAGGATCCTTGCTCACAGTATTGACAGTCGGACCAGAGAAACAAAACGGGAGTAGTAACTTCAATATGTGCCCAAAATTGTAGGCTCAGCACCAACTTTGACATGCATCGGTTGCGACAGGTAGGTTGAGATCTC
>Ga0247779_1001290_pt1 | contig 12348 bp, 16 predicted proteins | sample UWRJL221509R5_FD_179925 | JGI IMG/M metagenome (GOLD analysis project Ga0247779, IMG submission 179925) | Plant litter microbial communities from Arlington Agricultural Research Station in Wisconsin, United States - UWRJ-L221-509R-5 | ecosystem: Environmental > Terrestrial > Plant litter >...
GATGACTAGTAACTCAATTGGGTGAAGGTTGCATAATTATCCATATATAGTGGATTGACCCAGTAAGACCTGATAGCTCAGTGGTTAGAGCATCTGGTATATGTCCAGTAGGGCCTGGGTTCAATCCACAGTCTGGTCACTTCTTTTAATACGACCTCATGCCACGCCCGCCTACTGCCTACTGCCAACACATCGTCTCCACCACCTCCATCACCACCACCTCTAGCAAACGTCGACATCCTCTAGCCAACCGCCAACACAATGTCTCCAACGTCCGTCTCCACCACCTCCGACCTCTGGCCAAACGCCAACACAACGTCTCCATCCATCTCCACCACCTCTCTAGCCAACACCGACATCATCTCCAACATCCATCTCCACCACGTCCGACCTCTAGCCAAACTCTTCACCCACGCCAACCTCTAGCCAACGCCGACGGATCGTCTCCACCACCTCTCTCACCTTCTTCTGACCTTCTCGTCTCTAGTTTACCCTTTATTGTAATGCCATCACGTTCCCATAATACACACATCAATTATTGTTTTTATATCTCGTAATTAGACAATCAATAAGTTGAGACATCAAATGAATCAACGAAATAAATGAGTTGAAATATAAAATGAACGAATGAAAATAAATGAGTTAAGAAGCATACAATGAAATATAAATGAGTTGAAATAAAGGCATACGAAGAAACATAAAAGAAAATGAAGTTTAAATACATGACAATTTCATTTTCAATTCTTTGGTGTGATTATTAGTGTTTGGTGTTCTTGCCGACACCGTCCACACCACAATCAAATCAATTTTCTTTCCGGACCACTATGTCGTACAATCCCAGTGCGCCATTCAATCTTGACTCCCGCATTGAGCTTCTGCTGTGGAATGAGGATGATGAATCAATCATGGACTTTAAACAATGGCTGGGTATGTTTATTTTCTCTACTCTATCCAAATCACAATAAATAATATGACTGTAGGTATGGATAAAAAGGATGCCGAAGATCCTTCTCATTCTGCCAAAAAAATTTACCAGTGGGTCGACGTCGAGAAGTACAAGGATTTCATAAAGTATATGATTGAACTTGACCAAGCAAAGAAGTACGTCTATTTCAGCAGCTTGTGTTCAAATATTTATTTGTTTTTTTACTTCAGAGAACCCAATGTTGATCAAAGTGTGGCGGACAAAAAGTTTGACAAGTTGTGAGATTAATTAAATCTATTTTATCACGACCGTACTGACAGTCCAAGTAGTGAAAAGGAAGTCGATAAAATATTTATGGTCAGGAAAAAAAGGAAATCGGTTCCTATCACAAAAATTGACCCCGAGATCCTCGACCTGACAATTTCGCCGCCAAAGAAGAGAAGGGTTATCGCAGAGATTGATATATTAAGTTCAGATGAAGGTGGCGATGGCGATGGCGACATCAATGACTGTAAAAAATAGATATAGACTTAGTCGATCAAAATTGCCTAATTTACTTGCCACTTTAAACTTTAAAATTCATTAAGGTCTCGGGTAAATCACGTCTGAATCTTGATTCGTCCCCGCGTTGATCATGGTCATTAAAGTTAATGACCGAAACCGAGTCTCTATTCTGCCTCCAAATCCTAGTCTTCCTTCTCAGTCTGCTTCGATACTGTCAACAGAGTACACACGCAATGCTTCTGGGTGCCTCCTTCGTAACACTCAGATTATAAATCTTCCTAACATCAAGCGTACAATTTTTTCGCAAGATGACGGACAAAACCTGGCGAGCTGGGAGTATCATCAAAATGAAGACAGTGGTGGTGAGGAGAGTGGTTATGACGGAGTGGTTCAAATTGAAGACCCAGGACCAAAGAAGAGAAAAAATTTGGTGCATTTGAATGTTTCACTCGAAAATGACCGCTCACTTGAAATCAAAATAGGTCCCACCACTTCTTGAATGGGTTGCGTATAGAGAACAGTTTCTCTCGGAATTTATCCGTGTGGAAGGGAAGCCGAGCGGAAGAAGTACGTGCACAGAGTGTGGGAGAGAAACAGAGGAGGATATATACAGATGTCTAGACTGCGATGGTCTGGAACTGTTGTGCAAGGATTGCACGATGGTTACCCATCTTCGGGCGGGCCTACATAGAATTGAGGTACGTATTGATTTTTTTCTTAGTGTTGGATTAACCTGATCTTGGTTATTAGAAGTGGAACAACGTCGAGGGGTTTTTCCAAAAATCATCACTGCAGGATATTGGTCACCGATACCAACTCGGTCATCCGATAGGAAAAATCTGCTTAAATCCTGAGCGTCCCTATAATGATGTATTCACAGTGGTGGATATTAACGGAATACACTCGATTTCACTGAACTTCTGTAACTGCGAGGGCAAGCAACATCATTACCTTCAAATTCTCCGTTTTGGATGGTTCCCCTCAACTGTTAAATTTCCTCGAATGGCATTTACTTTCCGACTGCTCAAATTTTTTCAAATTCTATCGTTCGAGTCAAAGGCCACTGTACACGAGGTTAACGAAACACTCAGACGACTGACGGATAATACAGGAGTTCAAAAAATCAAGGTTCGCTTCAACTATTTATACGTTCGACAAGCACTAACTTTAGATATATTTAGGACTGTTATAGACCGTTCCTGCGAGTGATCCATGAATATCGGCATGTCAAAATGCTGAAGCGAGCTGGACGAGGTCATGACCCAGCAGGTGCTATTGCTACTCTCCCAGGAGAGTGCGCCGTGCTATGTCCAGCCTGTCCGCACAAGTTTACAGTGGCAGATGACTGGAAGAGTGCTCCGCCAGACAAACAGTATGACATAAATACGTACCTCCTATGTATGACGGCTAACAATTTAACCAGATTTCTTCACACACTTTTTTTGGCGTTAGACGCAAATTTTAGACTCAAGCGACGCAAAGTATCAACCGATACGGCAGATCCAGGTCTCTCCAAAGGGTGGTCATACTTTGTCGAAGAAACAATGTTCAAATCCTTCCTCAATCAATTTGACTCGAAAATTATACAAGAGGTATTCATTTTACTATTTTTCTGGCTCAAGCAATGCTAATATAGGTATCAGCCAAGTACATGCTCCAACCACGAAGCCGTTAATAACAACCGCCAGGTGGGCGAGAAAATGGCAACATCTGGGACGGCGGTAGTAGATGATGCGCGCCATGGTATGAAGCGAGCGTGCTCAGCAGGTGATCTTCAAAAAGGAGAAAGGTGTGGTGTTTTTAAGAGCCTTTTCTATGCCTGTGTCTGACACCATATCAAGATACGTTAATATGGATTATTTGTTTTTCTCGAGTATTCGAACCAGCGACCTCACGGAATTTGTAATATCATATGACATTGCCTGCCAGTGGAGCGTAAATCTGTGGTCGAGAATGAGAATTTACCCGGAATGGATGCACGTTGACCATGAAGAAACCAAGAAATTTCGCTTTATGGTGCCGAAGTTTCATCTACCCGCTCATGTCGGAAAATGTCGAACACTGTACTCGTTCAATTATAACACCAATGTCGGTCGAACGGATGGGGAAGGTGTAGAGCGAGGGTGGTCAAACATTAATCCAGTAGCCACTAGCACCAAGGAGATGGGCCCAGGAAGCCGGAGGGATACACTGGATGACCATTTCGGGGATTTTAATTGGAAGAAAACTACCAAAATCGGTAATATTCCATTTAACTTTAACAGCGACAATAAGCTTATTTAATTATAACTTTAGCTTTTTCCATACTCAGTCATCTCAAAGAGGCAGTCCTGGAAGCGGCCGCGCACAAGGAGCGCCATGAAGAATTTACCGCGGGTCTTAAAGAAAAGGGCGATATTGATGTGTCTGCCTGGGAAGTGCAACTTGATGCGTGGGAGAAGGACCATTCACAACCCAATCCGTATGAAACCACATACAAAGGTGCGTCAAATTAAATATATATGATGAATGTGCCTAATATATATGTGCAGGGATATCGATTGATGCAGTCTGCAAGCGCTTTGCACAGCAAGAAGCACTGGAGTCTCGAGAAGGAACTGCATTTGTCATGCACGAGAGAATTTCAGCCAGCCAGCTCATTGTCATGGGGCTCGAGCTGGAAGGTGAACAGTATGTTTATTCCTACGACATGTATATTTTTTCCTGAATTTATTATCAGACAAAAATTACGTTTTCGCCACAAACAATTAGGCATCCATGCTACCGACATACAAACAACAAAATGGACGAACGATTCAACAAATTTAATGCGCAAAATTAGATCGTTCATCCAGATGGAACACCTTTATATTCCAAGTTTGATTCTCGCTCGAGAAAAAGAGGCCGAAAATACACCTGATGATCAAGAAGTGTACGAAATTCCGCTTATGCTGCCATCGTCGTTGTCACCACGAACTCACTGTGATCCACACCTGCTCAACATCGAGTTCTATTTGCGATTTGCTCAATGCAATGAGTCGTTGAACAGCCTTCGAAATGAATTATGCGCTCAGGCATTTGTTTTGATTGATAAACGACGATTTCAGCGTGGTCAGAAGGCAAACACACGTTCCCAGACAGTGATCGATGGTATTCTCGCTAATATTACAAGGGCTGCTACTCGATATCGCATTGCTCGGGCTGCCCTGAGCTCACTCGCAACTCGTCTCAACAAGAGTGGATGGGACAGGGATTTTCTTCCTTTACAAGATGGCGATATTAGGCCGCTGGTGGTGGAAGACATTACGGAGAAAGCTACCCAGAAAGAAATTCGGGATAGATTGAACAGGAAGTCTGGGCAACCTGAAGGACGTCGAAAGGTATCGTGGATCTGGTTAAAAAATGCCAGTAATCCCGATATTATAGAAAATGACGAGACCTCGAGGGTTCGACTGCACGAGAGTACGTTGTTTTTAATGCAAGCAATTTTATTTATTGAAAATTTTTGTTCTTTATTATACAGGTCTTAGAGTTGAATGGTGCAAAGGAAAAGCACGTCAAGATAGGTGGAAAGAAGAGGTCGAGCTTCTTTTAGAAGAGCGGCGTCGAATTCTCAGATTCTTTGCCCATCGCGCTAAACAGTGGGATGAACTTGCAAATCAAGAAGAATCCTGGATGTTACCCGGGGTACCTATGGACGATGTTGCCGTGAACGGTAGAGTGGCATACGCGAGGGAGCAAGCGATGCAGTACAGAACGATGCGAACCCGTTGTGTTCGCATGTGGGTTGATATTGATTCGTATGTGGCATCGGACGGAGTAACGCCCGCACCGAAGGATTTAATGCCTCGAAATATGGTGTTCGACTATGATGTGGAAAGTGAAGATGAAGACGAGGGTTCAATCCCTCAAGACGACGTAGATGGACCTGAATAATGTATTTAAATTTTGATAAATATTTATTGAATGGAATATGTACAATCATTATTCGTATATTACTTCTATTTATATATTAAATACACACATTTGGAAGGACGGAGATCACGAGGGAGACCCTCTGGGGCTGACCTACGGTGAAGCCGGACGACGACTGCCTGTTATGGTTCGGGAAAGTCTGCTCCAAGCAGAGGAAACTGATACATCAGGTTGCTGGTAAGCTGAAGCGTCATGTAATTTTTGGTTTCTTGTGATTACAAGAGCTGATGCATCAGCCATAGTGAATGAGGTGAGTTGCATTCTTCTATTGACAAGTTACCCTGGCCTGGGAAGTAGTTACTTTGGTCTCTATGTATATAATAGGGTCCTGGGGCTATTGTAGAGCCTCAGCTTCATTATCAACTTGGTCTTTAGGCTTCCTTCTTGTCTGACTTTAGTCAATTCCTGACAGAACCAAAATAGTGCAGAAGGGTTGTGCTGTAGACATGGATTGCTTGTACACCATGGTATTTTCTATTTGATGGGTCTCAATAGAAAAAAAACAGAATATTATGTTCAGCATAGATTAAAATAGTTCTAAAAATATATAATATTCAATATCACAGATTCAAAAATCTGTGTCCCTTACTAGATAACAAATCAAATCATTAGGTAACCATGCAACACCATTTATTTTCTTATATCTGACATAGATTTTTGAACTTGTTTACTAGTGGATGAATAACACAATCAATCTTGTATTCACTTATAGTATATAGAAGGAGGTGAAACCAGTCATTTTAAGGTTGTGAAGACAAAATATGTAAGGCAAACAAGTGAGGATGTGACAAGGATGCGACTGATGGACCAATCAAATGCAGCAATCAGAATCAATATTGAACACAACAGAGACATGATAGGGATGCAACATATTTCTGCCCTTGATACCCAGGCCATATTTGTAGAAGCATGCCACACCTCCAATGTAGCCTGAGATCACAAGAACTCCACATACCAGCCAGTAATTCTAGTCCCTGTGGATGGATGTTGAGCAATTTAAATTAATAACAAGACTGGAGAAAGGCTCCATGGAGGCTATTTTATTGTTGGGAAGTTGGTCAACATATGCTTGCAGTTTTCACACAGTATCAGGAAGCATAGCCTCCATCTGATTGCCAAAATTAGGCAGTAAAACATATTAAATGTATAAATCAGCTGACCTCTATCTTCTGCTAATTGAGAACATTTGCAAACACTGCTTGCAAGTTGTTGTACTCATTTACATTAGCATTAAGCTCTTTGGAGCCCCTTGGGATAAACAAATATGGATTTGGCAGTTTTTTAGTGCCTTGTCATATAAAGCGTATAGGATGAACATGATTTAGTGTGCCATGGCCCTGAGCCAGCATTAGATCAATATAAAATAAAATAAATAAATGCTATTCTTACTTTGGTTGAGTTGCAGTTATAAAGGCTACAGTGAATACGTTGATACAAGTAATTATCACCAGCAGTAAAGGTCTCTGTGTCTACAAACACAAGAAACCAGTTATAGCACACAGAGCTAGACTAAATCATGGGAGAGTCCAGGCATTCAGATCCAACATGGCTAAATAATGTGAGTACCTTAATTATCTTAATAAGTAGTTGTGGAGCCTCGCCTATAAAGAATAATGGAAAGGTCGATCTTTGACTCATAATTAAAGATTGGCATGTGAAAATTGGGTGCCTGTCCCTTCCAGAATGGTGTGCTTGGGACCTACAACCCCAAAATAAAATACTTTCATATACTCAGGAACCAAAGATCATGCATAGCACACTTAGCGTTTATTCACCTTCTTTGAGGACCAATTATATGTTGTAGATTAATTCCGAGAACCTCCTACAATGTTCCTAATATTTCTATAATTTCTGATTGTAAGACATATAAATGAAGCTTGCATGTACAGTAAATAGTCACACAATCTCGTCTCCTGTACCTACAATTAGCACAAATGTCAGTGACAATCCAATGGTTTGGGTGGCTTAGTCTCTTGGGCAGTAATATATTACTTTTGATGTATACATATTTGTGGGATCATGCATTTAAGTTAGTCAGATACCAAGCAAGTGAAATGTAGTTATTTATATCTGCATGTAACAAGCTTAGTTTTGAGGAATTAGTTTCCTGCCTTAGTAGCAAACATTCAATTGGGATTAGTTCCCACCTTAGTGGCCAAGTCTTAGGGGTTAGTTCCCTGCCTTAGTGGCAAACCTTGCATTGGGATTAGTTCCTGCCTTAGTGGTTGAGATATAACCTTTTGACTCAGTGTCATCTTTGCACAAAACATTGTCTGTAACAAATTACTGTGGAAGCACATTAAACTTATTGCATTAAACCACCCTTCAGTTGCTTGTTGTCTATCTCCTTATAGTTAGCCTCAGTAATATGTTAGCTGGTACCTTGCTTATAAACTATGTTTGGCACTTCAAACACTTGTTAAATCATAATAATGACACATATCGTGTATCCCTCCCAATAAGAACTAATCAAATTGATTGGATACTTGTGAAGGACTAATTACATGTATCTACTTGTATTTATACATACAGCCCCGCAGTAAGCACCTCAGTGCAAAAGGTGTCCACCAGGCAAGAGATCATTGCAGGGCTGTACTCCTTTTTTTACTGAATGCTTTAATGCTCTTCTGTGCAGATTTTGTTAAGCAGAAACACAATATGATGCCCAAGCAGGCATGTTGTGAGAGGTTGTGTCAGGGCAACACTATAATCAGTGTGACAAGGCCACCAACAAAGATCAAGCAAGAGAGAAAGAGAAGAGAGAGAGAGAGAAGAGAGAGATTAGGCTCAATGGTTCTAAGAGATCACATCAATGATAGTGGAAATTCTAAGAGATTGAAGCTGGGGCTACAGCTACCTACAGGTCCAGTATTTATACTCTACAGATATTCTAGAAGGTTCTCTACATTACATCATAGAAAGAGGGGATGTGTAAGACAGTGATGTCATAAAGAAGGAAATAGAATGATGTGGAATGATGTGGAATGCATGAGGCTATGCTCATGGGAAATCAGCTGGTAGCTATCTAATCAATATGATAATCATGGAGATAATTAAAGATATGAAGAAGATAAGATATCTACACATTTACAAAAGGGAAAAATGCGAAATAAATAGGGAAAAATAGAGACAAATAAGAGAAACCCTGACAGGTTGGGTCCTTTCTACATGACCTATATACATTCATATTAGATTAGAAGCAAGCAGCAATATATTTGTATGACACCACACACCTGATATGAAAAGACACAAAATATACCTGAGAAGCAGAGAAGTCACCACAACTAATTTGAGACAAACACTTTGAAGCTTAAGTGAAAGATGAGTGTCAACAGTAATGGGCCACATTTTCCTCAAATATGCCACCCAAAGTAGTATCATATTAATAAGCTTGTGCTTGAGGTACTGCTCTTTTTATCAAGTTTCAGCTGTTGGATTATGTAATCCACCACTCATGAGAATTGGGAACTCACATTTGGGAGTTGCTGAGTCATCATTTGTTAGTCAGCCTGTTTTTGTGACATTTGGGAACTGCAGTCCAATTTGGGATGACTAGTAACTCAATTGGGTGGAGGTTGCATAACTATAGTGAGAAACAAAATAAATTGCTGTAAGTAGATATGTGTATTATGATAAAAGGGTACAAAAACAAGAATACCCAAAGTCTACTTCATCCCTCTCCCCTTCCCTCATCAAGAGGGGCTGGGTATCCTTGTAGTAAATATCAGTCCACAGGTCCTTCACCACAGGCTCAGGGCTGGCTTTAGCCTCCTCAACCACCCTATCAATGGTAGCCTTGGCCTCCCAACCATGCTGCTTGAGTTCTTGCTTGTCAGCAATGCCCCAGTACTTGATGTATTTCTGGTTTCTGGAGTCTACAAATAGGGTTTGAGTTGGGTTGAGCACATGCATTAGAATTCCTCATCACTATGGCAGGGGGTCCGAGGTCAGACATGCTGTTCAAAAACAGATCAGTAAAAGAGTAAAGGAAGAAAGAAGGCAAGAATATACAAGTGACCACCAAGCAGTAGGTTATTAACTCAAGGAAGAGGGGCCTGTTCTGCTCGTTGAGGGTCCAGTTGCAGGTAAATTTGATGACACATTTGGAGGAAATTAATCATGATGTCCATTCCATTAACCTATCAAAAGATTTAATTAGTACTGGAACAGCATCATCAGGGAGAAGAATATAGAAATAATTATGTGGGGAGAAACTGCAGAACACAACAGTACTTTACTGTGCCCCCCCTCCAGGCTCTAGAATCCTGTAGATTCCACGGAATTCCATGAAATCCATTGGACATCAATAAATAATGAATTAAAACTTACTTTGCTAAATGCCCAGTACTCCAGTAAAATCTACTGGAATCCAGTAGATATTCACACAAATAAATAAATAAATAAATAAAAGAGATTTATTTGTATATGTTAATACATCCTCTAAATATTCTAGATATTTATCTAATTAAAAAAAAGAAAAGAAAAAAGAGAACAGTAAGGAAAGAAGGGGGAGAGGAGAGAGGGAGGAGGGAGGAAAAAGGAGGGAGGAGGGAGGAGGGAGGAGCTGGCCACTTACCCAGCCAGGGGCTATACCTTGCCTTTGGCCCGCTCCCACTGCCCTCCGTCACCCTCGTTGGCGTCCCCGTTGTGCCACGTCACGCCCACATTGTCTTCGTCCTTGTTTTTGTCCTTGTTGTTGTTGTCATCCTGCTCTTCATGGTTGTGGTCCTCCTCATCCTTGTTGTCCTCTTTGTCATTGTTATCATTGTTGTCTGCTTCTGTCTTTGTTCTTGTTGTCTTTGTTCTTGTCGTCGTCCTTGCTGTGTGGTGTGTGGTGATGGGAACAATGGGGCTGGTGGGGGGGAATGGTGGTTGCAGAACAACCAGCATGATGTATCAACGTCACACTGATGCCCACTGTTGGCCACGGCACATGTGACATCACGAGGGTGGGGGTATAGCCTGGTTAGATTTAACCACAGAAAAGCCTTGATTGCTGAGTTGGCTAGAGCATTGCATGATAATTGTAGAGTCCTTGGTTCAAGTCCCGTTTATGCATATTTTTTATTATTATATTAATAATAATAACAGCCATTTCGGTCTTCGAGGTTGACTATAGGTGTGTCTGCAGATATTCCATGGATTTCTACGGATTCTATTGGGTCTATGGATATCTATAGACGGGCCTATGGAATTCTTTGAATTCCGATTGGTGAATTTGGCAGAAATCTCTGCCATTTCCGGGTCTCTGGACACCCAGTAGATTCCACTGGATTCCTTTGGATTCCAGAGCCTGGGGGGGGCACAGTAAAGTACTCAAACACAAAGTAAAAAAACATAAATAAGTTAAACTCATCCGGAGACCAGGAATTTTGTTGCCACACATAAAGTATTCAGTGTTGGAGGATGAACAAGCAGAAAAGGTATGCATTTGGTACTTGTTATTCTCACACACAAAGATAGTGGAGAGGTTCCAGAGCTTAGCCTATAAAATGATAAAGCAAACATCAGGTTTTTGAACTGAGTTGAGATATAGAGAAGATAAACCATGTTGAACCTTACACCAGCACTAACATGGACTTGAGCACAGAAGCACTGTCAATTCCGCTGCCACCAAAGAAGGAAGGGGTGGAGATGTGCATGGATCCTCCCTTCTATGGAACATGCCAGCTTGATGTCTAAGTAACTTGACGACAGCATGCTTAATGGTCCCTCCACAGGGGCTAGCAAAAGGATGGCAGTGGTAGGTGGTGGTGACTAGGCTCTTGGTGATACCATGTTCGAGCCTGATGGAGCAGCTTTCTATAAGCCACTACAATTGTAAGATATATGCACTGTGGAAAGCCCTTGTCCTGCGAGACTCACCCAAAGGAATGTAATGTAATACTTGGATAGGTACCTATCCATGTGCACAGCCATGTGCAAGATACAAATTAATTATCACAGGTCCATCAACAACTATTCAAACAGTATGAGGAGGAAACCCCATCTTCTCTCCCTCTGCTCTTCTACAATGATGTTAGCGCAGGACGAGTTTGGGTCTATTGACTACAACAATATACACAATGCAACTGCTATCACCAGTACACTCAACAAATGAAGCTTTTCAAAAGTTGGCACCACCGATACTCAATGGGAGCAATGTATACCAAAAAAAGATCTCCAAATACCTTAACATCCACCTTGCCACAGCAGCCAAAAGAATTCTTTGTGTCAGGATCATGTTGCTAGTCTATTGGGAGCATGTCTGGTGGATCTAGTCTACAAATCCCACAGGGAATCAGTTATTCACCTGGTCCAAACACACCCAATGGTGCTGCAGGTTCAGGCCCTGCTTTCCGCATTTTACACTCTCTATTAACTTTTGGACCCAATAAAGATGGCAATCAGACAAAATCCTTCACTTCAACTCTTAGAAGTCCTTTTCAAGTTTTAGCTCTGTTAAGAAGTCTGTGGCTAGAGAGAGGGACTGTAAGATGTCCCTATCAGATGATGCTTTGACACCTGTTATAGCCATAGAAAGGCCAGACATTCAGACAGGGAATGATTCAGCCATTCAACAACCAGTGTCTCTCTCTGTCAGGGTTTCCCTTATTTTTCACTATTTTCCCATATTTATTTCGCATATTTCCCTTTTATAATTATGTATATATCTTATCTCCTTTCTGTTCTTTCTTATCTTTTGATTATCCTTTTATTTGATTAGATAGTTCTCATCATTATTTGATGGCAACCTCCATCATTTATCATTTGATGGTAACCACCATCACTGATGGACACAGCTCTGCATAGCCTTGCACAGCCTTTTACATTCCAGACCCTTCTATATGACATCATAGTATTATTCATCTAAGAACATTCTAGAATACCTGTAGAGTATAAATACTGGTCCTGTAGGTAGCTGTAGCCCCAGCTTCAATCTCTTAGGATTTCCACTATCATTGGTGTGATCTCTTAGAACCATT
>Ga0247779_1001291_pt1 | contig 12335 bp, 10 predicted proteins | sample UWRJL221509R5_FD_179925 | JGI IMG/M metagenome (GOLD analysis project Ga0247779, IMG submission 179925) | Plant litter microbial communities from Arlington Agricultural Research Station in Wisconsin, United States - UWRJ-L221-509R-5 | ecosystem: Environmental > Terrestrial > Plant litter >...
CCGTCTGGCTTTCCACCCTCGGCATGTTTCAAGAATCTTTCCGGATAGCCTTGTGTGCCTTGGTCGCATACAGAACACTCACCAGTACAAACGAAGATGTTTATGGACCCCGTCTTGCTCATGCACTTCGCCTTTTGTCCTGCAGTTTGGTGGACAGTGCAGACTTTGATCAAGCCTACAAGATAATAACAGAGGCCGTGACCCTTGGGCGTCGTCTCGCAGCTACAACTCCAACATTTGAAGCGCAAATACAGCTCGCTGATCTGGTTTGTTACTCTGCTGTTGTCGGGCGCTTGAATGGCGATTCAACAAATGCCCTACGGGACGCAGAAGAGGCAGCGCAAGCCTACACAAGCCTGCTTGGAAAATCCACATCCATGCTGCAAACCGAATTCAGCTTGATTGATGGAGCAAGAGGGCCAACTGTTATGACATCTGAAGGCACGCGAGTAGAAGGATTTGCAGCAGCATTGCAGGAGCTACATTATGGCCTGTCTTCAACCACGAGAAAAGCCGAGTCGGTGAATGCGGGGATCAAGGCTCTCGAGTTATGTAGTGCCCTCGAACAGGGTACTAACCACTGCACTTTCAGCCAAATAATAGGAGAACTTTGTTTCTCATTGGCGTCGGACAAGTTCCGGGGCATAATCACCTGCGATCAAGCTCTTTCCTACGCTCAACAGTCAGTTAAGCAAAACGAGAAGATCTTTCACCACACTGGAGTAATTACCAATTATCTACTTGATGCCCTCTGGTTGGAAGCCAACCTATTGTCAAGCCTGGAAAGATACGAGACATATGTCGTGTGCCAGAAAATTGAACACATGGTACAAAGTCATCTCAACGATCAACAACTCCGTGCCAAATCATTTCTGCAGATAACGATAAATTCCTACATTTCAGAGCGATACGCTGAAGCAGCATTGTTGGGGGAACATCTGCTTGCCATGTACCGATCTTCACTCTCACATTCAGAACTCTGCGACGCCTACATGTACACTGCTCGGAGCCTTTCAGCAACGGGAGATCATCTCAAGTCAGCTCAAGTTGCGGAAGCAGCATCCAATCACTGGCGTCCGCTGGCATTTCAAAATGCTGAACACTTCAAATATGTTGGCCAAAGCCTTTTGCTTATGGCGTATGAACTTGCTCTGGCGGGCAAAGCGAACAAGCTTTCCATACAGGGCAAGAAGCATTAAATTTGTTTAGCGGCTTAGTTCAAGAAGACAGAAGTTTTCTGGAAATTTACATTCAGATCCTTACACGAAATATGGATATTGCTGAACACTCAAGGATGCAATCCAAGTCCGTGCAAAGAAGTAGGGAGGTCATTCAATGTACTCGGACACTGGTCGAGCAATTTCCTGCTCAATAAACATTTCTTATTCGCCGCATTGGGGATTACGCGAAGTTATTGGAAAACTTTGATAGGCTCGCAGAGAGTAGTGCCGCCATTGGCGAGGCTCTCATCTGGTTTGACCTAGATTCGGCAAACCTACATATCACCTGTCTATTAGATTCTGCTAGATTTTTCCGCGCTCGAGACCATCCTGATAAGGCATCAAGTCTCTACAACAAGGCCATCAGAGTCGGAGAACCGTTCACGGATACTCACCCTCAGATCACATTCATTATTCTTGTGGCAAAAGTTCTTAATCTGTCAACAATGTATGACCTGGGACAAATTTCGCTTGCACTAGGTCAGGTTGAACATTGCCTCGAGTTCGCCTCTAAACATGATTTGGAAAATACATCAATCAATGCCCGACTCTTGAACGTTGTCTCGCTTTTCTATCGATGGGGCAAACGAGTGGATATAGCTCTGTCAGCGATCCGACGGTCGATCGCCCTCGCCGGAGATCATCCATGCTCCTGGATTTTGTCAGATCTTCTCGCTGACGCCGGGGAGGACAAGGAAGCTCTTAGTATCGCTCAAGAAGTAATAGAAAAATCGCTGTCGTGGAAGGATGCTTCGCGAACCGGACAAAAGGAATTATATGCAAGAGCCCAATACAGTCTAGCCCTACGAGCTTTCTTCAATGAGAACTTTTCTTATGCACGACAACTGCTTCTCGACGTTCGTTCATTCTACCAAAAGTATTCACAGGCCAGAAATTTGTGGTTCGTCAAGCTTGCTGTTACTCTACAGGCATTAAGCCTCCTCGAGTGCGCTTCAGGACGACACGAAGAAGGTATCACCGCAAAAAACGAACTAAACGACCTGCGGAAGGGCCTGCGCCTCATATTTCCAAGCCTCGATGGTCTTGTGGAGGTGGACTTAAATAGGGAGAGGAACTTCGCTGCGTGGAAGAACCTTCTCAAGAAATTCAAATTTAGGTGCGGACACCAAGAGGACGAAATTTTTTGAAGGGAAGAGTATATTTTCTCGATTTGCAAATATTTCAATGCCTTCTTTTGTTCAGTTATCAAATACTACTTATCCTACGTATTTCTTTCAGGTTTCTATCAGCAGCTTTAGTCGCGTACGACATTTGTATTAATTGACAATCGAGTATCATACCATTCTCTAGAAAGACTCGAAGGTGCAAGTGTCTTCCTTTGCGGGAAGGCGAATACATCATGGAATTGCATTTTAGATGTAAATTCTACTTCTACTTAGTTGTATGTATGTACGCACATAGGAATCCAAGTTGACACGAAAGTGACGAGCACTTTACAGTGATTTCTTCGCTTCTTCATAGCGCCATCTGAGTGGGTAATTCGAATCTCGTACTGATGTCTGTCCTTTTGAAATGGTCACGTCGTGGATAAATGGTTTTCCTTTTCCTTCAACATTATGCTAGCATCAGTCTTCAGTACTCAGTCCAAACATGAAGAGTGTGGCTTTTGAGAAAAAAGACTCACCGGTGAGATTTATCCTGAAAGGAACGAAGAAGACTCCGAATGTTGATTTTTTTCTGACCTTCCTGCATCTCAGTCGTTGGTACCTTTGTAGCATGTGCCAGACTTGAGTATATGCCAGCGCTCTTTATTCTGCTGTCTCTTGGGGCGCATAATTTGATACCATTTGGTTCTTGTTGGGACTGAAGTCCTGTAGTAGGAGCCCTGGAAGCCACAGTGTTTGCGTTCTATTGCGAACTTGTTTTGTTGCAACTGCGCATCCGGCGCATCCAAGCTTTGATTGCCAAGTTAAGAGGAGAAACTAGTAAAAATTATTGATTACGCACCTGTCATAGGGCGCCTCTTGGACATTGCGGACTTCTGAACAAGTGGATATAATGACAAAACGAAATCAAGTTAGAGAGGTGGTATGCTGTACAATCAGCTCTGGGCAGGTCACTCGTGAGCCTTCTGGAAGGAGCGGGAACAACAAAAGATAGCTGTTAGCAGCTACCACATATCAGAAACTGCAAAGTTGCCAACATGCTGTATCTTCTGGGGGGTGCAGTTGCGCTTGATAGTAATCAAGACGTCCATAGCCTCGCTTGACAAGAGTTGGAAGGATATTTGGAAGAAACCTTCCTCCGAAAGGCCAAGCCTCCAAATTCAATCCACGGAACGAGTGCACTCCAATATATTCGCGCCACAGCCGGGAGTAGGGATTCGGACGGACAGAATAGATTAGGTAAATTTCAGATTGCTGCTTGTGTGGTGGTGGTGCTGATGGTGGTGTATAGCAAAGAAGATAGGGTGCGTTCCAAATATGGCCATCCGCGTCGCGTCCCACGCATTTTCCTCTTGGACCACAACCATGACCTACCCCTATCTTACTTTACACGCTCATCCGTATTCCTCTAAATTTGCTTCATACTCTGTGCGAAGATCTTAGGCTATTGCACTGAGATGTGAACACACTGAACACTGAACATTATCGAGACTATTGCAGGGGCTGAGCCTTGAAGCACTCCGGCCCGACATTAGCCACATGGAAGATTTTCTGAATTACCACTCCAAATTTGCGAAGACGCACTGGCTGTGGCCAGTTATGTAGGTAGCGTGATTGTATAAGTGGAAGTAAGCATATTCCATATGTAATGTGGCTAACGAAAAGATGTGCTAAATAAATTCATTCGTGTGAAAGCACAGTGTTCAATTGAAACTTGAGGCCACAGGATCGGGATTCTGCACATAGGCTAAGTACACCGGAATGGATGGATAAGTAATGCAAATCGGTAGATAAAGAAAACTAGTCTTCTGTGTCGCGCCACGAGGAACAAGACGCGCTATTCTCAAGCTGCGAATGTATATTTCTCATTCAAAATGCCAAGTTCAGAATATCAAATCAAGCCATCAAGTATTTTTGACGGGCACAGTAACTATAGCTAAGCGCTAAACACCTAAACCCTAGCCTTCCTATACCAAATGCAGATTTTTTAATACCTAATACAGGGTTGTGATTACCAAGAGCCTCGGGATTGAGCAGGCTTGAGCGAACGGTGGCGGAACCCACTTGTGACCTCTTAAAACCGGCAAGTTTCAAGTTCCTCAATTTCCTCAGCTTCACCACGGGCGTACGGACCCTTTACACGATGATATGTTTTCTGGCATAATCTAACAAACTCGCGAATTTCATCAATATTTGATGGACTTCTGACCATGTTTTTAATGATCTACACCTAGAAAAGGCATATTATTCGTCTGGATAAGGAAAGGATGGGGAGCGCAGTGGCGGGTCTACGTGTGGTCAATTGAAAAGGGTCCATCTTGGTCGTCTTCAATTGAGATACTTAAACTGTATAGTAATACCTCCAGCCTGATCAGTATCACTATTCCCCTACATCCTCGACGCCCAAGTCTTTCCATACAGCGCACAACCAATATCATGTCGAAAGAACTAGTCCTGGTGATATGAATTCTCTTCTTCTCTGTTAGATCGTTTACTTATTATCACGAATCGATAGATCACCGGTATTACTGGCTTTATCGCTGGACACACCGCTGAGGAATTTTTGAGGCGAGGATATCGCGTACGTGGGTAAGTAAAAGTTCACCGCTTCTAAATCTCTCAGACGCGTATATGGTGTGTTCCAGGACAGCGAGAAGTGCGAAATATCTTACACTCGTCGAATCTATCAAGATTCCCGGATTAGAGTTTGTAGAAGTGAATGATATTGCGACTGGGGATTTTACGGAAGCTCTAAAGGGCGTTGATGCTGTTATCCACGTCGCTTGCCCGTTACCTGGAAGAAAAAGCACCGAGGAAACGTTCACTGTAAGTTATACTTCGTTGCATACGATAAAACACCGTGTCTAATCGATCCTTACTTTTTATTCGCGTTTAGACTGCAGTCGAAGGAACCTTGAATGTTATTCGGCAATCTTATAAAGCCGGAATCAAGAAATTTGTCGTGACGAGTTCCTTCGGAACTCTGCTCAGTCGTAAGTCGTCCTGACTCGCTACGATGTTAGACACTTACTTACCGTTATTAATCCCGATAGCCACCTATATGCCTGCTTTCCATGGTCTCAATATCGATGAATCCCAATGGGGTGAAACTGACGAGGAGGAGTACGAGAAGAACAAAGGGGACAAATACTATGTCTATTTCACTGCGAAAATCAAGGCAGAAAGAGCTCTCTGGGACTTTGCAGCTCAACATTCCGATATCAATATTGTCACAAGTAAGCCGCGGTGAATGAACACGTTTTCGGAATTTACTCTAACATTTTATAATCAGTTCATCCTGGATATGTCATCGGGCCTTACCCTAAAACGTTCCCTCTCCCAACCTCGGTGGAAACCATGGGCACCAACGACTTTTTGTTCGGCATGATCAACAAAGGCGAAGTGCCCTTCGCACCCAACTGGATCGTCGATGGACGTGATGCTGGGAAAGGACATGTTCTGGCCTATGAGAAAATGAGGACGCTACCAGCTGAGGACATGAAGCGGTTCGTCATCAATGGTGTGCTTCAGCCATGGAGCAAGGCCGCCGAGCACCTCAAAAAAACGAGGCCCGAAGTTGCAGACAGAATTATTCCATTGGAGGAAGTCAAGCCGCTTCCTGGTGTACTGTCGAACTTGGACAACACTCGGTCTAAGGAGATTTTGGGAATGGACTACATCCCTGTGGAACAGACGTACGATGAGGCTGTGACGGAATTACTTGCGTTGGAGAAATTGTGGAAAGGCGAGTAAATGGGTCCCTCCGATTGTGGTGGCCTGTGGGTACGTACGTTCAGAAAGTTGTGTCCTATGTAAATACTAAATATGTAATGCTAATCTTGTAAATGAGAAATTTGCTTTAGACTGCCCTCTTGGTCTTCCAAAACTCTTTCAATGGTTCACTGCGGTAGCTATATCCGACTTTCAAAATGATAAATCGGTGTTTGGATATTTATTACACACATACTGTATGTGCCGAAAGAAAACATATATTCGGCGTGAGTGGTCTGATTTGATCGGAGCTTTAAGTTCAAAGTCTCCCTGTGTGTGGCTGAATCGAAAATATTGTAAGCTTAGCCTTCGTCGTTTTATCATCCAACAATTCACTGACATGTTTACTTTCCTAATTCCTCCCGCGAAAACCTTCTCCGCTATCTTTTCCGCGGAACAAGCGTACACCGACAATGCCTCATACTTTGTCTCTCAATATAGTGAACTCCGAAAGTTCAGAAGTATCTCGACACATGTTCTGCGCAAGGCCAACCGTGCAATTTGGGACATCTAGAACGTTGCGTATCTTGGAATGCGACCTTGCAGTACTCGGTCCTTCAAGATGTCTTACTTTGGAGTATCGATGCCCTTTCTTCTGCATTTCCTTTGGCTAGCTTTCCACCTCGTGAATACCGGAAGGTCTGTGAGATGGGTTCTCGTACTCCACAAAATCTAGTTTAATACCCCGAGACTCTCCATTACAGGCTGAATCAATTTGTAAAGGCGCCGAAATGTCATCTGCTCGTAAGATTTTTACGTCCTGCATCAGTCTATAAGTCAGTAAAAGTAAATTAATTACTAGATATCAAAAGGAACCTTTGAATCGAGCAACCAAACCCGCACACCGAAGGCCACTGGCCGTGGGGATGGCCGATCATCTTCAACGACTGAACCTGCTCATTAACTATTGCTCATTATCTCATAACATGCTTGGTGAGCTTCGCCGACCAAGGCTTAATTTGGCCGATCCTGGCGCTTAATCTCATGACTAATTTTGTATTTTGGCATTTAGCGTTTCGATCTCCTTCTAATTGGCCATCGTCCCTCTCGTAATATCGGTAAGGGGCTCAATCAAGGTGTAGTATTTCGTATACTTATACTTACTCGTAATAGCATACGATAGGTACACCACATGGTCAGCAACTGGCGGGCGGAAATAGACAATTTACTCGAGTCTTTGATCATGCGGGATTGCCACAAGTTTTCGGAAGGCCTCTGGCATTGATTTAGTCCACGCGGGGACATCAAACGTCATGTCGATCTTTTTTCGGCCCCAGGCTTGAAATCAATTGAGAAGATACAGAGGCATACTCTATCGATGCTATTGTAGGAATAAAATCAAATCTGCCGCATTTTTATGACCGTAAATATGGCCAGCAACAAACCCATTATCGCTCTCTGCTCTCTTCAGTCACCGTTGCCCGAATGCTTACACACCAAAAACATACTAGTTTGTCAAGGTTAAATGCGAAGGCCTGGTCTAAGGAACGCGCGTCCGTTGAAATAATGTTATAGAAGTAAGTAATCGTGCATGGCTGCTCCTTCTACCCGGTTCCCCGAGGTTTGTTGCCCATAAACAGATTAGCAAGACTCCGAATCTTTTATGGTAATATTGCTCCCCGCCATCGAGTAAGCTACAACCTGGGACCCCTCGAAAGAGGACGCCTGATTCCACAATATCACCGGGTTGAAAGAATACACAAACCTACTATGGTCCACGTCGAACACCAGGGGCGGTGCGAAGTATATAAAGAGCTTTGATCTTACCCGGTGATTCCTCAGAAATCTCTCACTCATCTCATCCAGCCCAGCCCAACAAACAGTAAATCTTTTACAAATCAACTATGTCAGGAAAGCTAGCCCTTGTGAGTTTTATCGTGACCGATCTTGAAGATTAGGATTTAACATCGACGGTACTTTCAGGTAACTGGTGCTTCTGGTTTCCTCGCCGGTCACGTCATCGAGCAACTGCTTGCTCTTGGGTACCGCGTCAGAGGGTAAGTGTTGTTCATGACGTCTCGCGTAGATACTGTACGTTGTTTAACATCTATCTTGTTATAGCACTGCCAGAAAAGCTAAGATCGACGCCATCCGAGCAGAAAACGTGCCCAACTTCGAAGTAGTCGCCGTCGAGGATATCGCTACTGAAGACATAACGGAGGTGTTCAAAGGTCTGCAGTCGAATATTGTTACGCCGTATGCATGGAATGCTCATCGGCGTACTGTAGGTGTCGATGTCCTCCTTCACGTTGCTGCCCCTCTTCCCGGGAAGTCGCCATATGACGCTGTCGCGCATGTACGTCGTTCGATATAGGTCCTGTGCTTCTCGAGTCCACAAGTGCTCACAATGAATGCCATTCTTCCAGTCTGTCTTTGACGGCATGTTGAACGTCGTCCGTCAAGCTGAGAAGGCCGGAATCAAGAAGATGGTGGTGACCAGCACTTTCGGATCCGTGGTCCCAGACCGTGAGTACAGGAACGACATTTCTAGACAACTTGATTGATAACCCGCGCCGTTTTCCCAGCATCTTTGGCTCCTGGATTCGCAGGCTTGACCTTCAATGAAGAGAGTGAGTTCATGGTCCCAGTATTTCTTCCTTGACTTTTGGACATAGAATGACCGAATATATCTTCTATAGGCTGGAGTAAAACTTCAAAGGAAGAGATTCAAGCCAGGCCCGAGGATAGCTTCTATGCCTACTTCGCGTTGAAGGTTCTCGCCGAAAAAGAGCTTTGGGATTATGCCAAGGAGCACCCCAACGTTGACATTGCCACTAGTGCGTACAATCAGACTCGCATCCGCTTCCCAAGCTAAATCCAAAATTTACACTCATCCACCCACCCAACTTCCTTCCGTCTCTTCTAGTCCTTCCTGGATTCGCCTACGGCCCGTGGACCAAGCTCCTCCCCAGACCCACCAAAGGCTCGCCGCGTGGTACAAACACCTACCCATGGATGGTTCTGAACGGGCATTACCCGCCAACTGCACCCCCTTGGGTTGTCGATGTCCGTGACGCAGCCCGCGCTCACGTCCTCGCGCTCGACCTCCCGCCAAGCGCCCCAGGTACCAAGCGCTTCCTTGTCAACGGAGGCAACTACACATGGAAAGAAGCCGCAGAGCACCTCCACAAAGTCCGCCCCGAACTAACGACCGTGTGCAAGCCAGAGGGATTCTCCCCCTTGCCTGGACCCGTCAGTGATCTCGACACCACTAAGTCCAGGACCGTATTGGGCCTGACGAACCAGTACACGCCTGAACAGACCATTGTGGATACCATCGATTCGCTCTTGGAGCTCGAGAAGGAATGGGAAGCTCAAGCTTGAAAGAATTGCAGAATATACCAATATAGAGCATGTCTATGTATTAGCTTGCAGACTCGTGCGCGATTACGAATGGGAATTGCCATCTTTTCATATCTTTCGTATCTTCTGCAGGCCTGTTAAAAAATAATAATCCAGAGTAAGTTTTTACGCAGTGCCATGTTCTTCTCAAGTTCTTCTCGACAGCTTAATTACTCGGGATGTCAACCTCGAGTAACGATTGATTTTTCGGACACAGGAGTGGTCTTCATGATATCATAATTAACATGCATCAGGGGTAAACCACAAAACAATTAAGCTTCAACTACGTACCTTTCTGACCCGTCCAAGTATGTTCGAAAATACGTTGGAATTTCCTCCGCTATCCACGAATTCTGAATGAATGTCTGTTGATCGTCATCGGTGAAAAAATAAGATAAACTCCGCCCAGATCACGTCCCAGCGCGCCGGTGATAAATCGAACCTTGATGTGTCACACCAAAGGCGAGTCCTAGCTTGTTGTAGCACATGGTGAGGATGATTGAAGGGTTAATCATGCTTTTATTTATGAAGACCGGCTCACAGAGACCAATAACAGATGAAAGGCTCGACAAAAGTAGTATCAAACAGAATACCCTTGCATCAATCCTCTGGACCGAAGCCAGGTATGTACGTAGTTAAGGTGAATACGAATAAGCGACCCATCTCCAAAGGATGGACGATCGCAAAGTAGAGAAGAAGAATGCGGGATCGCGGCAGGCTGGCATGTCGTGAGTATAAACGCGTAAGGTGGAGCCAAAAAAGGCGTCCGTAAGAATGATGATCGATACTGTAAGGTATAAAGATAGAAACATCAAACGAGAGGGAAAAGAGAGGAAAAAGAAAGAGAGACGAGTGCGATATTCTGGCTGACGGATTCTTTTTCGTTTCCTCCGAGAATCCGTCAGACAGAAAGGAAGAAACAAAAACGGTGTCGAGGTATAGAGGAAGGGGGCCAAGATAATGCAGTTGAGGATCCGTTTTATGTATGGTGCGTAAAGTATGTTGGAGATGGGACGGTGTTGATGATGGAAACGATGATAGATGATGATGCGAAATGATGTCTATGATAGAAGGACTACACAGAAATTTTGCTACGAAAGCAATCCATCTGTTTAGAGCTCGTCGCAGAAGGGGAGGTCATCGTCGTTGTCGTCATCAGCAGAGTCGTCATCACAGTCGTCGTCGTTATCGTTATTGCTGCCGCTGTTGTTCTTGGTGTTGTCGCTAGACGAGTCGTCGTCGTCGCAGGTGTCATCATCGTCAGCACCCTTGTTGTTATTGTTGTTATTGTTCGAAGCGACTGCCTTGCCGGTGGTGGTAGCAGCTGGGGCGGCAACGGCGGTTACGCTGGCTGTGGGCCTCGAAATAGGAGTGGTGGAAAGTACGGTGGAAGAGGCACCTGGTGCTGGAACAACGACACCTCCTGAGGGGATAGCAGACACTTGAACGGTGTTGGAGACGCAAAGAACCTATCCGATCATTTTATTAGCATTCAGTCTTTCCGTTCGTCAACGTAATAAGGGACATAGTAAAGGAACCCAGACAAGATGAATTCATTACCGCTCCATTTAACTTTGTCAGGAGCGGGTATCCGTGCATCCAGGGGTGGTATGACAAAATAAGGGGCGAAATGGATACTGACCTCTCCAATGTAAATGTTACTGCAGGTCTCATCAATCTGAGGGTTGTTGAGGTAGAGAATGGTGGTGTTCAACTGGTGGTTGGACGCGACTTTGAGGCAAGTATCTCCAGGAGAGACGACGTAAGTGGTCTTGCAGTCTTCCTCGGGCTTCAAAGCAAGGCAAAGTTCGCCACCGATTTTAAGGTCAGTGCAGTCAGCCTTGTATTTGCCAGTGTTGGACACGGCGAGCTGATAACTAGAAAATCAACCATTAGGACTGTTCCGTGCTATGTCCGCTATGAAACTACTTACGTGGAGACATTCTGAGCTTGGGAGATCTTGTCGCAGTAGTCACCAGCTTGGATGGTATAGCTCCTGGAGCATTGTGTAGCAGCAACGACAGCTGATACAGAAAAAAAATTAATCCTTAGTACTGATCTCAGGACAAACGTTTACGAACATTGAGCAGAGACGGCGAGGGCGGCGACGGCGAAGAGTTGAGAGAACATGGCGGCGTGGGTTAGGAGTGGTGTAAAGAGTGTACGATTTCGAAAAGAAAGTGGGTTTCGAAAAAAAACAGGAGTAACACGACGGTGACGGGAGAGAGGAAGGAGGTGTGAAAGACGGCTGAGGGAGCAAAACGGACGGAAAAATAGAAGGAACGAACCAGGTCCAAATGTAGCCAATCTTCAGCTCTTGCCAACCGGCAGATCCCGCTACCCGGTATTGTGCTGACAAATCCCTGCCTCGGAAGTCTCGATGGACCATCTTAGGTTACAACAAAACTACTTACGTCTCACAATTTTTCAAATCCTTTACAAACGAAAAATCTCTTTGAAGCTGAATGAGGAATATGACCAGAAAAATTTGACTCTGTTGGACTTTGTTGAACTTCGGAGCTGGATAAAATTCATCTTGGCATCGGTCTGTCCACGCCGGCCTTGCTCGGTCATGACGCAACGGGCGAGGTTTCGACAGGGGGAGCACGAGGGTACTTAACACCAGGTAATGTACAGTTGAGATCAGTCTCGAGCTCAATTATCCAGAATCCTTGGCTCTGAGACTTGTCGTTGTCGTTGTAAATGACCATTTCTAGGAGTTTTTAGGTCAGTTGGATCCGATTTGGACCAATGGCGCTATTAGTTAGGAACAAACAGCAACGACCGAGGTCGACAAAATGAAAATGACAATTATTAACAATAGCCACCGTCGATTGAAGGCTCGAGGATGTGCTCGGCCGCCAGCGCTTAAACG
>Ga0247779_1001292_pt1 | contig 12334 bp, 13 predicted proteins | sample UWRJL221509R5_FD_179925 | JGI IMG/M metagenome (GOLD analysis project Ga0247779, IMG submission 179925) | Plant litter microbial communities from Arlington Agricultural Research Station in Wisconsin, United States - UWRJ-L221-509R-5 | ecosystem: Environmental > Terrestrial > Plant litter >...
GTTTTCATGTTTCATACACTTGCAGCCCACTTCATTCAAGAACAAAATTTATCAAAACTATCTTATACATTGTGCCAACTACATGTCTACAAAAACGCAAGAAGCAGATATTAAGATACACAAAGCCCGGGGCATGTTGACAGAAATTACAGTTCCACATCTTCAGCGTCAATTTCATTCTCTATGTCATCAAAAATGTTGTTATCCATCAATGTATCAAAATAAGCAGCATCATGTAGGCGCTGCACAGTAGACGGAACTGGCAGAGTGAATCTGCGAGATGGAGTCCCTGGCGGCAATATATCTTCATCTGAATCGCTCTGCATAACTGAATCATGATTGGAGGTCCACCACACTTCTTCATGGTGTACTGGTGAGGGGGGTACTGGTGAGAGGGGTAGAGCAGGCTCTGAGTCGTTTGTCAGGGATGGAACTTCACCAGGCAAAGAAGGCGATGGAACACTAGCACTGTGACCATGGCAGCGGGATTTTGAAAATGAACGCCAATTATTGTCTAGATCAAAGTCCAACTCCTCAGCGTTGGGAATTCCCGCTTGAACATTGGGAAGTGGAGATACATCGGATTTTTGAACCAGAGGAAGTGTTGGCGGGATTGTTCCAGAACACCTGTTCTCACGCCTTTTGGTGAACAACTGCCAATCGTCATCCAGATCATCTGTCACTTCAGGAAAATTGGGCGCACAGACAGGGGACAATATAGGGGATGAATCTTTGGTGGGAGCGGGTGTTGGGTGCACTTTGGCGTCGTTTCGCCTTTTTGAAAAGGCACGCCAGCTGGTTACAATGTCGTCTGAATTATCTTCAAGCAGAGCGGATAATTGGGGAGGCGCTTGCAGAATGGCGTTTATATTGGAGCGCCGACCTTGACGATGCCTTGCTGCAATCCAATCATCATCGGGATCTTTGTCAAGTGAAACTAACAGAGGGAAGGGGACAGAAAGTGGATCTGATGGCGGCACTTGTTGAGCGGATGAACATTGGCCTTCAGCGGGGATTGGGCGGGTTTTCAAAATGGCGGGAATTGAGGATAGATGAGCCATATTATTTGTTTTGATTGGAGCAGCGGGGTTGGTATCAAATAGCGGGTTATTCACAGAAATTTTCATCAACGCAAGACGATGCACTTCCATAGAGTAGGAAATGTTATCACAATTCAGGGATCCTGTGTATGAATTTGCAGGCCATGTGTTGTCATCCCACCATGCATTGTGATAGGTATCAACAACTGCAATGGGATCATTGGAGGGGATATTTTCATAAATAAAATCGATCATGTCGTCACTAACCGCAAGCGGGAGTTGGGATTCCCCAACAAGACTTAAACTAGAATAGAGGCAGCGGAGAATCTGTGGAATTGAGATCTCATATTTATGGGCTGCTGCTAAACCGAGTGTGGATAATGAAAATTCCTATAAATAAGCATGCCATGTGACATTGAGGGTGTGAACAGACAATCAAATTTGAAATGATGCCTACAATTTCCTTTTTGAGCAGGGCTTGCTTCCATTTTTGAACAGCGAGGTCTGTACCAGCCAATATGACACGAAGTGCCTTGATGGCGCGTGAGGCTTGGTAGTTCAAGCGACGTTGCAATTCAATTTGAAGTTTTGTGCTATTTGGATCATCTCCAAATGCTAAGTGAAAATTGGATGGCACAGGTAGGGACATTGTTTGTGGTGGGAAGGAAGAAAAAAAGCTTATGTAAACATTTAACCCGACATCGTTTTTAAACATGCACCAAATATGTGTATACTATAAATTAGGTAACCTTAGGTAATCACTATTATGCTCAATAAACAACCGTTGAGCGCGAGTTGCAAGATCCCGCCATTGGGCAGCTTGCCGAGCAGCATAAGCAATGGGACCTGATGGTAGTAGATTGTGGCGGGGAACATTGCGCCATGTATCACTTTTATAAATAAAATATTTCACTGTCCATTGCATCTCATTATTGACGAGTAGTTCTTCTTCCTTCCAACGTTGATAGATTGCACGGCCTCTGAGCCAGTGGACACGTTTAACTGCAAGAACTTTATTAAATGTATGCAACAGAAAATATCATAATGAATCACTTACACTCTAGCATGGTAGCGGGATCTTCAGGTGGGCTAAAAGCTGGATCATCTAAATCGGGTCCCAGACGAGTGCGGACAGTTTGCCAAATCCACGAGAGCTTGATATTAGATGAACCAGGTGTATTAAAGTCAAGGACTGCAGTACTTGATTTAGTGTGTTCTTTTTCCAAAAACTGGTACCTCATCAGAAGATCCGCTTCAGCCCCCAAAGCAATCATGCGTGCGCGAGCACGATTATACATACGAGCATGAAAAGCTATCCTTGTATTAAGCCCATCCACAGCTGTGCGGGCACGTGTTTTGATGTCTTTGCTAGTGGCAGGTCGGATCAGGTCAGAAAAGTGGAATGATTTGTCCGCAATAAGGTCACGTAAATGTGTTAATTGCGACTCTGCTTGAAAGATGCATAGTTCAAGTTCTTCCTGTCTGTATAATCCATTTGTGGCTCCATTTGAAGGCAAACACAAAGGGAAATTCTCAAGCTGGCGGGATTCCTGAATCATGTACATATCTGGGGCGGAATTATGAGCGGGTGGTTGAATGACTGGCGGGTTGTCTGGCGGGTTTGTGGCCAAATAGTCACCAGGGAAAATAGTACTGTCCCACTCAATTTCATCACCCTGAAAGCTTGTTTTATCTCGATTGTCTAGAATTTCTTGAACACCAGCTTGAACTCTGAGCCGGGTTAGCTGGTCAAGCAGCGGGCCCAAAGACTCCCGCAAATTTTCAATTTTTTTTGCTTCTGGCTCATTGTGTTGCCGTCCTAGCCTGCGAACCCGCTCAACAATGTCTATTCTATGAGTTGAAATTCAGAATTATGGCAAGAATCACACATAATTTTGTGACTCACTGTATTTCCTCAACAAAAAAAGCAAATTCAAGCCACGCCTTCACTGAAAATTCCATATTGCTGCCGCTGAAGACATTGGGTTGTGATTCTGGAGCCCCGCCACGAAACCCGCCAATATGAGGAGGCCTTGTACCAGTGATCGGGACATAAATATCCATTGCAGCCACATTGTCCACTCTCTCGCGCTCAGCACGTTCGATAGCGGATCTCCATGTATCAACAAGTTGCTGACCAAAGGTTTTGCAAAGATTAAGAAAATATTGTTTATAATGAACATGTTTTTCTTTAGCGGTCTTCTTCCTTGAACAGAGGTAGAACGACATGTTTAATGCCTTTTTGTGGTTGGAATCACAAGCATGATCATCCAAGACCTCTGCCCGATGTGCCAGGCTTGCGGTACATACAGAAGGTGAAATCTTATTAAGAACCGACCACAATGCTTCCAATATTTCCCCGCTAGTAATGGCAGCACCGGGAATAAATGAAGGCGCAAAACGGAAAAAACAATCATCTTTATGGCCATGAACATGGAACATTCCAATGGCTTTATCAATGATCAGACCCTGTGGGAGTTTGTCACCAATCCGCCTTTGTAAATGGACCCAATATTGGCATGCAATGTCATAAATTATCAACAGCCCTTGGTCGGGCTGAAGTTCAATGTTCTCAATAGATTTCAGAAACGCATAGTCAACATTTTTTTGTTGTTCACCCTTGAAAAGGTCCACAGATCCGCCAGGGCAGAAACATCCATGTCGGGAACATGCAACACCAACCCGCCCTGTCACATCACAATTGTTGGACGGTTGTTGGGCCATTTTTATGACATGGAAGCGATTCTCACAAAGTGCTTTCTAAAATGAAATAAATGTTATACTATTGAGTTCATGTTTTTTTTCAGTGAATGCTCACCGTTGGTATTTCAGCTGCTGTGCTGAGGAAGTTCTTATATTGAATGCTATTTGGACTTATCCCGCCGCCATCCATAAGCCAAACATCTTTATTCGGCTGGTGAGATTTTACATGATCTGCCTTGAAGTTTCCATCGGCGGCCAGTTGCAAGCGGTACATCCACGCATTGGCATGCTCCCGCCAATTATCGGGAATATTCTTGCCTTGCTGGGGACAGGCAACACAGAAATTAGCCAATTCACCGTTGTCGGCTTTGAGCGGGTCTTTTCCATTATGACCATATCCCGCCCATTTGAGCTTCTTCATCCAGCGCCAAAGACGGGTTAAACGACGGAATTCATGAATTACATTGACAACACTGGCAGGATCTAATGAGGAGGTGATTCTGCGCAGGTAGTGATAGAATTGATGGGCAGTTGCTTTCATCTCCAAGTTACATAGGCGATATTGATCTAACAGACCAGCGGTAAATAGTGTACGAATTTTTTTGAAACTAGAGGGAATTAAGTTGGCAGCCATAAGGTCCATCGGAAGTAAATCACCGCCCTGGCAACTGCAAGATACCATCCCAATGTGGTGGATCCCGCTAGTATGCACAATTCGAACATACATTATTTGAGATACGTTGGGAAAATCACCTGGAAATTGGACCCTTGGAAACGGTACCTGGCCATCAAACCCGCTGTCCTCATTGGCTTCCAGATTTTCGCTATTGGAATTTTGCCTCTGGTGCCCGCTGGACCTGCCACTGTCCACTTCACCTGTTAAATGGTCGCTAGACAAATATTGTGGAAGTGAAGCTGGGACCCAAGAATTGTGATCATCTGGTTCATCGTCAGTGGGTTCAAAAATGTCTTCCCCACTTCTGCCATATATTTCTTCAATGTAGGAGTCTATCATCAGATTTTCCTCCATCTCTCTTTGGATATTGACTTTATCCAATGGGTCATCAACGGAACCAGATCTTTCAAAGGGCGCACTTTCTTCCCGACCAACTGGATTGGCGGGCATTTTGTCATTGGCAGCAGGACTTGTGGCGAGTAATACTTTCTCCAGTGAATCTTTGCTTTCCTCATCTCTCTCTAGCTCCTTGACATACGCTCTGAGATTATCACATATCATGTTTCCCTGATGTGGGACAAGGACATAACACCCCACTTCCCAAAGATGACTGTTCTCAAAGTGAGACCCGACCCATTTAGCAACTCGATGCAGCGGGTTTTGCTCATGCGTTCTCCGCATACATTTCCGACACAGCATTTGACCTGCCAAGCAATCCCGACATCGCCATATTGCACAGGAAGCGGATCTACAGGATGTGCAACTCATCCCTTCTGCGGGTAAGCTTTCTTGACGCAGATGTGCCAGCAATAAAGGTGCAATTCTGTCCACAAATTGAACAATATAGTCACTTTGAGTGGTCTGAGGAGATAAAAGGGTTTCATGTAATTAAAATCTCAGTTATTGTAAATATATTTAACTTACCTGTTTGCGCTTTTGGTGGGCGTCTGCTTGGTCGGGTTGCGTAATGCTTGATGTTGGCTCGGGGAGTGCCGGGTTGGGCGCTTCGCCGGCGCCTGTTTGTCCTAAAGACTGCTCTTCAAAGTCATTTACACCTAATGTGGTGTTCCTCGCTGAAGATAGTGGCGGTATGGGGCTATGTTCCTCGCCATTGATGCCACACAGGATAATTCTTCTCCTTTTCACAGTTATTTCCCCATCCTCATTCTGATGTCTCTCATTTGCATAACTGACAACCTCATCCACCGCATTGACTGAAATTGCGGTCTTTTTGTGCTGTCGCCGACCCATTCAAAAGAGTTAAAAGATGTGGGTGGATAGATAAGCAATGATCATCGTACTTCTGGTGCATGTACTTATGTAGTTTGCATGAAATTAAATACACATGTTTGAGGTGTGATAGAACTGCATTATGTCTCAAACATGTGAGACCCATGTAATACATATGTTTACCACATGTAAGACACATGTTAAACACATGTTCATTTAACGCCCTACTAATGGCTGAGTATAATAACACACATGTAAAACACATGTTCATTTTGTGTCATTTATATATATATATATATATACAACCCCCTACCAACGTCTGAGCATAATAACCTCTCTATCTAACCCTTAGAATGGCTAGGGATCCGGATCGTCGGTCAAAAAACCTTCAATGCAAACGAATGCAAATTAATGCGAGAGCTCAAACCTGGGTACATGAAATGCCTCAATGCTGCAGAGAGAAAGAAATATGTGTCGAACTTTATTTGGACGGCTCTCTGTGAGCATTGGAGAAGGAAAACCGGCAATTCAGAAATTCAAAATGCAGGGACTAAGGCGGTGGTTTGTGGTTTCCTTGTACTTTCAAATATATTTGCTAATGGCGAACAGAACCTAGCTATATTCATTCGCAATAATTGGCATCAAGCCAAGCCAACCTATGGCCCCGCCTTTCGACTAATTGTCAAAAAATCTAGTGTGGTATGGGAGGTTCATCGTGCCACAGTTGAAGAAGAGATTGCGCGCCTGATTGAAAGAGCGGCTGAAATGGGTACTTCCAAGGCATGGCTCCCAAAATATGCTACAGCAGTGAGAAATATCTGGAACTCACTTTCATCCGCTGAGCGGGATCACATTGAGCGGGAGACAGAGCGGCGGTCTCGGGAAGGCCTTTCCCTCGAGATGAAAGCAAAGTATGTGGTGGGAAATGTGTTTATCAGCAACTTATTTATCTCTATAATCTACCTTGCTCAGGAATCGTAATCGAAATATGCGTCAGCGCTTGGAAGATGCAGCTACAAAGAACTTCCTCGAAATGGATGTCCTCTCCATTAATTTTGTCATTTTCCGCAACCCGCTCGGGGAGTTGGAGGTTGATATGTGAGTACATCCCGACATCTGGTTTGCTGATCATGCCTCTAAATCCCACTGCCAGCCATGACCGAATTTCTCATCTAATTAATCTTGGGCCAACATTTTCATTGGGTGAGCAGTTTCCACAAGAGGTTCGCTCATTCAAAGAAGTTCTCGCGCGATATGTCTCAAAGTTGCGCAACTACATCAAGGAAGAAACGGCAAAGAATCCTGATGGGAAAATTATGCGTGGGATTCACACGAGTCTTCTGCACTCAAGCGGGACTTTGATACCAGAGATAAATCCCGCTGGATCAGCCGTGTTGCGGGATGATGCTATTGAAATTACACAGGATGGCTACCCAAGACTCAGGCCGACCTTTAAAATTGAAGCAGTGGATAGGGAGGTCTTGGAGGAGGTTATGCACCAATATCTGGGACAGCAGTATTGTAAGTGTTTTGTCACTCATATACCCTCGGTACTCTTGTCCATCATTAATCAGAATAATTTTTCAGTTATTGCGACTGGAATGCAGCGGCCTCATGTTCCATGGACTGCAATACAAGGACAAGATCGACTATTTGTTGATCGTGAATATGTTCCAATTGGTTTCCGTTTTCTATCACCACGCAGTCTCATTAAGGAGGAAATTATTGAATTCTTGAAGCATATAATCAAACGTCAAGAGACTTATAAGTCCTTGCACCAGGTTTTTAGATTTAGAAAGATTACAGCGGGTCGAGCCCAAAAATCCCCTGTGGTTGATCCATTATATCCGTCCGCTGATGAAAATTCATCAATTGCCGCTCCGAACAAGAAAAGCATTGCTAAGAAGACACCATATGTTTCAAGAATGGGCATTTCAGTCAATCCTGAGGTGCTGTCTGTGACTAGCCAACCTCCTCCCTTTCAGAGTGCATTACTCGCTGTCGAAAAAAATGGTCGTGCGAGTAAGAACCCTGTACCAGATCCTGCAACATTCCCGCCTACAGTTTCTAACAATCCTGCCATAACTTCCGACAACAATCCTGCCATAAACAAAATATTGCTTCCTTCAGATACTGTAACACCCACTTGGCAAACCTCCGCTGATAGGAAAGATTCCAGTTTCTTCCCCACAAATCCGATTCCCACCATCAGACCAGTGCTACCAACCCCACGGGATACAGTGTCACCAGCTCCAGCTTCACCTTCTCCGCGTAATGAAAACACTGATTCTGCATCAGGCACGCAGATTTCTGTTCCCGCTGCTAAGCCCGCACACCCAAGACCCCGAAAGAAACAGCGTGGCACCAATTTGCCAAATGAAAAGGAACAAACTTTTTATTATCAGACAATATATGGCGATGACAACTTGTCTGTTGAAACTCTAACACCCAGTATTGGATCTGCACATGCACCCGCTCCTGAAATATCCGCTCCTCAAGAACCCGCTCCTGAAATATCCGCTCCTCAAGAACCAGCTCGATGCATATCTGCTGCAGAGCACAATCAAAACCCGCCAGCCAACAAAAAAGCAAGAAAGAAGACTGCAGATGAACGTGCCTTGGAAGAAGCCAGTAAGCTTTCTGTGGCTGGGAAACGACGTAGTATAGGCAGGGTTCGGGATTCCTAGCCCAGCTTGCACAATCAATGTATATATTATCATTTCATACATACCTTTTCAAACATGATTTCAAATTTTCAGTCATGATTAGATGAGACAATTTCAAGTATATATATATTTAAATGATCTAGTCCAAGTGCTGCTTGGACTAATCACAAATGACAAAGTAAAAATATAAAAATATAAAACCCGCTACATCACTTTCGGAAGTTGAGCCAAAAAAACATTTAGGGCGTAGGCTCAAAGTCAACTTCATCTTCAGGTGGAGTCGTTGCGGGGAGTTGCTTTTTCTCAAGACGTGGAGATCGACGACGAGCATCGGACATTGAGACTGATTGTCCACGCTGGCGGGTAGCAACAGTCAAAACAGGAGCGGGTGGTGGCATAATAGTAGTGGGGGCAGGTGGTGGAATAATGTTAACGTCCATGTCATCATGCTCCTCAGAGGGAATTTGGACAGTGCTTGATGCAGCGGGAACAATTGTTGGTGAGGTTTGTGCGACAGATATGGCGGCAGTTGGTGTTGGTGTTGGCGGCATAATTTGTAAGTGTGGAATTTCCGTCGGCAATTCCATATCCGCATCGGCATCTCGGTCCAACATTGCCATTTCCTCGTCAAGGAAATCTATGATGTCTTTGCCACCTTCCCAGTCATTTTCAGTGAGTGCAGAGGTTGGTGCAGATTCTTCCACATTTGGGTCAGCGGGTGTTAACACAACGACGATATCATTGGCCAAGCTACTGGTCGTGGTTGCAGCGGGGGTTGGGGCATCTGTAGACGTTTGGATATCAGCGGTGATTTCTTTGTCTTCGATATCCGCATCTGGCATCTCTGCATCACTTCCATTGTCCAACGTATCGTTTGTCCCACTGGTCTCATCTGCGCTGTTTTCACCGTTATCCCATGTCGTGTCTCGCTCGTCCTCCAAACTTTTGATCCTGTCACTAAGATGCTTTAGGACAGGCTCAAAGTGAAGCTGATGACTTTTTTCGTCGCGGGTTTTTTCGGCTTCTTGCTCCATGGTTTCTATGCACTTGTTTAACATGTTGCATGCGTCCTCGAGACGGGTAATGAAGCGCGTTTGTTCAGCAATTGTCCGACTTTGCTTGTCAACGGTAGCTTGCAGTACCTGCATTGTTTTCTGGCAGGCTTTTACATTTTTCTCGTTGGTCTCAGCGGTGGTTTCAAGCGCAGATATCTGGTTGAAAAATGAGACTTTGGTAAGCTCAGTAGCATCCTGCCTCACTTTGTTGAATGACGTTTCACCGCCAAGTTTTGTAATGAAATCCCGCAACGAGCGGATGTTCTTGGTGTTCTTGTTACACCACTCCTCGTAGCGGTCGCATTGTGTCTTGAAAACCCCGTTCCATTGGGACTCGAGCTGCTGCAGCATCTTGATGTCCACATCCCGCTCTTTCTGAATTGCCTCCAAGAAATCTTCTACATCCATCAAGCGGCTGTCCACAGTCCCAATCTCTGATTCCAGAGCACCAACTTGCGCATAAAAACTTTCAGGTTCATCATTGCTTGGTGAGAAACGGGATGATGGTTGTTGGCGGGTATGTGCAGGAATCTTGACTGGCAGGCGTCCTTTGTCCGAAGATTCAAAAAATGTTGTTAAGTAGAGGGGGGTAATAAGTGGCGGGGTTTCAAGAGCATCATCTTGGGCGGGCTCTGATGCGGCAGGTGTGGGGGGGACATTGTCGATTGCTAAAAAATGCACTGTAACACATTTTATTTCGTTAATAACATGATAAATTTGGATTAAATGTGCTTACCATGGCGGGAAACCGCTTGCAACGATGATAACTTGGCCTTTTTTTCTGAGACAGCAGATTGGTTGCTGTTTGACGGCCCAGCCATAACAATATCTTCCGACGCAATTACCTTGCTGCCACTAGCGGGATTGGACTGAGTGGGCTTTGGGCCCAACAAGGGAGTGGTGGTGTTTGTCTTTTTCACAGGGAGAGCGGGTTTTTGGGCGGAGGTAGAGGCGGGTTTTTGGGCAGTGGAGGTGGAGGCGGGCTTAGGGTCAGAGGTAGAGGTGGGCTTTGATGTGGACTTGCTCGGCCTGATAATGACTGGTACCATCCCCAAACGGGTGCCTTTTGGAGGCCCAGTCCGAATCATTGGGTTTACTGCTGTGCTTTGATTACTGCGTCGAATTTTGCCGGTTGAGTTTTCATCAACCGCCATGGAGTCATCATCGTCTTGCACGTGTTCGGAACTTTTGATAGTACGAACTTTGCGCCTTTTTGCAGCGGGCTCTTCATCTGGGTCTTGGTCGCGGGATTTTGCTTTGCCCTTGTCTTTGCGGGTAGGCGGAAGTTTGACAGGAGCGGCTTCTGGCACTTCAGTCTCCGTGTCGGTTGGGTGGTTGTCGGAGTCATTGACGATCTTTTGCTCAACGAGATATCGACAGCGCTTGTTGTTTTTTGAGCATCCCACACACGCTGGAATCTTGCCTTCCTTTGTCCTATTTGTCTGCTGTCGCACTTTGCATTTTACCTCTTTTTTCGAACAAATCTCACAGCCGAGAATATTGATTTGTCCAGTTGATTTGACATGTCTCCCACTTTTGGGCGGAGTGGGGTTTTGTTTCTGAGCGGATCCTGTTGATTTTCCTGTGTTCGAGGACCCTGCCACTGCATTTTGACTTCCCGCCGGTCGTGAACGACCCTTGGGCTGAGCGGGAGTGGCGGACATCTCAGACTCGCGCTTTCGCTTTGAATTTTTGGCAGGCTCTGCGGGTTTTGGTGACCCTGAAACATGAAGAGACCCCAATGCCTCAGTCATGGCAGTGCTGGACGACCGACGACGGGCAGCGGGTTTTTGGGAGTCAAGAATGGCGGGATCAATTGTTGCCAATTTTTCTTGCTGACGGGGTATAGTGGCGGGTTGTGCTTGACCGGGTTCTGAGGTGGGAATGTTAGTGGTGGCACGTTGGCGGAATGCCTTTAACAATTCCAAACCCTGGGCACGAAAGGTTTGGACGGAAATTTCTTTGTTCTCGTAGGCAAGGTAAATCTTCAAAAAAGGGAACAAAAAAACTTGGGGGGGGTACAACGTGACTTTGTCCAGTACCCCCACACGGCGTGTTTCCATGATGCTATCCTGCAAGCGCAAAGTTGATTTTTAGCAAAAAGACATGAAAAAAAAGCTCACTATCATTGACATCTTGTCATCCATGATCTGGTCGATGTCGCCCCCTTCCTCCAAGACCCTAATGACACTGCTATCACAATCTTTGACAGCAGCAAGAAAGAGCTTTGCAGTGGCATAAGGAGAAGGCATTGTAAATATAGAATTGCAGTTAGCGGGAGAGGAACGGGGAATGGGACTTTAATGGGACTTTGTTTCAGCAAGGAAAAGGCGGGAATCTTTGAGACACGGAAGGAAAGAGCTGAATTTGAACTATGACTAAATAAATGCAAATAATGGCAGCAATCAACGGTGTTTGTCCCACGTTAGAGTTAACACGTGTTGCTAAACAGTGCTATAAATACCATCCATCTGTGTCAATGAGAAGTCACATTCCTAAGTCATTACCTAATCTCAAAAATCCCGCCAAATTAAGATCTAAGATATATATATACCCCTGATGAATCCAGTTCCCTTTGCTCTGATAGTCCGCCCAGGGGATTAAGCTGTTCTAAAAAATGTTCACCTGGTTGGGAATATGTTTTATACGCAGTAACATCATTACAGATTTGTATTCAAATAGAAAACCACCAAGAAATTTTTATAGGTTCTGAAATGTGATTTTTGACCCAAATAATTCTATTCCTCGCTTAAATTTACCCATGCAGGCCAAAATCCTCAAAACCCGCCAACCAAACCCTGCCACCCCGAAAATGCACCAAATCCGCCAGCCCAAAATATATCAAAACCCGCCACCCCAAATTCCATCCAAAACCCGCCACGCCAAAATTCACACAAAACCCGCCACGCCAAAATTCACCCAAACCCGCTATCCCAAAAATCCAGCCAACCCGCTACCCCAAAA
>Ga0247779_1001293_pt1 | contig 12334 bp, 8 predicted proteins | sample UWRJL221509R5_FD_179925 | JGI IMG/M metagenome (GOLD analysis project Ga0247779, IMG submission 179925) | Plant litter microbial communities from Arlington Agricultural Research Station in Wisconsin, United States - UWRJ-L221-509R-5 | ecosystem: Environmental > Terrestrial > Plant litter >...
GACCGCCTCGACTTCCACCCCGGCAAGGTCAGGAGCAGCTTCTACGCAGCCCAAGGCAAAGGGACCGACCATCGGCGGCTTCAAGGACGGGGACGCCGCTCTGGGAGCACCCATCGCAAGCCGTGGGCGTCCTCGTCGTCAGCCACGCTTGACCCGTTCACGGACTTTGGCGTCGGGATCAAACTTGGGAATGTTCGGGTCGACGCCAAGCCGGCTACCCACGGCCTTGACGATGGCCTTGGTGCTCTTGTGCTCGCCCACGAGGACGCCTAGCCGTTGGGTCGCCTCGTCGGCCTTGGCCCAAGCAGCCGTGTCGGCTGTGATGTAGCCCCGTGTTGAAACCGGACCCCCTTCAGTGAAAAGTAAGGGAGAAGTCCGATGGCTGAAAATCAGGGAAATGAAACCGGCAAGGGCGTCAAACGCCAGCGTCGCCAATTCAGTGCCGTGGAGAAGCGCCGGGATCAAATCTTCAAAAACCCAATGACCACTGCGGCGGCCATCGACCGCCTCGTGCACCACTCTGTCATCCTTGAGTTCAATGGCCCAAGCATCAGGGCCGAGGAGGCCAAGAAGCGAAACCCCAAGACGCCGCCCCAACCATCCCCGTAACCCAACGACAACTACCGGCGACAATTACCCCGTTTCCCGGAGCACTTCGCTCCAACCACCCTGCTCGGCTCTGCAAAAATAATTGTCGTTCAAGTGCAGAACTAGTTGACGTCGATCATTCCGAGGCCGATCAACTACGGTTGATGGCGACAGTCGGATGCTTGCGGAACCCGGAACCCGACTTCCGATAGCAGACAATCCCAACCCGCCCGTCATCCCTTCGCGTTTCCGCGTCCCCGGATCCAATGCCCGGAGAGCGCTGCTCGCTGCTCTGGCACTTGAACGTGCCTCAAGTGGAAGGCCCGGTACTCGGCGAAGTTTTTGGCTGCGCCCTCGATGTGAGCCAGGTTGCCGAGGCTACCCTGGCTCCGTTTGCCCGGACCACAAACAATGCCTTCTCGAATCGCTGCTGAAGCCCGGGAAATTTAGGCGCACGTGCCATGTTCGCTCTCCATTTCTATCACGATAGGTCGGTGCGTTCTTCAGCTACGGTGCGTCGACGCCACCTAGCCTTGCACAAGCGTCGCATACCGCTGATACAACCCCGCCGGCAGCGCCGTCGCCAACCGCCACGTCACGGCAATCGGCCGATTGCCCTCATGCGACTGATACACACCCTGCCCGCAGAACGCATACGGCGCCTCGGGATCCGTCCGAACAAATAGAAAGAAACTCCACCCGTTCCCCGGCGACTCCACGTACCGCTTCCCGCTCTCCCTGAGCACACTGGCCACACCCTGCGTCTCCCAGTGAAACAGCGTGGGCGAGATCGCGTAATCCCGATACCGCGTGGTCGGCGAAAAACTCTTCGCCGACTTATCCAAGGTGATGAACAGCAGCTCGCGCTGTCCGGCGACCTTGAGGATGCCCGCTTGCGGCACGCCGCCCTTGGCGCCCGGCTTCGCGTAACCGACGGCGGCGGCGATCTCTTGCCGCGTGTAGTGCCGATGCAGCGCGAGCGGCCAGTCGGGGACGGGGTAGATGTCTTGCGGCAGCGCGACGCGGTCTTCGAGCACCGTTACCAGTTCCTTCAGTTCCTCGGTCAGCGCCGGTGTACGGAGTGGCGCAAGCGTCTCCGCTGCGTCGCGCACGATGCCGCGCGAATGCAGCTGGAAGCCGAGCATGGTGAGCCGCTTCACATCGTTCTCTGCGACGCTCAGGACTGGCTCCTGCGCGTATTTCAGCCAGGTGCGGAGGCGCGTGGGCTCGTCCACGTGCAGCAGGCGTCCGAGCCGCTTGCTGGTGTTGTCTTCGTCTGCGTTGGCGTGCTCTTGAAGCAGACCTGCTTCGCGGCGAATGGTCGTCCACCCGCCGACGGCGTACACGTCTTCGACGTCGCGGCCGGTTTGGTCCAGGTAGGCGGCGAGCGTGACGGGCGTGCCCTTGGCGACTTCGCGTAGGTCGTCGACGACGCGGCTGCGCCGGTTGAGTGTTTGGCGCAGAGAACTCAAAATCTGGTCGCGAGCGACGGCATCGAGCTGCAGCGCGCATCCACTCGGCAGCAGGGGAAATCCGTGCTCGACGGCTTTCAGGAGGTTCGCGCGGGGGAGGCCGGTGAGGGCGGCGTAGGTGAGGTCGAAGCGGAATTCGGCGCGGTGTTGGCCGATGAAGTCGAGCACCACGCAGGTGGTCTTGTGCGGGTGGTGGCGCAGGCCGCGGCCGAGCTGTTGTAGGAACAGGCTGGAGCTTTGGGTGGGGCGCAGGAGCAGCAGCGTGTCGACGTAGGGTAGGTCGACGCCTTCGTTGTACAGGTCGCAGGTGCACAGCACGTTCACTTCGCGCTCGCGCAGGCGGCGGGGGGCTTCGCTGCGTTCGGCGCTGAGGGTGTTGCCGTGCACGGCCAGGGCGGGCAGGCCGCGGGTGGTCAGGGCTTTGGCCATGAACTCGGCGTGCTCGACGGACGCGCAGAAGGCGATGGCGCGCACCGAGCGCAGGTTGCCCACGCGGCGCTGTAGCTGTTGCAGCACGAGATCGACGCGCGCGTCGTTGCCGGTGTACACGTTGGCCAGGGCGGCGAGGTCGTAGCCGCTGCGGGTCCAGCGCACTTGGCTGAGGTCGGTGTTGTCGGAGATGCCGTAGTACTCGAAGGGCACGAGTAGCTGGCGCTCGAGCGCGTGCCACAGGCGGAGCTCGGCGGCGATGTGGCCGTCGAAGTCGGGCAGGAGCGATTTGCCGTCGGTGCGTTCGGGGGTGGCGGTGAGGCCGAGCAGGATGTGCGGGCGCAGGTTCGGGATCAGCGCGCGGTAGGAGTCGGCAGGCGCGTGGTGGCACTCGTCGACCACCACGTATTGAAAGTGCTCGGGGCCGAAGCGCGTGAGCAGGTCGCGGCTGGCCGCGCTTTGGATGGTGGCGAACACGTGGTCCCAGCGCGTGGGCTCGTTGCCATCGGCCAGGAGCTCGCCGAACGCGCCTTCGTGCAGGGCGTGGCGGAAGGTTTGGCGGGCTTGTTCGAGGATCTCTTTGCGGTGCGCGAGGAATAGCAGGCGCGGCGGGATTTGCGCGGGGCCGAGTTGGCGCACGTAGTCGAACGCGGCGACCACGGTTTTGCCCGTGCCGGTGGCCGCGACCACCAGGTTGCGGTGCCGGCCGTGCACGCTGCGCTCGGCGGCCAGGCGATCTAAAATCTCTTCTTGGAAGGGGAAGGGGCGGAGGGCGAAGAAGAGGCCGGGGGCGTTGAGCGCGCTCGCGTCCGCCGGGGCGAGGGCGTCGCGGAGGCGCGTGCGGGAGGCTTCGCTCGTGGGGTCGAAGGCTTCGAACTCGCTGTCGTTCCACAGGCTCTCGAACGTGCCTTTGAAACGGTCGATGACATCGGGCATGTCCGCGGCACACGCCTTGACCATCCATTCTTGTCCGCTTCCTAGCGCGGTGGAGGTGAAGTTGGCGGAGCCGATATACGCGGTATCCAAGCCTGTTTCCCGGCGAAACAGCCAGGCTTTGGCGTGTAGGCGCGTGCGCCGGTCGTCGTAGGAGACTTTGACTTGAGCGTGGGGCAGCGCCGCCAGCAGCTCGACCGCGGCCAGCTCCGTGGTCTTGGTGAACACCGTGGTTAGCACGCGCAGCCTCAGCTGGGACGCCGCCACGTTTTGCGGCGCGCGCTGCGCGAAGCGCTCGAGTGCGTCGCGCAGCAGGCGCACGCCGCCCACGGTGATGAACGCGATCAGCACATCGATGCGATCGGCCGAGGCCACTTCGCGCGCGAGCTCGCTGCCCAGGTTCGGCTCCGCGCGATTGCGCGTGAGCAAGGTGCTGGTGGCGAGCGGCGTGTGCGGGCGCTCGTAGGGCGCCGCACGGTGAATCGAGCGCAGCTCCGTGCCCGGCGCCTCCACGCGCTCTTCGGCTTGCAGGGCTTCGAGCAAGCGATTGACGAGCGCTACCTGCGCGCCGGGCTTGTCTTCCCCGCGCACCGAGTCCAGCACGCGCTGCACCTCAGCCGCCAAGTGCCGCGCCAAGGCCACGTGTGAATCGGCGGGATCGAGCGGCTCGGTGGTTGCGCTTTGGCCGGGCTCGAGGCCCCGCAGGTCCTCCGCGAGCGCGCTCGTCACCACGCGCTCATAGAGCCCTTCAGAGAGACGCCCGGCCATTGTTTAGGATTGTTTCGCGAATCGCTAGGGGGCGTCAACTTGGTCCAGCAGCTCGAGTGCGGTGAGCCCCAGCGCGATAGTCGGGCCTGGAGGATTCCCAGCGTGTGGGCTCCCATTCGGGGCGCCGGTTCACGGCATCGTCATTTGTTCGGAACGGCGAACTCCGCCTGGCACCGCGGAATAGTCGGCGGCTCGACCTTCGTGTTACGCTTGGAGGTTCATGCCCAGGCCCAAAGTGCTCCTGAAGCGGCTCCTGGGAGGAGTCATTGCCGTTCTCTGTATTGCCGCGTGGGGGCCACCAAGGCGGGCCGAGGCGAGTACATCGGCGGGCGCTGCGGTGAGCCAAACCGTCCAACTGGGCGAGGCATGCACTCCTCGAGAGGTGTGTTGCAAAGTGTGTGGCAAGGGGAAAGCCTGCGGCAATTCTTGCATTCGCGCGGACTTCAACTGTCACAAGGGGCAGGGCTGTGCCTGCGACGAAGAAGACGTATGCAACTGACTATGCCTTTCTCGAGCACGGACCCTCGATGACTTCATTGTCGACGCCCTTGGACGTCGTGTTCAGCAACCTTGATCGCTGGCGGCACTTGCCCGCCTACCAACTCGAGCGCCGCGTCGATATCTTCTTCTCCGTTTACCTCAAGGCGCTGCTGGAAGAAGTCACGGGCGTCGCGCTGGAAGAAGAGCTGCTGCCCGAGCTCCCGATCAAGCGTGACCTGATCTGGCCCGAATTTGCCGGCCACAGCTCAGTGAAGGTGGACTATGCGCTCTTCGCTAAGGATCGCAGCAAGGTCTACTTCGTCGAGTTGAAGACAGACGCGGGCTCGCGGCGCGATACGCAGGACCATTACCTCGAGACCGCGAGTCGGCTCGGCTTTCGCAAGATCGTCGACGGCTTCCGCGCGATCTTGCTGAAGACGGACGCGCATCAGAAGTACCACCACCTCGCGTCGTCACTGGCGCGACTGGGTTACCTGACCACGCCGGAAGACCTTCGGCAGTTCGTCTACCCGTCGCCCCGGGTTGGCCTCAGCGCCCGGTTAGCGGCAATTCAGGGAGCGGGGCCCGACTCTGCGGTCGAGGTCGTTTACGTCCAACCGGAGGCGACACCTGGTGTGCGCGCGATCGACTTCGCGCAGTTTGCGGAGTTCGTGGGGCGGCATCCGGATCCGCTGAGTCAAACGTTCGCGGCGCATCTGTTGAAGTGGCGCGCCGAGGCCGGGAGCAGCGAGCCGCTAGCTGGCCGGTGAGCCCTACCAGGTGTTCACTTCTGATCTTCGCGTGCGCGCTCTGGAGACTGGGCTAGCGACGCACCCCGCCGTCAGCGTGTTCTGCGGCAACCTAGAGCGGGACCCAGCGGACAAGAACACCGCGACCAATCCGAGGGTAATCGTCGAGGTGCTGTCGGCCAGCACCGAGCGCTACGACCGCGACGAGAAGTTCTCGCATTATCGTCGCATTCCGAGCCTCGCCAGCTACGTGCTCATCTCTCAGGAGGAGCAGCGGCTAGAGGTGTTCAGCAGAAACGCCGACGGCAGCTGGACGCTGCGCGAGACGCGCGAAGGCGCGGCCGTGCTCGACGACATTGGTTGCACGCTTTCCGTCGAAGCCGTGTATCGAAACCCGTTGAGCTGAGTACGACGAGTACGTTCCGATCTTCCGATGGTCATGCTCACTGGTACCGTAAGTAACAGCACCTGTGGAGTGAGCGGCAGCATTGTCGATCTGGCGGAAACCGGCGTCGCTTACATGGGCACTCTAAATCAAGACAACGACAATGCGCTCGTGTTGGCGCACGAGCTCGGGCATGTCCTAGGTTTGAACCATAAATGCATCCGTGCCCAACGTAATGAATCCGCAAATTACGCAGACGACTACCTTTGTCTCTCAAGACATGTGCACTACTGCACGGGCAAAGGCTGCGCAGTATGTGCAAGCGAAATGGGGGGTCACAGTGGACCCAGGCCAATGGACCGTCACACCTCCTTTCCAGCGCTAAGATTCGGGCTCGCTTTGGTTGTAGCCATCGCCCCCGGCTGTGGCGGGCGCACGCACCAAACTCCGGCGATCTTCGAGGACGCCGGAGCTGTCGACGCAACAAGCGATGGCTCCTCTGATGCCAACCGTGACGACTGGGTGGGGAGGGTCTTTGGCATCCCCGCTGGCGAGGTATTCGTCGGCAGCTGGACTTTCGACCCATCGATACAACGGTTTCGTCGCCCCGCAGGCTGCAAAGACCATGCTCAAGTGACGGGCGAAGACTACGGTGCCAATCGCAAGCTCGCCGTTCAGCAATTTTGGCTTCAAGAGACTCCCGTCACGACCGATCTGTATTCGATCTGCGTTAGCGCAGGCGCATGCACGGTACCTGAACATGATATCGCGGATCCCAACCCCGCTTCTTGGGACGATCCGTCGCGCTTCGAGCTTCCGGTCTACGTCCGTCACGACCAGGCGGAAGGGTATTGTCAGTGGGCCAAGGGACGATTGCCGACCCTCGCGGAGCTGAGTCGTGCGGCGCAGGGCGATGCAGAGATTCCTGGTGTAGCGGCTCTGACCCAAGCAGTTATCGACTGCGCGAACGACGCAGCGGAAGATGCGGAACAGCCAGCGATCTGTGCGCAATTGCAGTTGATGAACTACTTTCAGACGCCTTCCCCATCGCTCTACCGCACAAACGGCGTCGAGCTCGATCAAGGCCCCTACGGTCACGCGGACCTATTTGGTTCGGTGTGGGAATGGACGCAAACTTTGGGCGGCTTTGCGAGCGACCCAGAGTTTTGCGCGTTGCCAGATGGCAGCCCAGACTTCGTGACCTTCGATCCCAAGCACGAGTACGATCAGTCTGACGTGCTCAATTTCGCGACCCCCCTGCTGGAAGGCGTCAGGCGTGGCGTCACGCTGCCGGCGCGGATCGAGCTGAATGCAACCACTCGCTACAACATTGGTTTTCGCTGCGCATTCGATAGCATGCGGTAATCGTCCGGCGCCGTGGAGGCGGCGGATGTCCAGCTGATAGGCGGAGCGCAGGTTCCCTGTGGTGGCCGCCGCGGTGGCCGCGTGTGCGCCCGCTCCACGATCATGCGCTCCTGCCGCCCTCCCGTGTCCCTTCCCGGCCCGTCCGCCCACCCGTCAGCTGCTTCTTAATCCATTGGCTTCAGGTTCCAGTCCTGAATGCCCACCACAACTAAAAGCCCAAGCCACCTGGTTTGGCCTTTCGGCGTTCGTAGGCCTTCGCGCAGCTGTCCCGCCTCTCTTCGGGTAGGGCTGCCCCGCTGCGGCCCCGATTGCACCAGTTCTTCACGGCGTTCGGTCTCGCGGACGGCAGCGCGACCGTGAGACGGCTCTGTCACGCGCGTCGCTGCGGAGCCCGCGTTCGGCGGTGAGCGAGGGTCGCTCCCGCGCCCAGGGTGCGTCGCGGGGACGGCGGCTCATGGGTGCCGCTGGGTGTGTGGGGCCTGGCGGCGTCACCTTGCAGTTCGTGCTCGCCCTGAGTGGCGCGCGCCTTTGGGGGCGACGCGGCGGGAGCTCAACCTCGCCCACCGCCGATCGCGTGCCCCGCGGCTCCTCAGCTCCTTGAGCCTTGCCGCCGCAGGATCGAGTCGGGAATAACGTCGCTGGCGAGGCACCGCACTAGTCGCGCTCTCGCTGCGCCTCAGGCAGAGCGGTTGCCCGGGCTTGCTGTGAATCTCTCGCGGCTTGTAGACTGATGGGCGTGACTCGTACCTCATTGATTTTCGCGCTTACGACGGTTTGCTTGCTGAGCCTTTTCGGATGCGGAAGTGGCGGAGATGAGGACGACTCGGCCGGTGGCAGCAGCGGCGTTGGTGGTGCGGGGGCCTCGCTTGCGGGTAGGGGAGCGACTGCAGGCTCGGCTGGAAGCGCGGCGGGCTCGGGCGGAAGTGCCGTCAATGTCCCGAGCAATCGGCGCTGTCAGAACAACAGTGACTGCGTCACCGCCTACGACACGGGCAACGCCTGCTACAGCCGAGGCTGTAGCGCCCCCCTTGGAGTGCGCGCCGACGCGCTCGCGTCGGACGCATGTCTGGTGGCCTGGCCGACGGAGGCTCCGGAACCCACGGCCGCCTGCACGAAGAGCGACAGCACGATGTGCCCGGCGCTCTGCGACCATCCCTATCCATGCTACGCGGTGTCGTGTGTGAGCGGTCAGTGCACCGCCAAAGGTGACGTCATCACGGGTGTGTGCCGCTGAGGCGAGGTTGAAGGCGCTCGCGCGGGGCAAACGCGGCGATCGACTCAGTGCGCGTTGATGGGTGGCCTTACGCCACCGGTCGGCAGCGGCTTGGGTGGCGGCACCAAGTTGCCCGAGGTGGGGGGCGTGCTCGAAGGGAGCGGAGCCGTTGGTGGAGGCGGTGCGACCAAGTTGCCAGAGGTCTGCGGGATTGCGGCTTCGCCACCTGTGCCAGGCCTGCCACCCGCGACGAGGACGCCACCGTCGTCTGTGCTCGTCGACGCACCAGCGGTGCTGGGTGGTGGTGGCGCAACCAAGTTGCCGGTGGTCTCGGGCTCGTGCACGCAAGCTGCCACGTAGTTGATCGTCGCTACGCCGAGCGACGCGATCAAAAGCTTTCGAGATGGGCGGGGCTCTCGCATACCCGAACCAAAGCACACCCGCGCTCGCATGCCCACTCCCCACTCTGCGTTCGCGCCCTTCTCGCTCATGCGCACGGGCTTGGCGCTGCCGCTGATGACTCGACGGTGCAGAGTGACGTGCCAGGTAGTGAGCTCGCTCGACGTGCGGATGAGTCCCCTGCCGGCAGCCAGCGCGCGTGCGTCGTTGACTGCGAAGAGTGAGGCAGGCGTTCCAGGCAGGGCACGACCTCGCCAACTGCGAGCTTGTCCGGCTGTAACGAAACGGGCACTTTTCCGGACAAGGTTTGGATTCGCGAGGGCTCTCTCTGGCCGGACCGCGACGCCGAAGGCAGCGCCTTCACACGCAGTAGCGCGTGACCATTAACCCAGTCACACGCGACTCGCCCTCAGGGCGTCTTGGACGTCGATTTGAAGCCTTCCGCGTCGACCCAAAAGACATCGCTGCCGTACTCCGCGAGGTCCAAGAAATACTTCTTCGCCGCTGCTAGGGGGACGACCTTGGAGCCATCGAACGGGATCCTGAGCACTACGTACTTCGTCACTTCGGCAACATAAATGTTGCTGCTATCCGCCACCATGTAGGCGGCAGGTGCCTCGAGGTACACGGTCGAAGCGGTACCCCCTGCGGTGCTGACCTTTCTGATATCACTACCCGCCACGAAATAGACGGTCCCGCCGCTCACTGTCGCAAGGGCGGCTAGAGCCTTGCTCGTGTGCGTGAGGTTGGCGATCGCTCCGCCATTCAAAGGGACCTTCCAGACGTCGCCGTCTGCGCCAGACCAATTCCCCCAGTAAGCGTTGGTCGCGTCGAGCGTAAATCCTCCGGCAATGGTTGCCGGATCGCCTGACGCGAGTACGACCTTATTGGCATCGCCGCCAGCGATGGGCACCTTCATCAGTGTACCCGGAACCGGTAGCGTGTTGTTCCAATAGACGTTGTTGGCGTCTACGACGACGTGCTCGGGCTCGGGCTCTGCCGTGGCGAGAGTGGTCTTTTGTCCGCCCGCGAGCGGCATCTTCATGACCGTGCCTTCGCCATAGGCGGCGCCCATGGTCGCCCAGTACACGTTGTTGGCGTCGAGGGCGATGCCCACAGCGCCGGTTTGCCGATCGGCGAGTTGCTCGACTGCTCCGTTGCTGCGAGAGATCCGGGACACGGTGCCAGCGTCTCGCTTCGTAAAGTAGACATGCGTCGCATTGACGGCGAACTTGACGATGGTGTCGGACGGAAGCGCCGAGATGCGCGTGAAACAGCGGCCCACCGAGCAGCCGTCTTTACAGGTTCCTGTGCAGGTGCCGCAGTGGTCCTTGTCGTTTTGCAGATCGAAGCAAGCGTTCGAATTCGAACAAGAGCTGAAGCCAGTGGAGCACTGACACTTGCCCGCTTGGCAGGTCATGCCGTCTCCACAAGTCGGCATGCATACGGTGCCGTCTCCAGCGGACCCAGCGGACCCGGCGGTCCCGACGGTCCCGGTGCTCCCCGCGGTCGTAGCCGTGCCCGCGTTTCCCGGGCTGCCCGCGACAGCGATCTCGCCGGCGCTTCCGTCGGTCGCGCGGCCGCCAATCCCGGGGACTCCGCCGCTCGACCCGCCCGCGGTCGCCGTGCCTGACATCCCTTTGGACGAATCACCGGCATCGGCGCGTGTTCCCGAGGTACCACCGGTTTCGGGCGATGTACCGGCGCCGCTCGCGCCCGGGTCCGTCGACAGGTTGGGTAGGTCCGGCAAGCCGATGATGCTCGCGCAGCCCGCGCATCCCAGCGCCACCAGCCCCAGCCAGCGCTCCTTAGTCCCGAGCATGAGCACCGTCCTACCACGGCGCGCTCCGAACTTGGAATGGTCCATTGCTGCGGCGTGAGCCCGGTGTGCCGCGCATCGTTGCGGCGCGTGGTGTGTCGGCGTAGCGTTGTCAGCGGGCGAAGGCGGTAGGGTCTCCGTCCGAGTTCTATCCAGTGAGCCCACCGTTGCAACCGCCCGCGCCGCGACAAGAAGGACTAGAAGCGACCGCCGAGCTGTCGGAGGGGCAGATTGTCGCCGGCAAGTATCGCATCGAGAAGGTCCTTGGCCGCGGCGGCATGGGCGTCGTGGTAGCCGCTCGCCACGTCGAGCTCGAAGAAAGGGTGGCGATCAAATTCCTGCTGCCCGAGATGCTGGGAGACGAGGCGACGGTCGCCAGGTTTTACCGGGAGGCCAAGTCCGCCGCTCGCATCAAAAGCGAGCACGTGGCGCGCGTTTTCGACGTCGGCCGCCTGCGGGACGGCGCTCCATACATGGTCTTGGAGTTCCTCGACGGCGTCGATCTCTCCGCATGGCTCGCCAACCATGGCGCCTTGCCGATCGGGCAAGCCGTCGATTTCGTGGTGCAAGCGTGCATTGCCGTCGCCGACGCCCATGCGCTCGGCATCGTCCACCGTGATCTCAAACCGGCCAATCTTTTCTGTGTGCGTCGCTCCGACGGGCAGATTTCGATCAAGGTGCTCGACTTCGGGATTTCGAAATTGCTCGAGGCCCCCGGCGCGGGCGTATCGCTCACGCAGACGAGCTCGATGATGGGCTCTCCCCTCTACATGTCGCCGGAGCAATTCCGCTCCGCGAAGAACGTGGACACGCGCACCGACATCTGGGCGCTCGGAGCCATTCTCTATGAGTTGGTCACCGCGAAGCCGCCGTTCAGCGCCACGACCGTGACGGAGCTGGCGATCAAGATCGCGATCGAGCCGCTGCCCTCCCCGACGCTATTTACCCCCAGTCTTCCGCGCGGATTGGTCGACGTGATCACGACCTGTCTCGAAAAGGAACCCGAGCAGCGCTTCAGGGACGTGGCTGCTTTGGCTCAGGCTCTCATGCCGTTTGCGCCGCCGGGCACGCGGGCAGGGATCGAGCGCGTCGCCAGCATCCTGCACGGGCAGAACGCGCACTCCGAAGCGCCGCGCGCCGCGGCGCCGCCTTCGAACCAGGCCGGAGTAAGAACCGCGACGGGCGTCCATTGGACGTCGCCTGAGCTGCCCCGCCGTAAGAGCGCACTGTCACGCTTCGCCATTGGCGGCGCCCTGGCTCTCCTCGGCGGGCTGCTCGTGGCGGGCTGGAAATTGTCCGGCGGCGCTGCTCTCGCACCGGCAGGTCCGGAACTGGCAGCGCACGTGATGTCGGCGACCCCGGCAGTCCCGCTGCCCTCGCCCGCCACAACGAGCCTTCCCGCTGCCTCAGTCGCAGCCACTGCAGAAGCTCGGGTGCCCACGCCCGAAGCCTCTGCAGCCAGCGTTCCTGCTGCGCCCCCCGCCGCGCCCAGCGCAGCCCGAAAAGCCACGGCCGTGCGCACGAAGTCGCAGGCTGTACCGAAGGCGGTGGCGCGCAGTGAAAAGAGTCCGCCTGCAGCGGTCGCGCCGGCGGTCACGCCGCCGCCCGAGCCCCCGACTCGCGCTCGGGTGAGCTGCGATCCGCCATTTTACTTCGATGCTGCGGGCAACCGCATCTTCAAGCAGGAGTGCCTATGAGCAAAAATGGAAGACTGCTCTGGCGCGTCGCTGGGCT
>Ga0247779_1001294_pt1 | contig 12328 bp, 9 predicted proteins | sample UWRJL221509R5_FD_179925 | JGI IMG/M metagenome (GOLD analysis project Ga0247779, IMG submission 179925) | Plant litter microbial communities from Arlington Agricultural Research Station in Wisconsin, United States - UWRJ-L221-509R-5 | ecosystem: Environmental > Terrestrial > Plant litter >...
CCACACATCCCGATGCATCCCGTCATTAAACTATTCGTTCCTTGTGCGCTTTCCCTGTACCTGGCGTCTGCCTGTGTGCCTGACCTGGACTCGCTCTCGGCTGAATATGTCGGGCCCATCGGATCGTCGGGCAGTGGCAACTCCAGCGCCGGCAACGGCAACGGCGGTGGTGGGGAGGTCGTCGATTCTTGCGAGAACGGCGCGAAGGACGGGCTCGAGACGGACGTCGACTGCGGCGGAACCAAGTGTGACGTTTGCCCGCCGCGGAACCACTGCAAGGTCAACAAGGATTGCGATACCGGTTACTGCAAGAACCTGGTTTGTACCGCCCCGACCTGTTCGGACAAGGTCAAGAACCAAGACGAGACTGCGGTCGACTGCGGTGGCAGCTGCCCCGCTTGCGATACCGGTAAGATGTGCTCTGTCTCCACGGACTGCACGGGCGAGTACTGCAAAGGCGGCGTGTGCACCGATCACTGTATCAGTGAGGCGCAAGAAGCCGACGAGACAGACGTGGACTGTGGTGGTGGTTCGTGCCCGAAGTGCGACGCGGCTCAGCGTTGCGAAGAAGCGTCGGACTGCCTGAGCGCGATCTGCTCCAACAACAAGTGTCTGGCCCCGACTTGCAGCGACCAGACCAAAAATCAAAACGAGAGCGACGTGGATTGCGGCGGCGTTTGCTCCGCGACCAAACCGTGTCCACCCAGCGCGCACTGCAACACCCCGGGAGATTGCGGGAGCTGGACCTGCTCCTCGGCCGGCAAATGCGTGGCTGACATCGTTGTTGATCCGATGGCCATCATCGACGACTTCGAGGACGGCGATATTACCAACCTGCCCCCGCTCGGTGGCCGTGTTGGGAACTGGTATCACTTCAGTGACATGTCAGAAGGGTCCATCGGGTCCGCCACTCCCGTTGTCATCAACCGCGGCGCTAGCGCCAAAGGGCTCCACGAGACGGGCATGGGCTACGCGGTTTGGGGTTCCGGCGTCGGTGCCGATCTGGCCCACCTTCCCACGGGCAAGACGACGTACGACGCCTCCGCGTACGACAGTGTTACGTTTTGGGCTCGTGCCGAGAGCTCTCTCACGCTAGCCGTCGTGATGCCCGACATCGACACTGATCCTGTGGGCATGAAGTGCGACCAAGCCAACACTGCCTGCGACCACCACTACTACAAGACTGTAACGGTCGGAATAACCTGGCAACGCTACACGGTCGCCTTCGCTGACCTCGTGCTCGAGCCGGGCACCCTGCCGGCGCCGACGAGGTTCGCTCCGGAAGCAATTGTCTCCGTGCAGTTCAGAATGTCGCCGGGCGCAGATTACGACCTGTATCTCGATGACGTCGCTTTCCTGAAGACGAAATAGCTCTCGCTCGTAGCTGCCTTCGTGAAATAGATTGGGGACGAGGATCATGAAGACCATCAAACAATGGCGTTCGGCTCCGTTGCTGTTGCTCGCCGCGGGTCTGCTACCGTCGGGCGTCGCGCACGCGAAGGGACCTGCGACGCCGGCCGCAGGCACGCCGGCCGCGGGCACGCCCGCAGCTCCAGCGGCGAGCGCAGCGCCCGCCGCCGAGGCTCCCACGAACGGCGAGTCCGAAACCAGCAAGTCGCCCGGTGAGCTGTGCAGCGCCGCCTACGAGCGGACGCAGACCGAAAAGCTCGCGGGGCACTACGTGGCGGCGAAAGCCGCTGCGCTCGAGTGCTCGCAGCTCGTGTGCAACTCGGCCATCGTGCAAGAATGCGTGCACTTCTACAGCGCGCTCGAGAGCGAAACACCCACGTTGGTGTTTTCGGCGCGTAAGTCCGAGGGCGGAGAGCTCACGGACGTGCGCGTCGAAATGGACGGCAAGGTGGTCGCCCAGCAGATCACGGGCCGCCCGATCACGGTCGATCCGGGCCTGCATAATTTCGTGTTCGTGCATCCGAAGCGCGGGCTCTTGCGGCTGGCCGAGACAGCGCGCGTGGGCGACAAGGCGCGCGTGGTCGAGGTCACGTTCAAAGATCCGAACGCGAAGGTCGCCTCCACGGGTGAGCAGGCCGCTCCCGCCAAGAAGGGTGGCGTTCCGGTGATGACTTGGGTGCTCGGCGGCGTCGGCGTGGTCGCCTTGGGCTCGTTCGTCTACTTCCGCACCAGCGGCGTCAACGACTACAACGAGTTGAACGACACCTGCAGCCCGGCGTGCAACCCCGACGACGTGGATCCCATTCGCAAGAAGTTCACGTACTCGTACATTTCGCTCGGCGTGGGCGCCGCGAGTATCGCGGGCGCCGCTGCGTTCTACTTCGCGGGTCGCAGTGGTGATAGCGGCCCCTCGGTGCAAGCGACCGTCACGCCGCGAGGCGACGGCGCCATGGCCGGCCTCAAGGCGACGTTCTGAGCCCCCGGCGAGCGTGCGGCGTGGGCCGAACGCTCGCCTGAGCAGGCTTCGATTGCTCGACCCCGGGACCCGGACGTCGTCGACGTCGAGGCGTCGTCGATCCGTCGCCCGCGCGAGCCAGCCGCGAGCAACCGCCGCGGACGCTGAACGACCGCGGCTGCTGCCCGCTGTGCCTCTCGACTCGCGCGCTACGGCGAGACGGTTACTGAGCCGGCGTCGAGATTGATCTCGTAGTAGCCGCGCTCATCCCAGGCGAGCTCGGTACCGCACTGCTTGACCGTGCCGCCGGTGACCGTGGCGCGGACGTATTGCCCTTTGGGGAAGTTCGTCGGCAGTTTCCAGGAGTAAGTCTTGGTAGTCCCGGTCGTGGCGGGTTGGACGGTAGCCAGAGCTTTCTGCGCGGTCCAGTAGCCGCCGACACTGACCATGGTGTCCACCCAAACGTCTCCCAGGCCCTTCGTGTAGGTCATGGTGCCCACGATGTCTTGGAGCTTGACCGGATTGTAGCCACCGTCGGTGATGGCCGGGTCGACGTTGTGAGCCAGGATGATGCGCCAGGTGCCCTTGCTGCGTGCGTCATCGCTGACGGCGTTGAAGCTGGCGGCAGACTCGTTCAGGCTGGCGATGTGGCAGGGCAGGTTTTTCGCATCCCCGCCGGTGGGAGACACGCTGCCGTCGTTGACGCCGCGATTCAGGATGAAGCGCTGCAAGGCGGGGGTCCCCCAGCCCGAGTCGCCCATGGGCGCGGCAAAGGTATGCGGGTCGACGCCGAAATTCGTCTTGAGCTTGGCGCTGCAGGCATCGATCTCGGTATCGATATCCGTGAATTGTCCCGGGCCCCAACCGCAGTTCGCCCCGTCGGCATTGCAATGATGCAGGGTGTGGTTTCCGAGCTCATGACCGTCGTTGACCGCCTTGGTCCAAGTCGCGTTGTTCCCGACGCTCGAGCCCACGATATAGAAGGTCATCGGCACGCCGACCGCGTTGAGGTCGTCGTAGTGGACGACTTGCGAGGCCAGGTTGTCGTCGAACGTGTACGAGATGGCGCCCTTGAAGCCGGCCCAGTTGACCACCTTGAAGCCGCCCGGCGCGCCGCTCGGCTGCGCTACTGTGCCCGTCGTCGGCGGAACGGGCAGCTTGGACGTGCCAATGGTCGTCGTCGTGCAGGGATCGATCGGCGGGTCGATCGGTGCCCCGCCGGCTTTGCCAGCTTCGCCACTGCTCATCCCGCCTTCGCCGCCCACGGCTTCGAGAAGCCCGCCTGAACCGCCGTTGGCGCTCGCGCCCGCTTTGCCGCCCTTGCCGCCCGCGGTGTTGCTACCACCATTGCTGGTTCCGCCACTGCCGCTGCCGGAGTCACCGCCGGAGTCACTGCCGGCATCGCCGATCGCGCCGGCGTCGCCGATCGCGCCGGCGTCGCCAACCACTTCCGCACCGCTCGAGCCGGCCCCGCCCTTGTGATTGTTTTTCTTCGGCGGGTCCGCACACGCCACGTACAAGGTCGCAAGCACGACCGCCGGAAGTGCAAAATGAAAGCTACGCATGACTTGTTCGTAGCATCCATCAGTGCCACGCTCCACGTCGAGCACTCAATAGCATGCATTGACGTGAGAGTCAGTCGCACTGTTGCGCACATCTGACGTACACGCGAGTCTGCACTGCGCTGTGTTCTGATCGCGGTTGATTCACTCCTGTGTGGCACGCGCGTGGCGCTTCGCGGACACCGACCTACTCAGCGGTCATCAGCCGCCGCGTATTGCGGTAATGTCAGAGGTCGGCGCTGTGTGAATCTTCATCCTTCGGGGTGATGAAGGTTTGGGTTGGGCACCGCGTGTTCGCAAGTGTCCGGCAGCCGTCATCGCGCTCGGGCTCCGTGTAAGCTCTGTGTGAAGCCCATCGATTGAGGTTCGGGTCGTGACGCGCGCTAGGCCGCGGGTAGTGGCGGAGCGATTGTGATCCGCACTTCGTCGACTTGTCGGATGAACGACGCGAGTCGTTGGGCTGCCCGTCTTCGCCAGGGTGGTGCCGTCGCGTTCGGGGCTCTCACGAACTGGATAGCCACGGCTGGCGAAACCCGACAGGGCGTTTACAACGGGTTCATCACAACGCCGCGAGCGAAACGCAGACTCACTGCGGCGGTTTCCGCTCGAGACATTCGATCGCGATCGGGTACGTACCTGTAAGTGTTACGTGAAAAGGGTGTTCGGCGGATGTCTTTGAGCGACAGAACGGCCGAGGAAAAGAACAGCAGCGATTCCACTGCTCTACTCGGCTTCGACATCCGCCCCCGCCCGCAGTTGTCTGATCTCGTTTGGACTAAGGAACGACGATCTCTTTTTTTGCTGCGCGACGATGTTCAACAGCCGCTGTCGGTGGATCAAACAGTTTGGCCGTCGTGCCTTCCTGAGCCCAACGGGGAGCAATGGCGCGGCGTACTAGGCCATTGGAGTAGCTTGGATGCAATTTCCAAGGCAGCAGCGCGCGAACGGATAGAGGAGACAGTTGCGCGCTTTGTTGCCACCGTTGTTGTCCTCGAATCGCTTTCGGACGAAGAGCGTACCAAGTGGCTCTCAACCCGCCTGGATGAAACGTTCCCCTCCCGCCTCGACCCAGGGTGGAGCCTTCTCGGCTACGACGTAGCTGACCAATGGCTGACTAGTGGCTTGAGTAATTGTGGGTATGTCGGAACCGAGCACGACGAATGGAAATCGAGATGGGGCGACAGGCTCAACGACGTCCACTTATTCAATGATCGCTTGGAGGCCAGCAACTTCGCGAAAGCGACGAACGAACGCGTGCCGGAGCACGCGCCGTTTTTTGTGTACGGCTTGTTCGAGCGTTTGACGAATCCCAATAGAGCGGCCTGAGAAACGAGTTGGTGCGATTTGGCGCAAGGGATTATCATCCAGTCGTCGGCAGGTGGATCAGCAAGGATTCGATCCTCTTCAACGGCGAGCAGGCGAACCTGTAAGTGTACGTTGGCAATGATCCGATCAATCGGCTCGACCCCTGATGTAGCCCCCTGTTGAAACCGGACCCCACCCGCCGCCAACGTGCGCCACTACGGCCCGGCTCGCCCTCCCCAGCCGGTCTCGGTGCGTCGCTGCCCCGCCTCTGCTCGAGCGCAGCGGTCACGCGAGGTCAAGGGAACAGCAAGGGTCTACTCGAAGAGCATGTCAGCGGAAGCGACCGTGACGGCCTGACGGAGCCAGCGAGTGAGTGTGTCGAAATCGGAGCAGCCGATGATGCGCTGGCGTTGTGCATCAGAAACGGCGAACCCGCGAGCCTCGAGCACCGCGAGGACGTCGGCGGCCTTCTCCGCAGCGCGGCCCTTGTCGAAGGAACGCTGCTTTTGCTCGCTGATGAACTTTTCGACGATTTTTTCTGCTTCAGGGAGCATTTCGAAAGCCTTTCTGGCGGCGTCGCCGAGCGCGGACTCGATGAGGATGAAATATAGCACCTGCTGGTCGTCTGGCAGTAGGCCGAGAGCGGAGGACGCGGCTCGCGCGATTGCTACCGCGGTTTCCGTGTCGCCCTTGCCGTGCGCCATGGCGGAAAGCACGGCGAGCTCCGGCCTCTGCGCGGCTTGCTCGGGGTCGGTGATGACGGGAATTGCATCGGGCCCGAGAACGCGCGGACGAATGATACTGGTCCCAGCGAGGTCGAGATGGATGGGAGCTGTTGCCCAGGTGGAGATGGCGCGATCCGGCGCGACAACGAGCAGCTCGACGGGGCACTCGTGACGAGCGCGTAGAACCGAAACGTAGGCGGGCCAGGTGAAGCGTTTGCGATCCGTGCGCGAGAGTTGCACTTCCACAATCACGCCGAGTACCGGTTTGTCGCCGACGAACAAAACCACGGCGTCTGCGCGAAACTCGGTCGGCACGACCTCCGTCAAATCCGAGGAAGCGAGCCGCGCCTGCGTGTATGCAGGCAACTCGAGGTGGAGCGCGTCTCGAAGGAGCTGCGCTGCCAGCTCAGGCTGATTGCGAAACAGCAACACGAGCGACTCGTGGTCGAGCGACGGCATCGGTGCTCAACGCTGCAGTGTGCCGCCACTGACTGCGTGATCGGCCTCGAACCAACCGGCCACGACCAAGAGCTCGGACGCCGCAAGCAAGGTGAGCAGCCCTGCGCCCCGCAGGGCTTCGGCGCGCGTCAATGAAACGCTCTTGGGTTCGCTCATCATGGCCCGGGCCTGCTCCAGCAGCTCGATTGCGCGGGCTAGATTGTGTGACTGCTCGCGCAGACGGTTCTGCCAGCCGTCTGGGGGGCGCGGAACCGGGGGCGGTGCGGCCGTGCGGCGGCCTGGCCGCTTCTTCGCGGGCGGAGGTGCCGCGTGCGGCGGCGCGCTCGTGGCTCTGGCTCGGGAGTCCTTGGCCACTCGTTTATCGCCGCTGCGCTGACGCCAAGCGCGCGGCCGCGGCTCCGCAACCATCAACGGTGCATCGATGAACATACCGCGCAGCATATACTGAACCGATATTCAGTGCCAGTGCTCTGGCGAGGGAGAATTCAGTAGCCATTGGGCTGCGTCGCATCGAACGCTCCTGCCTCGAAGGTGTCCTCGATTTGGCTGAGCCAGGCGTCCTCGGAGCGGGGATCGCTGAGCGGGGGCAGGCGAATGACCGCCACGCGATTGCCTTTCCAACCTGTGGCGAACCAGCTCGAGCCGTCTGCGTCGAGCGACAACCGAGAGATCTGCCAGCTGAGCTTTGCCTTGGACGGCAAGTGCGGTGCGCGCTCGAAATCCACTCTGCCCTCCTCCTTCGCTACTTTTAACGCACGGGCCACGTCAGTCAAATTAAAAAGGACTCTCATACCCTAATTAAGAAGAGGCGCGTCGGGTTAGCGCTCGATGCTCAAACCGATGCCTGCCCCCGCTTCACTTCGTGCGCGCGCACTGATGCTTCAGCTCGGAGGCAACGTTCAGCGTTTGCGCCTCAAGCGGGGCTGGACGCAGGAATACTTGGCGGAGCTCGCGGGCCTCGATCTCTCGTATACCCAGCGCGTGGAACGGGGCGAAATCAACCTGACCTTGAGCAGCCTGGCGAATTTCGCCGATGCCCTCGCCGTACAGCCGGCTGTGCTCCTGCGGGCTGGTAAGCCGCCCGTCATTCGCCGTGGCCGTCCCAAGAGCAAGCACACGGGAGCCGCGCGGGCCGGCGCCGCGCGGACACGCAAGTAACCTGCGATGAACGGGCGGCGCGCCTAGCGGATCTCCGCGAAGCGGGCGAAGCGCGGGCTGACGCAGACGGCTTGCTCTGCGACGAAGGTGAGAGCTCCTGTGACCGTGTCCACGGAGAACAGCTCGATCGTGGCTGAGCTCTGGTTGCCCACGACGAGCAACTTGCCATCGCTCGAGAGACTGAACTGCCGCGGAGTGATGCCGCGCGAGCTCTGCTGTTCGACGAACGTGAGCGCGCCGTTCGCCCCGATGGAATACACGACGAGTGAGCCTCGAGCGGTGTTGTCGAGGCGCATCGAGACGTACAGGAAGTTGCCGAGCGGTGCGATCTCGATTTCCGAGCCGTTCTTTGCCCCGGTGTAGCCGCTGGGCAGTGGAACCGGAAAGGTTTGCACCGGGGTCAGGTCGCCGTTGGCTTGATTGAACGAGAACAAGTCGATCGAGCCGGCGGCAGAAGCGGTACCGCCCGCAGTCTCGTTGATCGCGTACAGCCACATGCCGTTCGAGTGCAGCGCGAGGTGTCGCGGGCCGCTGCTGGGTGCTGGCATGTTGACCGTGGAGTCGAGCGTGAGCTTGCCGGTGCTCGGCTGGTACGCGTACACCTTGATCAGATTCGAGCCGAGGTAGGGCACGAGCATGAAGTTTTGGTTGCTGGAAAACACGGCGTGGTGCGCATTCGTGCCGCCCGTGTCCGCAGACACGATGGCGCCGAGTGAGCCATCCGGCAGCACGTCGTAGATGTACACGTTGCCCGAGCCGTAGTTCGGAACCGCCACGTGATCCTCCGCGGCGTCGAGCGTGAGTGTCTGCGGTAGCGGATTTGTCGGCGGCGCGCCGCCGGAGCCGCCCAGGCCGCCCGAACCAGCGAGGCCGCCACCCGAGCCCGCTGATCCGCCTGATCCGCCTGATCCGCCTGATCCGCCTGATCCGCCTGATCCGCCGAGGCCAGCCGGCGTCGTGAATGGCACGTCAGCCGGAGTGCCGATCAGAGTCAGCGCGCCCGAGCTCGCGTTGCGCGAAAAGGTCGAGACGCGACCGGCGGGGCCGCTGCCGACGGCGTGTGCGACGTACAGCCGATCCTCCGTTTGGTTGAAGGTAGCGTTCGAGATGGAGCCCGTGGTGTTGGTGATCGGCAGCGCAGTGAACGTGCCATTGCTCACGCGATAGCTCTGCAGCGTGCCTTCCGGGACCGAGCATCCGACATACACGTGGAAGCCCGCGTCTGCGGAGCCGCCTGCTGCTCCCGCTGCTCCCGCTGCTCCCGCTGCTCCCGCTGCTCCCGCTGCTGTTCCTGCGCTGCCCGCCTCACCGCTGCTGCCGCCAGCACTGACGCCGCCGCTCGGAGAGCCCGCGCTGCCAGATGCGCCGCCTTTGCCCCCGCTGCCCGCCGTGGTGCCTCCGTTGCCGTCGTCGTCCTCGCACGCGACGGAAGCCAACGCACCAACGGCCAACACGAAGATCAGCGAAAACGTCGTCGAACGCATGATAAGCACTCCTTAAACGAGGTCCAAGTCGTCGAGCCGTCGAGTGGCGTATTCGCCAGCACCGGGCAAGACGCTAATGTCGCGCTCTATCTCGGTCAATCTGCGATTCTTTAATGCACTTGCCACATTGGGCCTGAAATTCGCGACGCGTTGAGCACGGAAGAAAATGACTATGTGCGGAGATTCACACTCGGCACTGACGCGACCCGCGCGGCCGTTGGCGCGGCGCCGCTTCGTCACGAGCTCCGTTCACGCGTCCGGCCGCGCGGCGCGTGAATTTCACGCAGCCCGAGCTGCGCTGCTGGATAGTGAGCGCCCCCAACAAGCGGAAAGCGTTGCTGACCTGGCGTGCACGAATCGGTGATCAGAAGGGCCGGGTGATCCCATCTACGCTATCGAGTAACGTCCCGTATCCTCCGTGAAAAAGACTGTTCCCTTTACTATGAAAAAAACTTTTCCTTCATTCGCTGGCTGTGCGCTCGTGAGCCTCTTGCCAGCGTGCACGCCGAGCACCGCAGCCAAGAACGCGCCTGCGGTAAGCGGCGCTGCTCCAGCCGCGGTGAGCGCGCCCGGTGGCGAGCTGCTCGGGCGTTCGACCTTCAAGGGGGAGGAAACGCTGCCCTGGATGCCGCTGTTCCTCGAGCCGGCCAAGGGCGACACGTTGCTGAAAGACGGCGGGCTCTGTGCGCGCATCGATCAGTTCGGCAAGAACGCGTGGGACGTTCAACTTCGCCATCGCGAGATGACGATTCAGAAGGGGCACAGCTACTCGGTGCGTTACACGGCCTGGGCCTCGGCGCCGATCCGGGTTCGCGCTCAGATCGGCATGTCCGGGCCGCCGTATACGAGCTACTGGTCGGACGTCCCGGCGGTCAGCACTTCGCGCCAGGAGTTCACCGGTAGCTTCACGCCCAGCGCCGCGGATGACCCTTCAGCGGAGTTTGCATTCCACATGGGCGACCCTGGCGCCAAGGCGCCGGTGACGGTCTGCATCGACGATTTGCACCTCACCGATCCCGCGTTCACACCCGTGGTCAAGGCGGCCGCCCTGCCGGTGCCGGCAATTCGCGTCAATCAGATTGGCTATTTCCCCAAGGGTCCGAAGGGCGCGACTTGGGTCGTGCAGGGCAGCGATGCAGAAGCGAGCGCGAAGAAGCCCGTGCCGTTCGAGCTGGTCGACAGCACCGGAGCGGTCGTTCAGCGCGGCACGACCTCGCCGTTCGGCAAAGATCCGACCAGCGGTTTGTTCGTCCAGCGCATCGACTTTTCTTCGTACACCGGCGTCGGAGAGGGCCTGCGCATTCGGCTGACTGCGGCTGACGCTGCCAAGAGCGTCGTCGAAAGCGATCCCTTCGCCATTCGTGCGGCGGCGCTGAAGCCGCTCTCGCGCGATGCGCTGCGCTACTTTTTCTACACCCGAAGTGGCATCGCGCTCGAACAGCCTTATGTCGAAAATGACCGTTGGCGGCGGCCCGCGGGGCATCCCACGGACGTCAAGGTCCCGTGTGCGCCCGACGCCAAGTGCAGCTATTCGCTCGACGTGAGCGGGGGCTGGTACGACGCGGGCGACTACGGGAAGTACGTGGTCAATGGCGGCCTCAGCGTGTGGCTGCTGATGAACCTGTGGGAGACCTCTCAGCAGTTGAATTTCGCCGTGGCTGGCGCCAAGGACGGCGACCTGCACCTGCCGGAGAGCGGCAACAAGCGGCCCGATCTGCTCGACGAGGCCCGCTGGGAAATGGAGTGGCTGCTCAAGATGCAGGTGCCAGAAGGCGATCCGCAAGCCGGCCTCGTGCACCACAAGATGCACGACACGGACTGGAGCGCGCTCGGCACGCTGCCGGTGCTGGGGTCGCTGCCCCGACAGCTGCGCCCCGTCAGCACCGCGGCCACGCTGAACCTCGCTGCAGCTGCCGCGCAGGCCGCTCGCGTGTTCGCGACTGTGGACCCCAAATTCGCCGAGCGTTGTCTGGCGGCGGCCAAACGCGCCTGGGCGGCGGCAGAGGCGCACCCGGCTCTGCTCATCAGCAATGCCGACAACAAGGGCGGAGGTCCCTACGACGACGCCACAATCAGCGATGAGCGCTTTTGGGCGGCGTCGGAGCTGTTCGTCACGACAGGGGAGCAAGCTTTCTTCGGCATCTTGAGCAAGAGCCCGCACTACCTGCAGCTCAAGGCGCACGAGCAAGAAACGCCCGTGGCGCTCGACTGGCGCACCACCGATGCATTGGGCACGCTCACGCTCGCGCTGGGCTTGCGCCATACATCCGCCCAGGTGCGCGAGGCCAATCGCAAAAGCATCGTGGCAGTCGCCGAGAAGTACCTGGCCCTGTCCAAGGCCGATGGCTTTGGCCAACCGTACGTTGGCACGCACTACACGTGGGGCTCCAACTCGTTCATCATGAACAATGGCCTGATTCTGGCCTACGCCCACGCCTTCACCAAAGACCCACGCTTTCTCGCGGGTGCCGTGGCGGCGCTCGACTATGTGCTCGGGCGCAACGCACTCGGCAAATCGTATGTGAGCGGCTATGGAGCCAGGCCGCTCACGAACCCGCATCACAGGCTGTGGGCGCACTCCGTCGATCCGAAGTTGCCGCCTCCTCCACCCGGAGTGCTGGCGGGCGGCCCGAACTCGGACCTTCAGGATCCGTACTCCAAGGGTCTCCATCCGCACTGCATCGGACAGACGTGCTACGTCGATCACATCGAGGCGTACAGTGCCAACGAGGAGGCCATCAATTGGAACGCAGCACTGAGCTGGCTTGCGGCGTACGTGAACGCTGCGCTGTAGCTCACGAAACGAAGCGGGCGAACATGGGCTCACACCCACGCTCGCCCGCTCGGTCGAAGCGCGCTGTGCCAAACGGCACAGCGCGCGTTCTCTCTCAGTTGATGACCGGATACGCGTTCTGAACGAGCTCGGCGAACTGCGCGCCGAACCACTCACCGGCAGCCGGGGAGTTGGCGATCGCGCCCTTTTCCGTGCTGCACATCGGGTCGGCCAGCTTCGGATCGCTCACCAAGGTCGTGTCGGACGTGCCGTCGGATTCACCCGGCGGCTTGATCCACACGTAGGCAGCGACCGCTGCCGTCGGCCAAACGCGCGGACGCTCACCCAGGCCTGCGCCGGCCTGATTGCACCATTGCGAGCGCGCGGCGCGACGATCGATCTTGTTCGGCGTGACGTAGTCAGGCGGGCTGATCGTCGACAGATCTTCTGGCGCGGTCAGTGCCGTGGGACGTGCGCTACCGCCCCAGCCGTTTCGG
>Ga0247779_1001295_pt1 | contig 12325 bp, 11 predicted proteins | sample UWRJL221509R5_FD_179925 | JGI IMG/M metagenome (GOLD analysis project Ga0247779, IMG submission 179925) | Plant litter microbial communities from Arlington Agricultural Research Station in Wisconsin, United States - UWRJ-L221-509R-5 | ecosystem: Environmental > Terrestrial > Plant litter >...
CCCATCGTATTGCTTCAACTCCTCCGTCGTGTATGGGTCATCCTTGGGTGGTGCGAGGTCTTCTCTTGGCGCTTGCATGATACTCTTCAAGGGTTTCTTAGGATCTGCCTGGGCTGGTGTAGTATGTACAGAGGAGTTCTTCGTAAAGGAGAAAATGGACGGGAAACGGCGATAAAAAAGATAAGACGCGGGAAAGACGAGCAGGAGCACGTATTCGAATAATGAGAACATGGTTCGGCAATCGCCGGGTCAATTGGTCACCGGGATGGTGTGGTGAAGTCATCTGACCTTCCACGGATTTGGTGATTTAGATTGGGAACGTGAAGGCAGATTTGGGTCGTCGTGCGACGTGCAGACATTGGCTGATAGGAGATATTGGCTGTTTGATAATAGACATAAAATGGTTGATTCTTGTCCTCCCGCTTCCATCTCGCCTGAGAATATATATTTCTGATTTTTTAATCTTATTGGCGGAGCTGCCATAGTCGACGTAGTCCCGAGTGCTCGCGTGTACAAATTCACGAGACTCTATTTTTCTGTTCACAAAGCTGCATGTAAACTCCGCAACTCAAAGCACCTAAGGTCACTCACCTTTCTTGTTATAAAATAACAAAGGCGGAGAGGAGGAGATTGATTACATTTAAGTAAGCTATACTAATGCCAACGGTGCATTGAGTCCAATCTCTCGATCGTTCAACACACAGTCTCCGTCCCCGTCGAGTGTCACATCACGAGCAGCACTTGCCCGACTTATAAGATAAGAATAGATGCGATCTGCGTCCACTATGCAAGTAGGATTTTCGGAGAACAACGATAGGGGTGAGTGGGAGGAACGACTCCCAATTGGGCCTTTAATCTCGTAATATGCTATCTGTCAGCTTGGAACTTGGAAAAGTATATATTCTGTGGTGGGAGTGCAGAGAATTGATTTAGAAATGGCAAGAAATGTGCTTCTATTCTATACATTGTCCGTGTTCGACATATTGGTGGGCCGTATAGGGAGTTTGGCAGGTCGCGCATTCGACTGGTCACCAGTCATGACCCACACATCGCAAGACTCTAGCCATGTGAGCTTCCCTGAGAGCATATACCTCTTAGCTCAGCGCTCTCACACAGTTCCAAGGCTAGAGGAGATGACTGACACATATATGAATGGATTTTAGTCTCTGATAATAGTAAGCGCCCGTCGAACTTGCTGTTTGTAGTCTTACGTGCTTAACTTAGTGTATAAGTGAATACTTCATGCCTTTTATAATTATAATTGGACTATACCTATTATATAGGCAACAGATTCATCGTTATATTATTATCTCAACTCCGATCTGAAATAAAGCTTTTCATGAATAAAACACAGATTGCGGATGAATTCATCCGTTAGAATTATGAACAAATAAAGTACAATTTACTTATATGTTCTTGTAATTGAGAGAGAAATCAATAACCATATAACCAGAAGCTGATCAGCGAAACATGCCCAGAGTCGAAAATGTGGCCGACGACTCTGATTCTGTCGATGTGTTCTGCGGTTTTTACAAGTGGCACAAATTTGGTATTCCAAGGGCTGGAGATAATGTGCCTGACTCAGAATATGTGTTGATATCAAGTCTTTTACTGTAACTTGGCTTGACGAAGGTTGATCCAGATTGTTAATGTTGATACCGTATAGGATTCTGGGTGATAATCCCCATTACGCGAACGCTACCTGCGAATAGAAAGGAAGTGAGAGAATCGAAGGAAAATCCAAGGTGTGTTCCCATAACGGTGCCGCCTTGGCCGACAAAGGTGGCCATTAACAAATGCTGCTCCCAAGGTCATAGTCACGATTTTGAGCAATGAGACGGGGCCCGAGGGAGTTTTATACTCAGGAACTCAGGTCGAGACGCTCGAATGCATGGCAGCGTCTTGTCGATGGATCCTGTCGGAAGGAGGTAACGGATATCACTTCAGGTAGTGAACTCGAATCTGAAATATAAAGCGTTGCAAAAAATATGTGCTTTACCTGGAAAAGGTATATTTCACTCTTAGATAAAGAGTGTTACAAGTAGGTCTGCATAAATCTATGTAGATTAAGTCAACGGATTAGATTGAGCCAAAGGAATTGGACATGCATTGGTTATATAAAGCAATACGGTGGGTCGGGTGTAAGGAGGGAGTCACCGTCATGGAAGGATAGAACCATTTACTTATAAGTCCTTATAAATCAGCGCTAAATCCACAACCGCAAACCGGCCAGCAAAAAATATCACGAGACGGCCTGACCCCGGATCGAAAAGCGGTCGATGAATGATTGCCCGGTGTTTTTTGATCGTTTTCACCACTGGCACAAAGTCGGGCGTTTCAACACCGGGTACATATTCCAAAAGGTGCAGTTGTGCCATTTCAGGACCAGCTGAGACGTATATAACCCCGCGATGAGACCCGAAGCCTTGCGCTGACCCAAGTGTTGCGTAGTAGAATAGATCCAAAGGAGGCACTTCTATTAGACGCTTGACTGTAACATGGTTTTCGGAAAAGGGTTCATCGGTGTGATCGATCCGTATGTCATATAGGCTTGTGGACGATAAGCCCATAACCCGAACGCCATCCTGCGAATCGAATGGACGTGAGAGATTGATAGTGAAATCCGGAAATTCATGTTCCCATAACTGTGGATTCGCCGCAGGCAAATTGATACGTTCTACCATAGATGTCGTGATTGGCAGGTCAGAGTAATCACTTAAGGATACAATGCCGCGGAATGCTGATATGATTTTTTGCTTCGGTAACAGATGCATTTCGGTCTACAATATCTGTAAGCAACAAAATAAATGTCGGTACATGTGAAATGCGTACCGGTCCCCCAATTAGATCAACAAGTGTTCGAGGGAAATCTAACGAGGCGTCGGTAACGTCAGGCCACTCCACCACAAACGTATCATTTGGTGTACGCCCAGAGCCTTTGGTCGAAAATGCAACATGGCGACCAAGAAGAGAAATTGAGCACAATAGACTTGTGGCCTCTGGATCCATCAAGAGGGATGTCAAGTAGGTTGCCTTTAGGCCAATGACGTCCTGACCTTCGAAGACCAACTCAACCTTCCAAAATTTGAGGCCATTATACGTTTTGTGATAATCCAGGCGCTCGCGCACATACATCGCCAAATTGAAACTGGTCATTGGTAATGTGTCGGTAACATCCACCGAAATCTTGAATATGTTGAAGGTGCTGGGTGGGAGCTGCGCAGGAATAAGTTTTTTCTCCCTTAGTCCATCCGTGGATGCCAGGTCGTAATACGCTGTCCTCCCATCAGAGAAAACACTGATCAGCCAACGCCCTCCTGGAATGAGGTGTGCACATGTAACAGCACCGTCAATGTTCTGTTCCCGTTGTCGACTCGGGACTCCGTCGTCCGTTCGCCAGGCAGTTTTTGTACTTTCGCAAGCAAGAACAATTCGTTCTATCTCCTTTGAAGAGTAAATGTCGATCGGCTTCTCCAGAACGAATGTATTTGGGGGGTTATCTTGCACGCATTGCCAAAAGATAGTTACCCAAACAGCCTTTGCCGTCGTGGCTCGGTACGCAGCTTTACATGTCTATAATGACCACGGTTATTTATGTCATTTGGAGCAACGCGAGGAGAAACCTACCTGTCTCATGCATAGCATTGCACGGTAATCCAAGTGCTTGCAGATCTCCACCATAATTTCGGGAGGAATCGCTGTTATCCTGTCGCAAGCTTGACCGGGATGTGGTTTCTACAAAATGTTAATCTGAGGAATTGTAAGTGAACATGTAACCCTCACTGATTGAATCAAGGCGAAAGGCCATCTAAGTCCATTTCGAAAGATGAATGATACATTTATCAGTATATATCGAAGAAAATAGAAACCTGCAGAGGATATAGAATGGAACGCAAAGACTGGCATTAATCAATACTGTGTGCTGGCATTGAAGGAGAGAAACCGTGGGAAGGTTACGACTCCGTGAAGCCAGATTTCGATCACACGACAATAATCATCAGGTTATCCTTCAACGTATACAGTAGAACCTGAGGCCTTATCCCATACATACACCTGTATAAAGTTATAACATTCACAATCGCACAGCTCTTTCGGTTCACCAATTCGGTGGGCGGAGATTTTCGACCCATAAGCCTCTCTAAAAAAGGTACCCCATCGGATTTTCGGGGAAAATCCCAACAAAGCATGAATTTAGTCTGACGGCCTCTCGGCATGGCCAGATCTGCCTGCCAACAGGATGGTTTGTGTAGGCAAAGGAAAACCCAGGCTCCATTTTCATATTCAGCTCTATCGCAGTGGACTTGTGTAGATAAGCCGATTTAGAAGCTCAAACCCTGACACAGGAATCAGTGCGCATGAGCTATAGCACTACATAAATGTTCAGAGGTAATCAGTAGAGAAGACAGTGTACGTCCGACTGCGGCGATACTAAGTAGCATTTAGCCGGATCGATACAATGGCGAAGTAAGTTGAGTCAAGTAATTTCATCTCAATTTTCAAAGTACAATCACGAGAATCATTTCCTGAGAATTAACCCAGGCTCGTGCGAATTCCGGTCTGAAGTTACGAGTCATACATACTAAAACATGAGGAGTGGTGAGAGACTTGAATGCTTCGAGGTTGAAAATATCATGTGTAGAGCCCATACTCTCAGTAACCCCTGAGCAACCACACTCGCTCTTCTTTATTGTCCTTAAAAAGTGAACACAAATAAATTGGAACTCTGAGTGAGTCCCTATAGGGTTAAGCGTATGATATCGGCGATATTACCGGTGTTACCTGTTGTTGCGATTGTTGACAAGTCTTCAGATAAACGGCTAAGCTAGCTAGTAGGTCGCCAACACTGAAAAATAATATAAAGACGATGGAATTTTACTTGTAGTTTAACATCACATTTATCCTCGCTTGCAATAACTTCATACCCTCGATCCTCATGGCTCCTCGCAAGCGCGCAGCTAATCAGCTATCTATTCGGAGGTCCGAACGTATTGGCACACTTCTTAGCGCTGACGACGGCAAAAATGCTAAGAAGATCAAGAAGATTTTGAATGACGCAAATGATCTTTTGAACGGGGAAGTAGTCGCCAAACTGGATATTGTGGAAGAGACTGTAGACACTCTTAACTCTGCTATCATGCTGACCGAAACAGTTGATAATCTTCGTGTGCAAGGCGGGACAGCCAAATGGCACGTAGAAGTACGACCTTTATTTTGTTATATTCCTCTAATAAACGTATTAACGTCATTGTTCAAGGGTATTTCATTCTCCCGGGTTAAGGAGACCGATTATACTCGCCTGGGATTGGAAGAAATTCGCCGCACAGTTGATTCCAACTCAATGAAAAAACTCTTGAAGAAATTCATGACAGTAAAACAGGAACCCAAAAAGTCAACGGAAGTGCTAAGTTGTATTGCCACTGGTTTTTGCTGCGGATCCGAGGTTGTGAACAGTGTCGTCAAATACCTAGGAGTTATAGGGAAAAGCTTTGGCCCTGTGGTACGTACTACAGTGCTCTTAACCTGATATGAGCAGTACTGATATTCTGTTCGCTTCTTCAGCCCGAAGCGAGGGCGCGAATGATCATCGATCATATCTTCGTGGGCCTTCTCCTTGCCCTGGACCCACACGACGTCAAGAGCTTCATCCTGCTTGAAATGCGCATAGCTTCGAAGGGAGAAATGGTAGAAATTGACCATTCCAATTTCAAAACTCTCTTGACAGGAAGTGTCGACTATGCATTTTTAACCGCCGTACCAGAAGATAGCATCAATAGTACCTCTAACGAGACCGAAATGGATCCACCTTCAGGTATCGTTCGTACACATTAACATCATATGATCAACTGATACGTGGCTCGGTGGCTTGTTTTTTTTTTTAGCCAACGGCATCAATGAAGATTCGAGCCTTTCGGATATCTTGGCTAATCCTTTCTGGAGCAATTTGATCGAACGGGGGATGCTTCAAATAACTCTCGTTGAAGCAAAGAAGGCCTCTTTAGGACCCAACCTGGACAGATATGTCCCTCAGGTAGCCGCCGAGACTCTGGCAACGTGAGTTTTATTGATGCTTGCCAGTCACAATGAATGCTCATGGATTTTGTCGGTTATCCCATTACTTTTTTCCATGAAGGATGAATTTAACAAGGTAGGTTCTCTTATATATTCTACCATGAAACCTTGCACTAAAACTCAGATTCAGCAAGCAAGCAATGCAGTGGTGCCTTACAACAGGTACTACGTGGATCTTTGGCATTGTTTCTTACAGGAAGGAGTATCGAAAAGGTCGACATGGTCATAAGAATTATGCAGACGTATACACGCTTTCACCGAGGCATCTCTCTCTTTCTAAAACTGAAATAGAGAATACCATCGAGGAAATAGCTTGGTTGCTAATGTGCTGGGTATGTTCTGTCATTAGTCTCACTTACATCCTTTTGAATTCTGATGTACATTCCTTTCACTTTGAATACCTTTTTATAGTCGATTTGCGACCCCGAGGAATTAATGAAGGCATTCTTCAAAGACCATCAATAGAATTTAGGGAGGCTCGCCGCAAAGTAGAACAGAACTCCACCTAGCTTGTACTATTTTTTGACTAAATACACATGATTCTTCGTTTTCTTTCCGAGAATGGTCCATGTGCTCAGGAGAATTAGTCTCAATAGCTGTACATTGATAATGGTTCCACATTCTGGTATGAATAACCATTGCTAAAATTCTTTGCGCGGATGCTTCACTGCGAATCTCATGACCCAACTCATTGAAGTACTAAAGCTAACAAACTTCCAAGTTAGCGCTTTAGCGCTGACCGGATCAAATGGTTCCCACGGTCCTGCGTCTGATCGAGAATGTCTTGGCTTATTCTTCCGGGCGACTATCTACATGCATTGTGTCGTGCTGCTCACTGACAATGAGCTAATAACTTTATATACATACACCCGTGGCGCCGACCCATTTAGTCCCGGGAAAAAGCTGATTAGATAAATGTTATGTGTAACCTAATCAATGTTTCCCAGGGATAAAGATTATGTATATTTATCCTGCCGAAAAGGCTGAGATAAAGATCATTTTTATACCCGGCTGTTTCCGAGGGATAAATGATACCTTTATCCCTGAGATAAATTGCGGGATAAAGGTAACATGTTTCTCTACCTTTTTCCCAGGGATAAAGGTGACTGTACAGTCACATTTAACTTCGCCTTTATCCCGGGGATAAATGTGTTGTGTATCCTTTGTCTGTTTCCCGGGGATAAATGGGTCGGAGATGCCAAATCTAGAAAGCCCGAGGACTTTATCTCCGGGGAACAGACAAAGGATACACATCACATTTATCCCTGGGATAAAGGCGAAGTTAAATGTGACTGTACAGTCACCTTTATCCCTGAGAAAAAGATGGGGAAACATATTACCTTTATCTCCTAGAAAAATTGCGGGATAAAGGTATCATTTAACCCTCGGAAACTTTCAGGGATAAAGATCATCTTTATCCCAGCTTTTTCGGCAGGATACACAATATATTTATCCCTCGGAAGCAGCAATTAGGTTACACATGTCATTTATCTAATCAGCTTTTTCCTTGGGATAAATGGGTCGGCGCCACGGGTGATACAAATAGGTGACTAAATGGAGGGGGAGTCACTTGGTCATTCAACTGTCGGGGACGACAAGCTCTTCAAAGCAGAAATCGAGAAGCTGTATCATCAGTATTTGGTAAATTTAGTTTCCGGTGGTTACTTAACCCAAAAATTTACTGATGATTTAAATAAATAGGGTTAAAAACAAGGTAATATACATCTATGTGGGTTAGGATGAAAGAATCGGCCGTGGATTTGCTACACAGAGGAGTGTGCGAGTGAGCATGAAGGAGGAACATATGGTTTGAAGAATCACCGTCATGAAAAGATAGAACCACGTACTTTAGAGTCCCTAAGAATGACAGCAAAATCCACAACTACATACCGGCAAACGAAAAATATCACGAGACGGCCTGACCCAGGATCAAAAGGCGGTCGATGAACAATTGTCCAGTGTTTTTTTGATCGTTTTCACCACTGGCACAAAGTCGGGCGTTTCAACACCGGGTACATATTCCAAAAGGTGCAGTTGTGCCATTTCAGGACCAGCTGAGACGTATATAACCTACCTGATTCACTACCCTTAAAATGTAAATGTCCGCCGCAGGGCGGAGGAAGGTTCGCTTCGCCATCCTAGCAGGAGCGCGTTGTTGACTCTCGGCCCGTGGCGAGCACTGGGCGTACAAGCGTTCTGGCCACACAATTTTGAGATTCCCAATAGAGGGAAAATATTTCTAGTTCTTACAGTATTCTCGCTGTAATATGTACAATTCTATAAAATCCAGTTATTTTATCAATTACATCTTGAGGGAACAAGAATTTGGGCAAGTTGCAGCTGTTACAAATTGAGCTCAGGCCGTGTTATCTCGAAAGTTCAAAGTTGTAAAAACCTTGTTGAAAGGTGCAGAAAGTCGCATTTTTTTGGTAATATACATGAACTATGGCGGTTCTACAATGTACCTCTAAGCTCAGAGGCACGTTAATTGCAAGAAATACACAGGAATCACTCAAAAAAAGTCAGCCCTGGTACAATTCTGGTACGCAAAATTTGGCCTTGTTTGTTCCGGGGAAGTGCTCGACCGGATCCCTCATACCGCAGAATTGTTCGCTACGCTGACAATTAGTCCATCGGACAAGAGAAATAAGGACTATACGAGACTTCCGTTCATCATCGCAATATTGGCTTCTCATAAGGACATAATTTCATGGCTCAAGTTGTCTGTTGATGTTCGATATATCTTGCACTCGAAAGCGTTTAGCAATATAGCCTCCATCACAAAACTCCAAATTCGGTTCTGGGGTCGATTCCTAGAGCCAGATATCCAAGAGTAATCATCTCCATATTTTCTGAGAGAAGTGCCTATCCTACGAATTCTTCAATTAACATGCCTCAACCCCCTCCTTCACGCGCCCAGTCCAATCCAGTTGTACGGCTACTACAACCTCCTACAAATGCATATTCAATGTTCTCAGTAATGCACCCTTGATTCAGGAATGTCATATTTACGATATTGGATGAACAGTCGCAGAATATGTACACTCACCACGATGGATACTGAAAACAAGGGAAGACAATGTGGAAACGACGTGGAGCTGAGCTATACCACTTAAATTGGAAGAGAGATAGATATCGATCTACGACGCATACAGCCTGAGCGTACCATTCCTGCCTCATTCATGTAACAGGAGGGAACGAATGAAAAAAAGAAAAACATGTTTTAAGCTTCTGGCAACAGTTGATGCGGAATTGGTCCGACGCTATAACCTCTCGCTCCTGGCTGATAATTGAAAAAATACCGTATTCCTACTTTATGTCAAACAATGTATGGACAAAAATTAGCATCAGTGTGGAGCTGTGCCGTCCGTAATGCCAACCAGCGCTAACAGGAAACCGTGGGACAGATTTGCTTGCCGTTCGCGGCTTTCAAATTTGCGGTCACGAGTGTTGTCACAGACTGGTCTGGTGCCCCACTCTGTTGCCCACACTCTCTAGCCCTTGTTCTTTCTGCATACCCCGTTTCCCAGTTTCACTTTGTTTTCCCTCTCAATTACCTGGAGGCTGGGATGCTGCATTTCCCCTCAACTTTACCCAAACATGTCGCTAACGGGATACCACGAAGATCTGATAGTTTGAACCTCAATGCGACGCAACAGAGATCTGCATCGCACCCTATATTTCTACAGGTAGAAGAAGAACTTCACGACGCAAGGAGAGTGCAGGCAGACGGACAAGAAGATGACCTGAGATCGGCGTTGAGCATGGTTATAAACCGTGTATCCGAATTGGTGAGAGCAGAAACACCTTCAACTTTCATAGGAAGAGGGGCTCATCGATTGGTGACCATTTCGTAGTCCAATTTACTTAGTGAGGCCTACAAGACTCAGGCAGATCTTGAAGTGCAATTAAACGTTGCCAAATCCAACTTGAAGTTGGTCATCGCCAACAACGAAATGTTAGAAGATGCTCTGAAAAGGGACACGACAGGCCAGTCCAAAGATATCGGATGGCGTCGTACAAGTGGCCGAGACGACGCCAGGAATTCGAGGTCTTCTTTGGACCACCAACAGGGAACTGATTATACCACCGTTTCTTCCGACCCCTCTCCTCCTCATTCAGCCAGCACGCCACAAAATCAGGACAACCGATTTTTCAAATTCAGATTTAGCACTTCCAACCCTACGCAGTCTCGACCAGCCAGCCGACCAGAAACACCATCAGGGAGTTCTTCGCAGGCTGCCAGTCCTCACATACCAGGTGTTCAAGCTCATCACTTGACGTCACCATCGTTGCCTTCTTTATCATCTGTACGAACGAAGGAACTGGAAGATTTAACTGCAGAGCTAGCAAAGGAGCGTGCAGCGAAGAAAGCTATAGCTGACCAAAAGGCTGCTTTGGAGGAAGAGTTGGAGTCACTCTCTCAGGCGTTGTTTGAGGAGGTCTGTGTGCTTGATATTTCTATTCTCGTTTATGACATTGACTGATGTTTTCGTATAGGCGAACAAGATGGTTGCCACAGAACGCAAAATGCGAGCCGAGACAGAAGAAGAGCTCAAAGAGCTCAAATTGGAGAAGGAGGCACTGAAAAGTGCACTGCGCCTGATCGATGGAGAAAATTCGCATCTTCGAGAATCTGGTCTCCTATCGTCTCCTCATAGCGAGCGCGATACTTCGCGGAGAAGCTCCCGAAGACATTCGAGATCCTCATCTGAAGTCGCAATTAAATCCCGTCCAAACTCCTTGCTTATAGCTCCATACCCGCCACTACCGCCTTCCCCCGCACCCTCAGATGGGCTCAAGACCCCTGAAGACGATGATAAAAATTTAGATAACTTGCTCTCTCCCGATGTTACCTTTCCGGATGCCGAAGAATCACAACCGACCCCTCGATATCACCTTACCAGTGTACCTCTTCCGGAGACGTCCTCGTCATCAGTTTCTGTCGCATCTGACCCTTTGTTCATGGGTGCTTCTCCTTGGGCTGATATACCCAGCTCGGCATCAAGCGGTCATACTTCAGCTGAAACGACATCATCAGCTTACACCCACGCAGCTTATGCCAGCATTCGGTGATCAGGGCTGACCTGGAAGTGTATATTACAGCTTCAAAAATTGGATAGATCCCGCTCTTCACCCCATACATTATTCACGCTGCTTATCGCGATCATTGACTTACTTGTGCTCCCTCAGTTTAGCAGGTTTATTAAGCCACTAGGAAAATCAGTGTCGTGCCGACAAAATATGCCAGTCATCAATAACCGCAGTGTCAATTACGGTGACAACGCTCCATGGTTCTGTTCTACCTGCCATGATCCAACTCAGAGCGCTGTGGCATCTATCAACGATATCATCACCATATCTGTCCTCCTGATCACGAACAATATCCCATACGATTCCGCCGCTGGTTTTTTTTTTGTTTTTTTTTGGCAGCCCCGACCTAGTATACCATTCTATTTTCGTGGTTAGCCAAAGATCTGAATAACAGCATTTTGATACTTAAGTTCCTCATATCCAAGTTGACTTACGAATGCATGATGACCATGATGAGTTTTATCGGTCCGTAAACTTCTTGTGTTCGTGTAAATCAAGACAATTGGATATTCACTGCCGCATTACCCCACATATCGCATCTCAAAGATATCAAGCGCAATTGACTGAAATTAGTATAAACTATTTTTAATAGAAATTGTGGACCGGCGGGACCACCAAAAACAAGCTCGAGGCATAATCACATTGGGTCGCTAGCCCCATGTTATTTAACGAGGCGTATTTAGCAACCAACGCCGACCGGAAAATACCGAGCTCTGGACCGGTCGTTCCGAATCATTGAGGTTTCCGCGCAAGCTTTCCTTCCTTTCTATCACAGCTTCCCGTCATTTAGGATATCGGCCTATTATACGTATGTGGCAATATAGTCAAAACGAAATCCAACTTTGCATTTAGAGCGTAGGTAATCTTCCACAACGTTTAAGTATATGGCATGTGGGGCATGTGAACCTGGAGCGTACTGTACGTACCGCTATAATGTTCTTTTAGGTTCCACCAAGTAGTAAATAGGGTGTCCCAAGTGAATCAGAATCTGAACAACCTGACATTCTGGGTGATTGCGTAGTTAGTATGTGAGTCTTGAAGCTTGAAGCTTGACAGCGCAGTACGCGAGGTAAATTAGGCGATCCAAGGCGATCCCCCAGGTAAATGATTATTTAACAATAGTATGAATGCAATTACAGTTACATGTAGTAATCTCTAATCA
>Ga0247779_1001296_pt1 | contig 12323 bp, 9 predicted proteins | sample UWRJL221509R5_FD_179925 | JGI IMG/M metagenome (GOLD analysis project Ga0247779, IMG submission 179925) | Plant litter microbial communities from Arlington Agricultural Research Station in Wisconsin, United States - UWRJ-L221-509R-5 | ecosystem: Environmental > Terrestrial > Plant litter >...
TTGAAAAGGCCGCCACTCATGCCGATCTTCCGATGGATACGCCAGATCGACAGGTCGATACCCTCTTCTTCCAAGGCTTCGTGCCAGGCGAGTACATGCTGATAGACGCTATCGATCAAGGTGCCATCAAGATCGAAGAGAAAGGAAGTGTGCAAACGGGACATTTGATTGCTCCTGATTGAGTACGGGATCGAGACCGATCAGAGCTGTCAGGAGATACTAATGCCGGATCGACATTGATGGGAAATACTTTGCGCTGTCGCAAGTCAATCATTCCCTACCCGTCATAACCGGCGATTAGAACCAGCAAAGGAGGTGCCACCGATACCCGGCATCACTTTATCGTCAGTGCACCGTGCCGAGCGCCAGGTCGGCACCGAGGCTGTACACCGTCGGTTCCTGTACGACATCTCCATAACTCTGCTGGAACGTCCGTGGTGCGCGTTCACGCTGCTGCAAGAATAATTGCGGCAAAACGTCATAGGCGTAGCGCGCAAGCTCTTGCGAGGTGACAACGCCATCCTTCGGATATTGATCCGCGCCGCCGCGCAATCCCTGCAACACCACATAGGTGAGGAATCCATAGCCGAGCGTTACGCTTTCCGGTGCCAACTGATCTCGCCTGGTCGCAGCCAGGACTTGGACACCCGCGCTGCGCAAGCCGTTTTCCAGAAACCGCGTCATGAAGCTGGTGACGGCATTGAATTTGTCGACAGTGCCGCCGGAATAGCAGGCGTCGACAATAACGAAGACACGTTGTGCACCGGCCGCTTCCAAAGCAGCGCGAATCTCCGACGCTTTCACCCAGGTTTTGGGATCATCCAACGTGCCATCGGTTGGAATGAAATACCAATCATCTTCATTGCCGAAGCCATGCCCGGAGAGGAACAACAGAACGGCATCTTCCGGTTTCGAAGATTTCAGCGATTGCAATGCCGCCAGAATATTGGCACGGGTGGCCTGGCCATCCGTCAATTGGACATTGTTGATGCTGCGGAAAACCGGCTTGGCCTGCTGGCCAATGGTCGAGGACACCGCCGTGGCGTCGCTCGCCGCCACTTTCAACTGGTCGACCGGCGGCAGATGGCCATATTTGGAGACGCCGACCGAAATAATATTGAGGACACCGCCACCGGGCTGGCCGCTGAAGGTGTCGCGCAGCTCAGCTTTCTCGCCCTCATTATCCAGGGCGCCGGTGGCTACCGCCTGGAAGACGTTGTTGCCGGCGGTCGGCCAGACGTTATAGCCGACGACCCGCACATGCTTGCCATTCGCCGCCGCGTCCTTCTGTTCTAGAATGGCGCCGACGCTGACGATCTTGCCGTTATGATAGAGGCGCACATCCTTGATGCCGCCACCCTGGTCCTCGGCTACGACGATCAATTGATACGGTTTGCCAGCCGCCTTGTCGCCCGGTATCGCCTCGATCTCGACCTTCGGCGGAATCGGCAAGCCTTTTTCCAGGCTTTGCGGAACAGCCCGCGGCTGACGCGCCGATTTCTTCAACGCAGCGGCGAGCAACCCCGGATCGGCAAAGGCCTGCTGCAAGGTAGCGATTGGAAAATTGAGCTTATTGACCGACCAGTTGACCGTCTGCAAGCCATCAGCCGTACCATCGAACCGACCCTGCTTGTCGATCAACGCCCAGCCTGTCGGGGTGATATAGATCTGCAGCATGAGCTTGCGCGCCGCCGTATCCCAGACCAGCAGCTTACCGTCGCTTGTCGCACCGATCAGGCGCTGGGCTATATCATCATATTGCAGACCGATCAGCTTGTCGGTTTCGGCGTCGAACTGCCCGATATCCTGCCCGGAGCCAAGATCGATCAGTGAAACCTGCCGTCCCTTGGCAACCGCCGCCTTGGTTAGGGAGGCTCCGAGCGCAATCACCGCATCGGTCGCGAATAAGCCCGCCAGCGCTTGCGGCTTGGCGGGCGTTGCCAGTTGCAGGAGGCTCACGTTGCCAGCCGCCGTCATGGCGCCAGCAGCCCGGCCATCGATAGCGATTTTCACCAACGTGATGGAAGCATCCAGCTTACCAAGTGCCAGTACCTTGCCGGTCTTCAGATCGACGCTGTCCAGTGTGCCATCCTGCAGGCCGAGAACGGCGCGATTATTCTTGTCATCGACTGATATAGCGGTAATGGCGGCCTTGCCCGCCACCGCCGACCAGAGTTTCGTACCGGCCGGCAAGGCCCACAACTCTACCGCACCATTGGCATGCCCCGTCAGCAATGACTGACCATCTGCGGTCGTCAGCATCGCGCTGACGGGCGCCGGCTGGCCGGTAAAGCTGGCAACTGATTTACCGCTCTGCGCATCCCGGAGATCGATTTTGCCGGCGGCATTTGCCAGGATGAGCAGGCTGCCATCGGCCGAGGGCGTAAACATGGTTCCGGCAGAGATCCCGGTAATCGGTTGTCCTTGATTGCCGCGCTGCAGATTCCATACGCGGATCGAGCCATCATCGGCACGCAAGGCCAGGTGATTGCCCGCGGTATCGATTGCCGATTGCTGGAACCGCAGCAGGGGCGCCGTCACTTGCAAATGGGCCTGACTATAGACAACACTTTCGGTCAGGCTGGCCCCGACTGAATTGCTGACCGTGTCGCTGATATTGCTGTTGACGGTGTTGTTGATGACATCGCCTGCACTTTGCGCTCTGCCAGCCGAAACCGGCAGGCTGATGCAAAGCGCAATCAAGCCAAACCGATGCAGAAAGCCAGATGATATAATCATGGCAGTCTCACCCATCATGAATTTGACACATCAACGATCAGTGGCGCGGTTAGCCCAAATCGTTCGCCGTCAAGGCGGGATGCCGGACGAGACCGACATCCCATAGTCCCTTGCTAGAAGCGAAGGCGGAATTCCGCCGAAGCACCGATCTGATTGGTTTCCCGATTGGCAACTTCCGCCTTGACCGAAGCACCGGCTGAAATGTCATCGGTGATTGCTGCACGGAAGCCAGCCGTCAGGAACACATAATTCGGATCGGGCTGATGGACGCCGTGAAACTTCTCCGGCCAGACATGTTCATACTGGGCCTGGAAGTACGGAATGATCCGATCAAAGCGATAGCCGATCTCGGCATTGACGACGGCCGTATTAGAATCGAGGTCATCATCGCCGCCGCCCTCTTCGTCCAGCAGCTTTGTGTAATTAAAGCGCCAGCCGGCCTTTCCCTTCAACAACCAATTGCCGAAATTGAATACCGGGTTGGCTGCCAGTTCAGTTGCCAGGGTTTCGCTATTCGCATTCGTCTTGCCGCTGAAATCGTTTCTGCTTTCGGCATCGGAATAGGTGTAGCTGAACAGCCCGCTGATGAAGAAATGCGGATCCAGGACATAAGCCGCATAAGGTGAGACTGTGTAGGAATCGTTATCGGATTCCGTCTTAAAGCCACCGCCAATCAGATGACTATCGGTACCGGCATGGGTGTAGGAGCCGGACAGACCAAGAAAAATAGAGTCACCGAAGCGATGATCGGCACCGAAAGTCGTGTTCACGACATCCGACTGGAACCGCAGACCCGCATGTTCTAAGAGCCCCTGATGATCACTTTCAAGGCTGTTATAGCTGGCCGTTAGCCACGCACTATTGGTCAGGCTGTTATCTGTGTTGGGACCGCCATCCAGGCGATCACCGATACGATTCGAGACCGCGTCGCTCACCCGGCGACTGACTTCCTCACGAATTTTCTTTTCAACTTCGTCATCTGCCCGGGCAATAGATATCGATAGAACAGGCAGCACTGTGCCAGCGAGTGCTGCCACATAGGCAGCCCTCCTGGCTTGCGTCGCAAGCTTGCGCATAATCCCCTCTAATAAACCAAAGTTGGAATATTTCCCCACACGATGTGGCCCCACATCGTGCTCGGTCGGCAATTTATCAGGAAAACCCTCATTGTCTAGTTACCGGTCCGTTGATTGCAGCCGACTGGCACCACTGCTTCATCGAATTATCGCAGCGGTCTAGCGGATTCACGGAAGGATCAGAAGTGACTATGATCACGCATGATGTCATTGCGAGGAGAGTAGCAATGACACAAATTCAGCGGGTGTCAGATTTTTGCTGCGCGAACATTGGCGACAAAATTAGAGCCTGTGTTTTCCGGCAGATGAACGAGTTTGAGGGGTGGGGAAATGATACTTGGGATTCTAAATATCCGGAATTTAAGCTGTTTTCTGGGACTATCCTTGGCGCTGTCCATCTCAGCTACAGTGGCACAGGCTTCCGGCAACGGCGCGCTGGTCGAGGAGATCGATAGCGGCGTTAACGGTGTCAGCGCTTTCGACACATTGACATCCGGTCAGACCGTCGATCTGCGACCCGATCATCGCGCCATTATCAGCTATCTCGATTCGTGCGTTCGAGAAACGATCAATGGTGGTTTGGTAAAGATCGGCACGACACAATCCGATGTGCAAGAAGGTATGGTTAATCGTGAGACGTTGGATTGCAGCGTGAAGCAATTGACCTTGACCAATGCAACACAGGACCAGTCAGCCACGACGGTTTTTCGTCCTCTTTTCGACAATCTGGTGAAGCAGACAGTGCCGGATGTCAGCCCCTTCATTCTCGCAGCGCAGGCCAAGAGTCTCGAGCTGAAAGAGATGGGCAAGGACGCGGCACCCAAGATCCTGACGCTGCAAAATGGCAAGCTCGATATGCGTCAGGCCGGTATCAAGCTGCAGCCTGGTGGCATCTACAAACTCACCGCGGGATCGCGGGAGACCTATATCAAGATCTTGCCAGATGCCCAGAGCGAAAGCCCCCTGCTGATGCGACTGGTCAAGCTCTGATGGTGCACCAGACGACCGTTCACGCGTGATGTCTCCCCGCTGGCGCATTCTGGCCTTCGGCATCGCCTTGGCTGTGGTCATCAGCCCACTTGCCAACCTGCTTTGGCGAGATCGAAGCGATGGCGTCACGTTGGACCTGCTGCATCTGGTGTCGCCTTGGCTACCGGAGAGCGGTGCCAATCGAATTCCTGAAGATCAAGCGCTTATCGTTGCGATCGACGAGGAAACCTATCGGCAGCCTCCGTTCGACCGGACACCTCAGGTCGCATGGACACCACAAATCGCCACTGTCCTCAATGCATTGCTTGATGCTGGCGTCAAAGTGGTTGGCATCGATACGATTTTCAATCAGTCACTGGAATATGTCGATGATCTCGTCCCGGCTTCGCCCGATGCCGCTGCCGTGTTTGCGAATTATGACCGCGATCTTTTGCGAGCCTTGGCCAAAGGTGGTCGCCAGGGTCGCATCGTCATGAGTTACGCGATGCAGGGCGGCAAGACCATCGAACCAACGGCAGCTCAGATTGCGGCCGTCGGTGGTCCCACTAATCTACGCCCGACGAATATGATGATAGATGCCGATGGCGTCATTCGCCGTGGCCTCTTGCATACCCAATTCTCCGGCAATCCGACAGAAACGCAGCCGATCACCAGCCTGCCTTTGGAGATCTTTGCCCGCGCAGGCGATCACAAGGTCGCTTTTGCCGCCGATGGCAGGCCATTGATCGACGGAGCTCCTTTACGACAAACCGCCGCCGATAGCTTGCTGATCAATTTCCGCCCTGTCCAACAGGACCCACCGATTTTTTCCTTCGCCGATCTTTATCGCTGCGCCCAGCAGGGCCGCCTCGACTACTTTCAACAACACTTCGCCGGGCGCATTGTCATTCTTGGCACGGTTCTCGATATCGAGGATCGGCACCTCACCTCCAAACATCTCGTGACCAATCCAATGGGGAGAAATTACGCGCCGCGTTGCGCCCTCCCTGTCATGCCAGGAATTGCCAGCGCGCATGCCAGCGCTTTCATCCCAGGTACCTATGTTCTGGCAACAATCGTCGACAATCTGCAGCACGGCAACTGGCTGCAACCAGCCAGCGATCTGGCCCGCCTCGCCGGCCTCTTCGTCATCTCCTTGATGACCTGTCTGGCGATCACTTATGGCCGCGCGATCCAAGCCATCTCCGGCTTGATTGCCCTGCTTGTTTTCTGGGGGGCCACAGTGCTTGCCGTTTTCCAGCTCAATACAGTCCTGCCTTTGATCGCGGGACTGGTTGCCCTCGCCATCAGCCTCGTCCTCAGCTTGGCCTACCGGGTCATTCTGATCGACGGCGTACGGCGCCAGCTTCGGCGGTCTTTCTCACTTTACCTGCCATCGGCCGAACTCGATCGTCTCGCCGCACAACAGCAGGCACCCACTTTAGGCGGCGAATTGCGGCCTGTGACCATTCTCTTTTCGGATATTGCCGGCTATTCAAGCCTGTCAGAGGAGCTTGCGCCAGCCGATCTGGTCAGCGATCTCAATCGCTATTTCAGCCGGATGACGGAGATTGTCCAGCAGCATGGTGGTTTCGTCGATAAATTCATCGGCGATGGCATTCTCGCCGTCTTTGGCGCGCCACTCGCGCATACGGATCATGCCGCCTCCGCCGTTGCCGCAGCGCTGCAGATGGTCACGCTCTGCCAGGACGATCCGGCGTTGACGATCAAGGGCCAGCGCTTTGGTATTCGTGTCGGCGTGCATAGCGGCGATGCCATCGTCGGCAATATCGGCTCGCCAAACCGCTTCAACTACACCGTGGTGGGGGATAGCGTTAACCTCGCCTCACGCCTGGAAGGTGTTGGCAAGAGATACCACACCTCGATCATCGTCAGCGAACAAACGCGGCAGCAGGCTGGTGACCAGTTTGTTTTTCGTGAGATCGACCTCGTTCGTGTGGTGGGGCGCGATCACCCCGTTCGCTTGTTCACACCACTCTCGCCGGTTGCGATGACCTCCTATGATGAACAGCGATGGATGTCGGCTTTATCGGCTTGGCGATCCGGCGATTTCAAACTGGTCAGTGAGATCTGCGAGGAACTGGCCAGCCGGGGCGATAAGATTGCCGGGAGCTTTGCAACACGAGCCAGGCACCTGCTGCTCGCACCGCCGATAACTTGGGACGGTATCGTCAATCTGTCGGAGAAGTAGAAGTTCCGCCGTCAATGACCGGCGAGAATGGGTGTCAGCGCATCGCTGGCACCGGTGATCAGGATCTGCACCCCGATGCAAAACAACAGAAACGCAGACAGCCGCGTGATGGTCCTGCTGCCATTCGTGCCGAACAGCAAGGAGAGCCGGTCGGCGAAGCGATAGGCAATCCAGATCGTCGCCGCTATACAGAGCGCAGCCACGGAGATACCGATGAAAAAAGGCAGCCAGGCATTTTCATGGCTGGGATGACCAGCGCTCAAGGCGATGGCGACGGAAATGGTGCCGGGGCCAGTGGTGAAAGGCAGCGTCAGCGGAAAGAAAGCGACGTCGTCGGAACTGGCGACGGGGGCGGCTTGCTCCTGCTTGCGGGCTTCTCGCTGCTCCGGCGCCGATAGCAGGTTCCAGGCAAAGAGCGACAGGACGATGCCGCCGGCAATCCGCAATGCCGCCAGGGAGATGCCAAAGAAAGCGAGTACATAGGAACCGGTCCATAGCGCCGTCAGCAGGACCAGCAAGCTATAGAAACCAACTTTGCCGGCAAGGCGATGCCGATCCTTGGCAGAAAATTCACCCGTCGCCTCGCGAAAGATGAAAGCGCCCGCGATCGGATTGACGATCGAGAACAAAGCCGGAAAGGCAAGGAGAAAGGCACTGACGGCATCTTGTGGCATGACCTGACTCTCGGTCGTCGGCGCGACCTTGTCAACCGGAGGTAAGGCGCCATTCCCCACCGTAAAAAGCTGCCGGTGTGGTCCGCCGTGCCGCTGCCATCGTCGTCCATCCTTACCTGTGACGATCGACACGAACCAGTTTGGACATCTGCGTGAGCCGTGGCAAAGCGCGCGAAAATTGTTATACTGGAAACACTTAATAATGGACTTTGGCACCGCCATGCGCCGCGCGACGATCGACCAGCTTTCCTTCAACTTGCGCGCCACCAGCCTGCGCGGTCTGCGGACCTGGCGCAATCTGCGGCAGGGTCCTTCGCGTCTGCAGCGGGTTGACGATGCTGATTCACTTGAGATGGATTGGCCGATCGTCGCTGGTCGTTCGGCCACAAAACTCTGGACCACCGGTCCGGCCGCCGAATGGCTGTTGACTGCCGGCAAGATCCAGAATTTGCGCCAGGCAATCCGTAGCCTGCATGGCCTGAGAATCCCCGCTGGGTCGATCTTTTCCTTCTGGCGTCATGTCGATCGCCCCGTTGCCCGGCATGGCTATGTGACCGGCCGCGAATTGCGCGAAGGCTGCCTGGTCGCCAGCACTGGCGGTGGCCTGTGTCAATTATCCAATGCCCTCTATGCCGCGGCCATCAGCGCCGGTTGCGACATTACTGAACGGCACCGGCACTCCCGGGTCATCCCCGGCTCCCTTGCCGAGATCGGCCTTGATGCGACCGTGTTTTGGAATTACGTCGATCTGCGTTTCCGTCCCGCCGTCGATATGGTGATCGATGCCCGGTTGACCGCGACGGAACTGATCCTGTGCTTGCGCCGGACAGATGAGGTTGTTGGCCAGACAGATGCCCTCTTACCCGCCACGGCAGACCGTCCGACATCGCAGGTAATAGTGGCGAGGCCAGGCGCCACGCCGGGCGATTGCCTGACCTGTCGCGAGACAAGCTGTGTCTATGTTATTCCACAAACCAAGTCAGCGGGGCGAACGGCTTGGCTGTTGGACGAATACTGGCCTGAATTCGATCTGTGGCAACGATCGCAACGAACACAGCGAGATCACCTCTATCTGCCGCTTGATGGGCATCGTTGGCATCGCCGGAATTACGCCTGGAGCCTACCGGCAACCGATCACCGGACAACTTATCCATTCCTGGCCTTGTCACAGGCTCGCCGCATTCGTGCCACGAGCACGCAAGGCGCCACGCGCCAGCAGGTGATGATCGAGCGCGACAGGAGACTTGCCAAAGCTTACCACCGCGATCTGCCCTTCGATGCGGATCACCTAGTCGTCGCGTTGAATTTGCTGCCGCATCTTTGGCGTCTCGGCACCTTGGGCGGCCGCCGCTTTTCCGTTTTCATGACACGGTCACCCTTGCGTGGTTTGCAACACGCCTTGGATGGTGCGGCACTTCTGCACCCCACCTCGCCAACCTTGCGTGATTTCCGGGCACCGGCCTGGCTGGTATCTGCGGAAGAAGCGGCCTTGGCGGCGGCGGAGACGCTGATCACCCCGCATCGCCAGCTCGCCACCGATCTCAACGCCATATATCCCCGGCACGTCAAGCATATCGACTGGGCTCTGCCCGACCAGCACCAGTATCAGCAACTCAGTCCCAACGGCGAGCCGGGCACCGTTGTCCAGCGGCGAAAGGAGCCGGCAGATCGCCAGCGCGTGCTTTTCGGCGCCTCCGGCCTGGCACGCAAAGGTGCTTATGAGATGCGCGAGGCAGCCCGTCATCTCCCCGTCGACCTGCACGTCCTTGGCCGCGCTCAGGACTCGGCGGATTTCTGGCAAGGCATCGACATCAAGATGGTCGAACCGGGAGCGGACGCCCTGGCCGGCATCGACTGTGTGGTCCTGCCAGCCTTTGTCGAACATCAGCCGCGCCTGCTGTTGCAAGCCGTCGCCCGCGGCATTCCAGTAATATGCAGCCCGGCTTGTGGGATTGCCGGCTATGCCGGCGTCACCATCATCGACGTCGGTAATCCTGCCGCTTTGACGGCGGCGATCACCGCTTCTCTGACGGGGCAGCACGACGTTGCGCAAATCGGCCGAATAACAGGTTAGTCGGTCGCCTGAATCAAAAGCGTCAAAAATGTTCTATTTACGACAAATCGAGGCGGCATGGGTGGCCCTACAGGCACGGCAGCGCAACCGGGGGTTCTTGCAGGATAAGTAACCATAACCTATCATTGCGCATCAATATGATCGTGCTCCGGCCGCAACGGCAGGGGCCAGCTTGGGGGAGTGATTAAAAATGCGGAAGAAGCTTTTGACCCTTGCCGTTCTCGGCGGTGCCCTGATGGCGAGTGGCTGTGCGGACGATCTGCGGGGGTCGCAGAACCTGATGGTCGACGAAAATTGCTCGGGCAACGGCGTATCTAACGCCGGCTATTGCACCGACGTGCTGCATCCGGTCGCTGGCCCGTATGGCACCGCCTATCGCGACAGCACCTGGCACCAGTTCGACGATCAAGCCTGGCTCCTCATCGAGTGACCTTGCTGGCTTTTTTGCTTGTTGCGTCTCAGGTATAGACCCGAAATCTCAGGACTTTTCCCTGTTTGTCTCGGTCATATCTGAATTCGTAACTTAGGTGGCTTCAAATGCCCCGGCGATCTCAGCGCAAAGGAAACCCACCTTTGGTGCCGAGGCTGCCGGGGCATTTTTATGCCGTCGAAACGCCGGCGCTTGATTCCACAAAATCCCAGATCATCGAGCTCCGCATGGTCGCCTTCGCATGTGACGAGGATGGCGGGTAGAATGAATCATTGGTCGTCAACGCACTTCGGCAACCTTCAATACCGATCCGCAATGAGATCGGCCGGCTGACGGGCATTTCGACGCAATGGCTGCCGGCAAGTCTATCGGCGCTCGTTCATCGCCGACGTCATTACCAATGCTTCGCGCCTCATCGCACGTAACGTAATTTTTGATCGACCGTTCCGTGAGTGTTACTCGGAGACGTTCATTCCCTTGGCCTGGGCTTGCTTATTCTCGGCCAGGCGCAATCACCATGTATGGTCCACGAAACCCGGCCTGCCGACACGAATAAGATCGGAGAAATTCGGTGCCTTGTCGGCGGCGCGCGCTGCCTCGTTGATGTGGGCGCGACGTTTCAGCTCGTCGAAGGAAAGCCCAGCCGACACAAGCTTGCCATGTTGATAGGCGAATTCATCTGATTTCCCGTTGAGTAACAAACGCCAATCCCACGGCGGAAGCGGCCCTGACGCAACAGACGTGTGCAGCCGGATGTTTGTCGTGCAGTTGGACGTGAGGGCGTTGTAGAATTGAGGTCGTTCATGCAGCGCGTTCATGCTGCGAAGATAGTCGAGAAAGATGTCTCGAGCTGCTTCAGGCGTTGCTGTCGTCCGGTAGAGATAGACTTCCTCGCCAACGCGATAATTCGTGCGCAGCCGGATAACGTCACGTTCGTCCGCCACGGTGTAAATGAGTTCGTATTGGCGGAAAAACCCCCGCAATGCCGAGTATTCCTGACCAACCACCTTTCGCGTCTCGATGGAAAAGGCAACGTGCTCGCCAGTTGCGAACTGAAAGCTGACGATTGGATGGGCAATCCACGGCGAACCCCAAAAGGTGAGGAAAGTATCAACCCCCCGGATCTGCGATAGATCGTAGCTTCTGGTCTCCCAGCGCGGTTCGTAATCGCTTACCGTGCGATAATCAAAGTTACGCAGGTTGTGAATGGTTACGGTGTCGCCGACGATGTCTGCCCAGGCAGTCCGATCAACATCCGTTTGCCAGGCACGCTCGTTGGAGGGGCTTATCGACAACCACCACACGAGCACGGCGGCAAATCCTGCAAGGCACAGGACCATGCGTAGCGGGCGGGACCGGGCGGCGATCAAAATCGCGGCCAAAACAATCGCAAAACCGACGGCACCCGGGACTTGCCAGCTCTGCGGCAGATCAATATAGAGCGCCGCCTCTGCCCATGCGCAGAGGGCGAAAATAATCAGCCAAGCCAGCCCGATTGCAATCCAGCGACCAACGCATACTAATCGTCGGATCGAATTGCTCACGGCAGGATCACTCTTGAGCATAATAGAAGGGTGGGGTTGACAGCCAGGGGATGCCGTTGAGGGCCATTTTCTCACCGTAATCATATTGGCGAATCATCTCGGCCTTGTTGAACTGCTCCTCGGTCTCTCCCTTGTAGTCCGGCGGGATCGAGATAAACCGAAACTCGACTTCGTCATGAATCGTTGACAGGTAGAGACGCCATAGATCGTTAATTCCCGAAACTTTGAACAACGAAAGGATAGACCGCTCGGCGATGCTGGAGAGGCCGCGCTTTACTTGTTCAGGATCCGGCGTCACACGCCCGTTGCGGATGACATAAAGGCGCTGCAAGACCTTGCCAGTATAGTCCTGATGCGCGGCGCGAACGGTACTCGACAAGTCGATCAGTGAGCCAATCGAAAAGGACTGAAAGAAGACACCGCCATCAACATGCATTTCATCATATTTCTTACCGTCCACCACGACCTCGATCATGGTTGGTGGAAAGACGGCCGGGATCGACGCCGACGCGACCAGAACGGTGCGGAACAGATCCAGCTTCTTCGGATTATTGCTGCTGGCGATGGCACCCAGATCCCAGACGACCGGTTCCTCGGCATCCAGA
>Ga0247779_1001297_pt1 | contig 12313 bp, 10 predicted proteins | sample UWRJL221509R5_FD_179925 | JGI IMG/M metagenome (GOLD analysis project Ga0247779, IMG submission 179925) | Plant litter microbial communities from Arlington Agricultural Research Station in Wisconsin, United States - UWRJ-L221-509R-5 | ecosystem: Environmental > Terrestrial > Plant litter >...
CACGGGCGGGCGGATACGCCGCAGGGTCTCGCCAGGATTCTCCGGGTGACGCGATGGGATGTCGCGATCGCGCTCGGCATCGCTGGGCTGATCAATCTCGGCATGCTGCTGCTGGCCGCGGTGAACCTGCGCGGACAGGGTGGAACAGACACCATCGAGACCGCGTCGGTCGCCATCGGACACGCTCTAGGACCCGTGTTCGCGATCATATTCGCGGTCGGACTCCTCGCCTCCGGTCTCGCATCCACCTCCGTGGGCAGCTACGCAGGGGCCACCATCATGAGCGGCCTCCTGAAGCTGCGTATCCCGCTCGCGCTCCGTCGCGTGATCACCCTGATCCCGGCCCTCGTCATCCTGGGGTTCGGAGCCGACCCGACCGCGGTACTCGTCATCAGCCAGGTCGTCCTGAGCTTCGGTATCCCCTTTGCCCTCATCCCGCTCGTCCGGCTGGCGGGTGACCGCTCACTGATGGGTGATCGCCGCACGAAGGCAGGCATGCGCGCGGTGCTCTGGGTGATCGTGGTGCTGATCGTCGCCCTGAACCTCGCGCTCATCGTGCTCGCGGTCGTCGGCACGTAGGGCTGCACGCCCCCGGAACCGGGGCGCATAGGGTTGGTGCGTGCCAGATACCGATATTCCCCTCGAAGCCTCCCCATCCGATCGCATCGCGGAGGCCGCGCGACGCTTCGGTGAACGCGAGGTCGCCGACCGTGCCGCGGCTCTCCTCTCCGGTGCAAACGAGGGCGAGGAATTCCTGCTGTGGGTCGGCGGAGTCCACGCTCGGGGCATTCTCGACGGCGCCCCGGCGCTGTACTGGCCGGAGGTCTGGGGCGCGAGGGCGCTGCTGCGCGTGTGGGATGACTCCGCAGCACCCGCCGTGCGTGCCGGCCTCGGCAACCAGGCGTGGCGCGTGCGCGAGATGTGCGGCAAGGTCGTGGCCGCGCGCGAACTCCCGTTTGCCGCTGAGCTCGAGCCGCTGCTGACCGACGAGGTCGCCCGCGTGCGCTCGGTCGCTGCGCGCGCCCTTGCCACCGTGGGGGAGTACGAGCAGGCCGTCGCGGTGAAGGGGCTGCTGGCCGACCCCGACGTCGAGGTCAGGCGAGCCGCCGGTGCGGCGCTGAAGGTGTTCTCGGCGCGGCTGGACCGGCCGATCGAGTAGAGGCCCGGTGTCGGCTGGGGCCTAGCGCCCGCCGAGTTCGTCCTGGCGGAGGGTCACATCGGAGTCGGTCGGCAGGGTAGCCGGGGTGCCGGCTGCCGCGGCAGCAGCGTTCGCCTTGCGCGCCTTGTGCGCAGACTGCAGGTAGTGCACCACGGCAATCACGACCGTCACGCCGACGACTGCGAGAAGGACGACGTCGATGTACTGCGCGACGAAGTCGGCGACCGGCTTGATGTTGCCGAGCAGGTAGCCGACGACGGTGACGCCGCCACCCCAGACGAGCGCGCCCACGAGGTTGTACACCGTGTACCTGCGTGTCTCCATGTGGCCGACGCCGGCCGCAACCGGCGCGAACGTGCGAACGACCGGCACGAAGCGCGCGACGATGACGGCAAGGGCGCCGAAGCGGTCGAAGAACGCGTTGGTGCGCTTCACGTTGGTGATGCTGAACAGTCCGCTTTCCTTGCGCTCGAAGATGCGGGGGCCGGCAGCATGCCCGATCAGGAAGCCGACCTGGCCGCCGAGGAACGCGGCGATGCCGATCGCCAGGGCCACCCACCAGATGTCGACATGGATGAGGCGGTGCGGCCCGAAGCTGAGGAGTCCCGTGATCAGGAGCAGCGTGTCACCCGGGAAGATGAACCCGACGAGAAGCCCGGTCTCGGCGAAGATGATCGCGCACACCACGAGGAGCGCCCATGGCCCAGCATCCGCGATCAACATGTGCGGATTCAGCCAGGGAATGAGCGAACTGTGCAGCAAAGAAAGTCTCCGGTCGTCGGTTGCCGTTTGTCGTCAATCGGCGGCGGGTCCCACGTCAAGGTTACAGATTACTGGTCCCAGACTATGTGTCAGCTTGCAGCAGGCAAAGGGCCATTCGTGACGCGGGTGTTCGGGTGTTCTTCGTGCGGGAGAAGGGACTTGAACCCTCACGCCCGAAGGCACAGGAACCTAAATCCTGCGTGTCTGCCAATTTCACCACTCCCGCGGGCAGACACTAGCTTATCGGCGCCGCCGTGCTGCGACGGATGAGCAGGCTGGCCGCCGCCTTGATCGAGGTCTTGCGCGAGAGAGGACCGGCCGTGAGGTCGTCGAGCAGGATCCTCGCGCCGAGCGAGCCGTGCTCGAACGGGTCCTGCGCCATGGTGGTGAGTCCGAACGATTCAGAAAGATCGTGGTTGTCGATGCCGATGACCGAGAGGTCCCGTGGGATCGACAGCCCGTGATCGGTCGCGGCGAGGATGGCCCCGATCGCCATCTCGTCCGAGCTCGCGAAGATCGCGGTAGGGCGTGTGCCCGGCCGGTCGAGGAGCTCGTTGATGACCTCGCGGCTCGCGACGAGCGAGAAGCGGCCGGACAACATCCATTCCTCTCGGACGGGGAGGCCCGCGGCCTCCATCGCGTCGAGGAACCCGCGCCTGCGGCCGACCGGCACCTGTCGGTTCAGCCCCTCGTCGTCGTCACCGCCGAGCTGGGCGATGTCGCGGTGGCCGAGTCCGATCAGGTGCTCCGTCGCGGCACGGGCGACCAGGCGCTCGTCGATGCCGATGTGCCGGATGCCCCGGACGGGGCCGCCGATCATGATCGTGGGGTGGCCGAGCGAGAGAAGCTGTTCGCGCTCCGCCGCCGTGAAGTCCATGCCGACGGCGATCAGGGCATCCGTTCGCTTGCGCAGGATGGAGCGGTGGAAGACCCGCTCCCTGTCGCCGCCGCGCGAGGCGAGGTTGTAGAGGATCATGTCGTAGTTCGCGTCGCGGAGGGCGGAGTCGATGCCCTCGATCACCGTCGTGTAGAACCAGCGGCTCACCGACGGGGCGACGACGCCCATCGCCAGGGTGCGTCCGGACGCGAGTCCGGACGCACTCGACGATGCGACGTAACCGAGTTCGTCTGCGACATCCTGGATGCGGTGACGGGTCGCCTCCGACACGTTCGGCAGCCCGCGCAGTGCGCGGGAAACCGTTGCGATCGACACACCTGAGCGTCGCGCCACGTCATCGATGCTCGTCACGCTGTGCATCCTATCGGCGCATTCCCGTCACGATTTTCACCCCTTGGTCGCTCCCGCCAGGAGGCCTCGGACGAAGAATCGCTGGAGCGAGAAGAACACGATCAGCGGAACGATGATCGCAAGGAACGAACCGGCGGACAGCAGGTACCACGACTGGCCATAGGTTCCCGCGAGGTCGGTGAGCAGCTTCGTAATGGGGAAGTTGCCTCCCGCCGTGAAGATCGTCGCGACCAGCAGGTCGTTCCACACCCAGAGGAACTGGAGGATGGCGAACGAGGCGATGGCCGGGCGGGCCAGCGGCAGCACGATCCTGAAGAAGATCTGACCGTGGCTTGCTCCATCGATCCGTGCGGCCTCCATGATGTCGTTCGGAAGCGCCGAGATGAAGTTGTGCAGCAGGAAGATCGCCAGCGGAAGCGCGAACATCGTGTGCGCGAGCCAGATCCTCGCGAAGCTTCCATCGAGCCCGTTGAGGTTGAGCCCGGGGAAGACCGCCCAGCCGCCGATCGTGAGGCCGTTCGAGAACAGGCTGAGCAGCGGGACGAGCGCGACCTGGATCGGCACGACCTGCAGCGAGAACACCCCGATGAAGAGAATGTTCTTGCCACGGAAGTCGATCCAGGCGAAGGCGTATGCCGCGAGCAGCGCGATCGCGATCGGAATCAGGGTCGCGGGAATCACGATCACGAGCGAGTTCATGAACGACTGCCCGACCGTGATGGTGTCGGTGAAGTTCAGGGTGTTCGTGTAGTTCGAGATCGTGAGATCCGGGTGGGCGAAGAACGTCCACCAGCCCGACGTGTTGATGTCGGCCGGCTGGCGGAACGAGGTCACGAACAGGCCGAAGGTCGGGATCGTCCAGATCACAGCGATGACGATCGCGGCGATGGTCGCGCCCTTGCTCGAGAGCCTCTTCTTCGATGCGTTGAAGGCCGCAGACTCTGCGCGGCGCTGGTCTTTTTCTACCCGCTTCGCTGAGCGCGGGTCGATGTCGGTGGCGATCACAGTCCCAACCTCTGCTTCCGGATGTTGTTGGCGTTGTAGATGAGGAACGGCAGGATCAGGACGAACAGCAGCACTGCCTCGGCCGACGACCCTCCCGTCTGCGGTGGCAGGTTCTGGAACAGCCGAACCATCTGGTAGCTGATGACGCTCGTGTTGTTCTGGCCCTGGGTGGTCGCCGCGATGATGTCGTAGACCTTCAGGGATGCGATGGCGATGGTGATCCAGGTGACGATGATCGTCGGGCGGATGCCGGGCACTGTGACGTTCCAGAACCGCTCCCATGCGCTCGCGCCATCCAGTTCCGCCGCCTCCATCTGCTCATCCGGGATGCCCTTGATGGCCGCGGACAGCAGCACCATGGCGAATCCGGTCTGGCTCCAGATGAGGATGATGATCAGCAGCGCATCGTTGAGCGGCGAGGTCTGCAGCCAGTTGACCGGCTGCCCGCCGAACCACACGACGATCTGGTTGAGAAGACCGATCTGGGCGCCCTGCTGGTAGTCGTAGAAGAACTTGAAGATGATCGATGCGCCGACGAACGAGATCGCGACCGGCATGAATACGAAGACCTTCAGGACCTTCTCACCGCGCGACTTGTCGATGAAGACCGCGTACGCGAGCCCGATCGCCGTCGCGATGACCGGCGTGATCAGCACCCAGACGATCTGGTTGATCAGCGCGATGAAGCCACCGTTTCCACCGGCGAAGACGTAGGCGAAGTTGTCGAACCCGACGAACTTCGATCCGTCGTTGCTGAGGAACGCGGCGATGATCGTCTGGATGGTCGGGTAGAGCAGGCCGATCGCGAGGAGCAGCACGGCCGGCGCCATGAATCCGACGAGCTGCAGCAGCGAGCCCTTGCCCTCACGTGCGCGTCGGTCGAGCAGGTAGAGGCCTGCGCCGAGGACGGCGGCGAGCGGAACGAGCCAGACGGCATCGTTGTAGACGCCGAGGACGAGAACCAGGATGGCCGGGACCGCGACCGCGACGACGAGTCGCATGATCGAGTAACCGCGGCCGGACCGTGGGGCCAGCTCGATGAAGAACAGGATCAGCCCGACCACGACGCCGAAGGCGACCAGGATGATCGGGATCTGGGCAAGCGGCGGTATGGTCGCGAGCCATTGGAAAAACGCGGACATATGGGGGCCTTTCGAGTACGACAGTGGACTCTGATCGAGGTTGGACCTCGGGGAGGTGCTGATGAAACGAGAGTGCCGTAGCTAGCCGGAACGACCAGCCGGGCGGTGCGAGGGCCGCCTCAGCGTCTGGCTGAGACGACCCTCGCGAGCAATGCTTTGTTGTTGCAGTGCCTGGTTCAGTTCCTACTTGGCGTTCGCCCAGGATGCCTGGATCTGGGTTTGGGCCGCCTTCTGGGACGTGCCGTTGATCCAGTCGACGATGCCCTTCCAGAACGCGTTCTCCACGACGGTCGGCATTGCGTCATCCGCGCCGAACCGGAACGTGGTGTTCGAGTCCTGCAGCGTCTTGATGGCGCTCTGCAGCAGCGGGTCGGCTTCCTTCGTCGCGTCGACGCCCTTGTTGGCGCTGATGAACGAGGCGTCCTTCACCGTGATCAGGCTGTTCGCCCAGTCGGCGCTGGAGAGGTAGGTCATGACCTTCTGGGTCGCGGGGTTCGCGTTGAACGCTGCGGCGAAGTCGCCACCACCGACGACGGCGTTGCTGCCGGCCGTGACGGACGGAAGCGGGAAGGCCCAGACGTCACCGTCCGGTCCGACCTTCGGCACCGCACCGGCCTTGGTCTTCGTGGTCGAGAAGCTCGCCTCGAGGAACGTTGCCTGGTTGGTGAGGGCGCACGAGCCGTTGGCGATCTTGGCTGCGACATCCCCGAAGGCGGTCGAGTTGATCGATGCGACGTTACCGAAACCTGCGTTCACGTACTTCGGGTTCTTGAGGATCTGCCCGAGGAGCGTGAACGACTGGTCGATGGCCGGGTCGGTGAACTTGGTGTCGCCCTTGACCCAGGCGTCGTACGTGTCGGCGCCGGCCGACGAGAGCACGATCTCCGCGAGGAAGTCGGCCCCCGGCCATCCGGATGCCGTGCCGGAGTTGAACCCGGCGCACCACGGTGCCTTGCCCGTCTTCGACTGGATGGTTCCGACGTCCTTGACGAGGTCTGCGTATGTGGTCGGGACGGTGATTCCCCACTTCTTGAAGTCCGCGGGGGAGTACCAGACGTAGCCCTTGACGCTCGCGTCGAGAGGCGTCGCGTACATCTTGCCGCCACTGGTCACGTAGCCCTGCCAGTCAGACGAGAAGTTCTTCTTCACACTGGCCTGGGTCGCGGAGTCGAGCGCCTGGACCTTGCCGGATGCGATGGCCGCGTTCAGGAGGCCTGGCTGCGGGAACATGCCGATGTCTGGCAGGTCGTCGCCCTGGATCTTGGTCGCGATGTTCGTGGTGAAGTTGCCGTCACCCGTGTACTTGATGGTGATGCCGGTCTGCTTCTCGAAGGCTGCCCACGAGGCGTTCAGCTGCGTTGCTTCCGCTCCCGTGTCAGGTCCGTAGATGGTGACCGTCTTGCCCTTGAGGCTGCCGCTGTTGCCCGAGGACGATCCGGGGTTTGCCGTCGTGCAACCGGCGAGGGCGATGGTGCTGACGACCGCGACGGCGAGCGTTGCGGTGACGCGGCTGCGTCGGGGCGAACGCAATCCGTTACGAGCTGCGACGACTAACGAGTCGCGGAGGGACACTCTTTCTGCTGTCAACTTCAAACTCCCATTCGAGTTATTTCGGTTGCGCCGTAGCGGGTGCATTCACGACGCTGTGTGATTGTGAAGTTACCGGTAATGAGCATCCGAATGCAAGCGTTTTACGAAAGCGCTTACATTGGTGTATACAAATCGGGTGAAGACCCAAACAGCAGGCCTGACCACCTCGTCCCCCCGCGCCGCGTTTCCCGCCTCGACCGCACCGTGGTGGAGCGAAGCCGTCATCTACCAGATCTACCCTCGGTCGTTCGCCGACGGGAACGGCGACGGCATCGGCGATCTTCCCGGGATAACGGAGCATCTCGGCTACCTCGATTCGCTCGGCATCGACGCGATCTGGCTGTCGCCGTTCTACCTCTCCCCGCAGGCGGACGCGGGATACGACGTCGCGGACTACCGACAGGTGGATCCGCTCTTCGGCACCCTCGACGACTTCGACCGGATGCTCGCAGCAGCGCACTCGCGCGGCCTTCGGGTGATCGTCGACATGGTTCCAAACCACACCTCGAGCGCTCACGAGTGGTTCGTGAGGGCGCTCGCGGCGGCACCCGGGAGCCCGGAGCGAGACCTCTACCTTTTTCGCGAAGGCCGGGGAGTGAACGGCGAGCTGCCGCCCAACAACTGGGAGTCCATCTTCGGCGGCCCCGCGTGGACTCGCGTGCCAGACGGCCAGTGGTACCTGCACCTGTTCGATTCGCAGCAACCGGACCTGAACTGGCGAAACCCGGCCGTCGCGGACGACTTCGACGGCATCCTGAGGTTCTGGCTGGACCGCGGCGTCGACGGGTTCCGGGTGGATGTCGCGCACGGCCTGATCAAGGGCGACGGCCTGCCGGACAACGACTTCGAGAGCGCAACTATGGCCGGCTCCGGAAATCACGGTCCGATGTGGGACCAGGATGACGTGCACGACGTATACCGACGCTGGCATTCCGTGCTCGAGGAGTACGGCGACGACCGCATCCTCGTCGCAGAGGCCTGGGTGTCGCCTCCCGAGCGGCTGGCCCGCTACGTGCGCCGGGACGAGATGCAGCAGGCGTTCAACTTCGAGTTCATGACGATCGGCTGGGACGCGGCTCGCCTGCGTCGCTCGATCGATGCAGCCCTCGCCAACAACGCAGAAGTCGGAGCGACGACCACCTGGGTGCTTTCCAACCACGACGTCGTGCGGCACGCATCCCGCCTCGGTCTCGCCGATCCGAGCGCGTGGCCGAAGGGAATCAGCGCTGAGGACGAGCAGCCGGATGCCGCGCTCGGCCTCAGTCGCGCGCGGGCACTCACCCTGCTCATGCTCGCGCTACCGGGCTCCGCCTACCTGTTCGAAGGCGAGGAGCTCGGTCTGCCCGAGCACACCACGCTGCCGGCGGAGGTGCGCCAGGATCCGGCTTTCGCTCGCACCGCGGGCGAAGAGATCGGCCGGGATGGCTCGCGGGTGCCCCTGCCATGGATCGCGGACGCCCCAGCATTCGGGTTCAGCCCGTCCGGGACGTCATGGTTGCCCCAGCCAGACAGCTTCCGCGCGCTTGCGGTCGACGTGCAGGAGGTGTCGCCGGGCTCGACGCTCACGTTCTACCGGTCGGCACTTTCGCTTCGCAGGCGATTCGGCCTCGGCACCGGGGAGCTGACCTGGCAGGTCGCGACGACGGAGATGATGCACTTCTCGAACTCCGGCGTGCGCGTCGTTGTGAACTTCGGTCGGCATCCCGTGCCTGTGCCGCACGGCGTGACGATCGTGCTCGAGAGCGAACCGGATGCCGTTGTGAACGGCGAACTGCAGCCGAACCGGGGGATCTGGCTGGCGTGAGCAAACTCCGCGTTCAGCGGACGGAACGCTTGCCGACGAGAGTAGCGATGCGGTAGAAGACGCGGTCCTGTGCCGCCGGGTCGGCCGCGGCGCGCTCCGCTCCGTGGAAGCGCCAGCGCTCGAGAATCGTCGCAACCTCCTGGAACATCTCGGTCGCCTCGTCCTTCGTGAGGAGGGCGGCGCCGAGGTATTCCCCGCGCATCGACTGGTCGTCCCGCGGGATCCGCTCGAACAGCATGTCGCGCATCCAGTCGAGCTGTTCCTCGTTGAGGAGGTCTGCGGCGGGTTCACCGGGGGAGGCGTAGATGCCCTCCGGGTGCGCCATCCGCCAGACCCGGTCGCGGCTGTCCCGCGCAAGCTCGGGTGCCTCCTCGAGGATGCCTGCCTTGCCGAGGGCCCGCATGTGATAGCTGACCGCGTTGGCCGGTTCGCTCATGATCTCGGCGAGGTCTGCCGCGCGGGCGGAGGTGCGCACGGCGAGCTCCCAGATGATGCGCTGGCGGAGCGGATGCGCGAGGGCGCGGAGCATCGCCGGATCAGTCACGTGATACGAGGAATCAGGCATGCCGCCAGTGTAGCGAATTGCGCAAGAGAAATTGCGCAATAAGTATTGCGCAACGTATCTTGCGCAATTAGTGTGACCTGCATGACCTCAGATGCGCTGCCGCAGGCGACCGCCGTTCGACCCAGGTCCCTCTGGTTCAACTCCGCGTACATCCTGTTGATGTCCGGCAAGACGACCCAGATCATCGGCGCCGGGCTCGCCTCGTTCGCCGTACCGCTCATCGCTTTCTCGATCACGGGATCGGTGGTCGCCGCGGGTCTCGTTGCCACCGTGGGGGAGCTCGGCTACCTCGTCGCGACCCTGCCCGCCGGCGTCATCGCCGATCGCGTCGACCGGCGCAGGCTGCTCGTCGTCTGCTCCGTGATCGGGGTCGTGCTCTGGGCATCACTCGCCGTTGCGGCGATGATGTCTGTGCTTTCGGTCTGGCATCTTGGTGCTGTCGTGTTCGGCTCGGCGATCATCGGATCGTTCTACACACCAGCAGAGAGCGCGGGAATCCAGCAGGTGGTGCCGACGGAGCAGCTTGGCTCAGCGATGGCCGCGATGGAGGGGCGATCGGCCGTCGCGTCTCTCGTCGCCGGGCCGATCGGCGGCATCCTCTACGGCTTCAGCAGGACGTGGCCGCTGGTCGCGAGCGTCGTCGGGTACGCGATCGCCGGCATCTGCACGGCCCTCGTCCGTCGCCCGCTGAATGGCGATCTCTCGCACACCAGGGCGTCATCGGCGGTGTCTGCCCTTGCCGAGGGCATCCGGTTCGTGCGTCACGTGTCATTCCTCCGCACCGGAATCGTGATCTTCGCCTTGCTCAATCTCGGCTTCGCCGGCATGCTCTACGCGCTCAACCTGCATCTCGTCTCGACTCATGTGCAGCCGCTCCTGATCGGGCTGGTCAACGCCGTCGCCGGTGGGGCGATGGTGATCGGCGCAATCCTGGCGGGGCCGCTGGTCAAGCGCTTCCCGTCCGGTCCACTGTCGATCGCCTGCCTCGGAGTCGCCGTCGTCGGGATCGTCGGGCTCGCCGCGACCACGACCTACGTCTTCTACCTGGTCTGGATGGCGGTGGCGACGATCCTCATTCCCCCGCTGAACGCCGGTCTCCTCGGCTACTCGATCGCGGTCACGCCAGCCGAGCTGCAGGGGCGGATGAACTCCGTGCTCGCGCTGTCCTCCGTCGCCGTCTCGCCCATCGCTCCGATCGTGGCCAGCGCGCTGCTCGGCCCGCTCGGGGTGAATCTCACGATGACGCTGTTCGCGATCATCCTGCTGGTCGGCGTGGTCATGATGGCAGCCAACAGATCGCTGCGCAGGATCGGTAAGCCTGACACCTGGGAGGCCGACAGGATCGTGTGGCCGCGGGTGGGGGACGAGGCACCTGTGGACAACGTCGGCTGATCGTCGCGGCGCCCGGGCACACTGACGGGATGTCGCAGGCCGTAACCCTCATCACCGATCGGGTGCGCGAGCGGGTACGACGCGATGGAGCAGATCTCACGGCGACCGGAGTGGCGGAGCGGTACGTGCACGACGAGGTGCGGGCATACAGCGAACGCGCCCTCGGCGGATCGGTGCCCCTGTTGCCGGACGAGAAACGGGCGGCGACCGAGGTCATCGCGACGCTCACCGGCTACGGCCCGCTGCAGCCCTATTTCGACGACCCGGACATCGAAGAGATCTGGATCAATGCGCCGGACAGGATCTTCATCGCGCGGAAGGGAGTCGCGGAGCCGACGGGGCTGTCGCTGACGGCGTCCGAGGTGCGCGACCTGGTCGAGCGGATGCTGCAGTCATCCGGCAGGCGCGTCGACCTGAGTTCGCCCTTTGTCGACTCGTCGCTCCCCGACGGGTCGCGGCTGCACGTGGTCATTCCGGACATCACCGCCCGCAACTGGGCCGTCAATGTTCGCAAGTTCACGCGGCGGATCAACAGTCTTGAGCACCTCGTCTCGCTTGGCTCGATGCCCCAGCAGGCCGCCGAATTCCTGCGGATGTGCGTGCTGAGCGGACAGAACATCCTGGTGTCCGGCGCGACCCAGAGCGGCAAGACGACCATGCTGAACGCGCTGCTTTCGAGCGTGCGCGCCGGTGAGCGCATCGTGACCGTGGAAGAGACCTTTGAGCTCGACCTCGCCGCGACAGACACCGTGGCGATGCAGTGCAGGCAGCCGAGCCTCGAGGGCACGGGCGAAGTGGGCCTGCGGCGCCTGATCAAGGAGGCACTGCGGATGCGCCCGGACCGTCTCGTGGTCGGCGAGGTGCGCGAGGCTGAGGCACTCGACCTGCTGATAGCGCTGAACAGCGGGCTCCCCGGCATGTGCTCGATTCACGCCAACAGTGCGAGGGATGCGCTGGCGAAGCTCTGCACCCTGCCGCTCCTCGCCGGTCGAAACATCGACTCGGAATTCGTCGTGCCGACGGTGGCGACGAGCATCGACCTCGTGGTGCACTGCGCGCTCGAGCGCGGCGGCAGGCGCCGGGTCGTCGAGATCCTGGCCCCGAGCGGACGAGGGGCGGGGTCGACCATTGAGGCGAGCAGCATCTTCGCCCTGGATGGTGGCCCACGCGGCACGGACGGGCTCGTTGCGACCGGCGGATACCCGGTGAAGACCGAGAAGTTCCGCACAGCAGGCTTCGATCCGGCCAGCGTGCTTGGGCGAGCGGGCTCGTGACGATTCTCGTTGGTGTTTCGCTCGGCACCGGGCTGATGCTGGTCGTCTTCTCGTTCGTCTGGCCCGCCCGACCGCCTCGAGCGGATCGACGCCAGCCGGTGCTCGGCACGGCGAGAGACCGCCTGGCGCAGGCCGGACTCGGGCGGGTCGGAATCCCGACGGTCGTCGTGGTGTCGATCCTGCTTGCCGTGGCGGCCGGCTGCCTTGCTCTCGCTTTCGTTCCGATCACCGCGGTCGCGGTGTCCGTTGCCGCGCTTGGACTGGTCTTTCCCACCGTCGTCATAAGCTGGCGCGCCCGTGCGGCGAGGCGAGCCACCCGCGCGGTCTGGCCGGATGTCGTCGATCACCTGGTCTCTGCGGTGCGCTCCGGC
>Ga0247779_1001298_pt1 | contig 12286 bp, 14 predicted proteins | sample UWRJL221509R5_FD_179925 | JGI IMG/M metagenome (GOLD analysis project Ga0247779, IMG submission 179925) | Plant litter microbial communities from Arlington Agricultural Research Station in Wisconsin, United States - UWRJ-L221-509R-5 | ecosystem: Environmental > Terrestrial > Plant litter >...
AATCCACGTAAATGACAGTATCTAACATGAACTTTTGGACCTACCGATGTTAGATTGGTTAGTAACATGTTAGTAACATGTTATAAACCCCGAGGTTACTAACATCCAGGTAAAAAACCCAGCACTAGTTAGGAGGGTGCAGTCGATGAGGACCCCGGAAAATACACTAAAATCCCTCAGGAAAAAGCACCTAAATTTCGCCATTTTTATCCGGTCAATTTTGGTCGATTCTCATCCGAATTTCGGTTCAAGGATCCTGGCGACCCAATTTTTATCCGAATTTTGCCTTAGGCCCACCGAAAATCACCGATTTTTCAATTTTTTTTCGCTTTCTCTCTCTCTTTGTGCCTTTGACGTGCTCGCTGAGCTTTTCTACGTTCAAATTACACACGAAAACATAGGGTAAAGCCTCGATAATGTAATTTAATGTTTGAAACTTAATCATAAAATCACGACCTCTATATCCTCTTCTTCCGAGTCTCCGTTGTCCTTTTGCTTCGCTTTTGCCTTTTTGAACGCCTTGATGGCTGTCGAAATTTGATCAGGCTGCGCCCTAAGTGACTTGAATAGCTGGAGGTCTTCTTGAGATATTTGGAGACCACCCTCCACTGCCGTTGGCGTCGTACTAAGAGCACATAAGAAGGAAGTCGATGGAATCAAGTCGAATGCCTGCAGTTGTGGGAATGGATGGGACGAGAGAGGCTTCTCTGTAAATCGTGTACCAATGCCCTGATATTGATACATTTGTATAACGATGTTCGATGCCGCCGTAATAGCGTCCACATCATCGACATAGCCATGTTTACCACGGTTTCCTCCTCCTTTTGAGTAAACGGTTAACACTACAAATTGTAGTCAGTTTACTCGGTAATAGATCCTCGTCATTGAGTATACAGGTTCATTACCTTTGCATAAAACAAGACCCATGAATTTTATGGAAGACAGAGCAAAACCATATCCAGCTGGGTGCATTTCTCCAATGTGAAGATGATTGATAGCATTTATTCGGGCATGCCCTAAGACTTCAGGAAGGCCTGCTTTCGTAAAAATTCTCTTCCTCTGCGTAAGAAGCTAACAGAAAAAATTATGAGAGTATATCAGATCATGTCGATATGGCAAACACTGGTTGTGGAGCTCGTTGCTCGGTAATCTCAATTCACTCACCGTCGATGCAGTATTTTTTGCCGCCGCCGCCGCATTGGCCGTGTTTCCGTGTACAGGAATAGGTGTTGCTGCCTCTAGTTCAGTATAAGTGCCACTTTGCCACCTCACCTTTCGAACTAAACCAGACCCAATCCCTTTAGATTCTTGCTCTTTGACAATCCGAGCGAGTCCGCGAAGAAAACGTTGACGATCCGTCAGTTCCTTATGTTTGTCCGATGTGTCGAGTGCTGATTTCGCGACTGTACGCACGCCTGAAGCCGCTTGCTTCGTCTGGTTCTTGAAACGGAGTTTTACTAACTCATCAAGATCGATATCTGTCGAATTATTGAGATTGAACGGATTCGACTGCTCGTGCGTCTTGACGGTTGGGAGTCTATTTGCGACAACAGAACCGAGCGACGACTGCAGAGTATTAGCAATATGCGATGCGTGATCAGAGTAGGCCTCGACAAGAGAAGTTTCGTCGAGTTCAGGCAAGTTGGAGCTATTAATAGGTGAGCTGTGAAATGATTATCAAATATTTAGCAAGCACGTACATTGTCAGCTCATTGTCAACGTCGAGCGCGACCATAGCATATCGGTAATCCATGAGCTGTTTATTAGCTCGTTCAGTGCTAAACTCGCCATTTTCCAGCACTCCCAATAGAACACTTTCTTCGTCATATACCTCATGTTCGGGGTCATCATCCTCCGCTTCGTCAGCTAGCCAGCTTGAAACAGACGGGAGGCGTACAATAGAGCCATAAAGCTGATCCGCTGTCACACCCAAGTATGCAAAGATTGAGTGTGCTTCGTCATACGCTCGGACAGCTGCACCCTGAATCTCGTCGTTGGATGGATAAGTGGAAAGCGCAGCAAGGGTAATATCCCGTGTATCCGTGTGAGTATGGCAGTATCCACTTGCTGTTGCCTTTCCATCTGACGTCCGGTTGGAGAAAAAAGCTTCGCGAAGTCGTATAAAGAGTTTTGGAACCATGAGATGAAAGTCGAGCATGGTAAAATCCTTGACGATTTGGCGACAGATACCAAATGTGTGTTCCACAGCCTCGGTACACAGCAGCCAGGGTAGAAGAGGTGGACAATTGGGATAGTCACGGTATATTATCAAAATCTGAAAGAAACCCTGAATAAGTGTTTTAGTAATCTTGACACACTGAGGGGACAGATAGTGCTTGGTCTTCGAGTATCCACCAACGTCCAGGAACTTTTCCCAGAGCTCAAAGAAGTAATGGGTTCGAAGGACCATCTGCACACGATCTTCAAGCTCTATGAATCGATTCTGGTAAGCATCGATTAGCTCTCCACAAATGAATAAGTATATGATTAGCCCCCGTTGATCAGCACGCTGTTTTGCCAGCCACTCTAGAGCTGCGCCACTGAACACTCGAGTGGCAGCATTGTCGTCTTGCCGATCAACATTTATAACATCGCGTCGGAAAAGTGGAGAATTCTCTGACAAAGCCATGTTCCGAATATCAGAGAAAAGAACAGGATAGTTGGGCAGCATTGGTGTCTGAGCTCCTGAGTAAAGGTTGTTGCGAAACGTCTTTTTTAGATGCAATGGATCCTGGAGAATCGCTATTGGCTGTTTCCAATAGAAATAAAGTTGAACTTCATAATCTTCGTGAGTGATTATGTCTGATGAACCTGGATGCTTAATGATGAGTTTGGTTTCACAGTGCGTTGCATTCCTTTGCAAAATGTTTCGCCTTTCCTTGCTGTGTTTCAATGACAGCGCTTCTATCAATGAAATTAAAATATCATCCCCGCTGTACTCCTTCGACAGCACACCCTGAACATATCTGACCAGGGCAGAGTCCTATCATAAATTGGTGAGTCGAGAAGAGAATTCATTGTACTATAAATTTACCTGATTGTTTAATATCTCGCGCAGTTGTAGACATCGACCCATAAGCTCTGTTAGCCTATTGCTTCGATACTCCCTGTTCAAATATTTATAACGCTCATCAGGAGGTTTTGGTAGGGCGATGGCATTTTTGAATGTTTTACTCCTGAGGACTTCTCTGCATGATGCACAAGGTTCTGGTCTTGCCGACTTGACGACAGAATGTACTGCCCGTGTAGTGCATGTGGTTGAAAAGACCTTTCCATTATCATGTTCATTTCGCCATTTCCAATCATGTCGTTGGGCAAGTTTAACCTGAATTTTGCGTGACATGGAAAGTTTTCCGTATGGTTTCCCATAAAGTTCGAAGGCGATTTTTGTGACAGATGACGCGCCACCACCAAAGGCGCCAGTGCGGTCTAAATATTGAAGAACGCGAGGATGATCCTTCTCATCCAGTCCTGGACACGGAAGGCTTGAGCGTGGTGTTTTCGAGGATGGTGTTGAGTCAGTGGGATCTGCACGCCGGAAGAAAGAGTTGATAGGCATCATCCCACCTCCAAGCTATTGGCGGTGCCGACCGCAATTCCATTTGCATATTTCTCGTTTTGAGATCGCTCCCAAATAGACGACTTTGTACGAGTTGTTTGAGACTTGCCCACTGATGAAATGTTGCCTGTAGCTATTTTTGTCACTTTCCGAATTTGGATGTCATTGTTTGGCGTATCGGGGACAGACCGCTTCTTTGCCTTTGTTCCCAACAACGACAGAGCATTGATTGCATGGCTAGTGTCTCTTTGATTTACTTCTGCGGACTGGGGCAGCACAGGCTCAGATGATGATGCCTCTGCCTTGGGCATTGTCGCTGCTTCTGTGACAGTGAATCCTGGCGTATTCGGTGACTGCTCAGAATCTGATGTGTTGTTCAAAATGAAGGCCAGTGAGTGTGGCAATCTGCGAGTACTTCGAGCTGTGGAAGGAGGATAGGAATGCTGACTAGGATCATTATTGACCTGGGTGAGAATGGGTGAGAAACCTTGAATATTAGTCCCATTTACTTATGCACTGTTAATAGTACTGACCTCGTCGATGTTTTTTTTTATCAGTGTCACAAACCACTGAGCCCGCTGAGTCTTCTTATTGCTCACAGTCCACACCGGATCGTTGAAAATCTCATGTGCGGCCGTATTTGCACAGAGAATGCCACAATCGGTGAAGTCCTCTTGATTCCCATGCTCAAGTAGGTCACCTTTGTCGGTAAACTTGCCGTCTTTAAATCGTGTTTCCAGCCACAACCTTAATTTCTTGATAATCTTTGTAGGCTTTGGCATCCCTTTCCGAGAGAGTGAATCCCCTAATAATAGTAGAGATAACTGTAAGTATCCTCTTTATAGCAGTTATTATAACAAACAAAAAACTACTAACCATACATTATTTCCTTCTTTGTGAAGTCCAGCTTGAACGTTAACCAGTGTTCTTCGTCATCCATGCGCACAGGAAATACCAGGTAATCGATTTCTTCATTTGCCAGTCTTGTTTCTAGACGCCGAATGAAAGATTTTGTTTGCATAGTGTCGTAATATTTTGCTGACGGTGCCTTTTTGATTTCATCCCAGAAACGAAGGGTTTCAATTCCAACTAATGCGTCTAAATCTTCATCAGCCTCCATTCTGTCAGAAAGGTGAGAGAACATCATGTTGATATGACTCGTGCTCATCTGTGCACTGTTAGAGAGAAATTTTGCAAAAAAGGAAACCGAAAGTCGATTGGCGCCTGGAATATCGGATTCTTCGTTCCATCGTAATATGCGAGTAAGCCTCTGTGCTTCTAAAAATACATCGTTTTCGCCTTCAGACTTGATTGTCGCGTCAAGCCACTTCAAGCCCTTCCTCCATGAATCTTGACTATCTGCTATGTCCCATATATCCAACCAGTATCGAACAGTCCACAATGGATATAAGGATCCAAGAAAAGCTGGATCAAGAACTGATTGATTTCCGTCCAAAACCGCCTGTGGTAAGTGTTGTAACATATTCTGGACCAATTGTCGAGATGGAAGTGGTCGATTCAGATTGCTGAGCGTTTCCATTGCTTCATTAGGCACTGCTTTGTTAAAGCAAGCTTCGACTTTTATCCTGGGTAAAGTATATGATAACTTTGGTAGTTTTATTTGACGGAAATCTTCAACGGTAATGTGGTTCTGCGGATAATGCTTCTCTTTGACATCTTCTGGGACTGCCTTGATTGCCCCTAGATAGTTTGCGAGACCATCAGGCATATCATTAGGGGCTGGCACTTTTTTGCCGGCTCCTATCCATTCTGCTGCTATAAATGGTGTTGTATTTGGGCCCTCGAAGTCCGAGTCCTCCATAGTGCAGTATTCCAATCGGATTTGTGTGTCAGAGAGGCAGAAATCTGGTAGCAATGTTGACGTGTCAAAGTGGTATCTTCTGTTTTACTTTTATTTCAAATTTACTTGATCTTGCATGTGGCATGGGGTGTAATGCTATCAATTTCAAGAATCATAAATGGTTCAATGGTATATGTGCGCAACATAGTAATTAGTTCTTGCGTTCGATTCCTCGCAACCTCAAATTTTATCCGGAACGTGACATACCCCCCAACCCATGGGGTCATTTTTATCCGGTAAATTAATCAGACATTTTCTCAAAAACCGCAAATTTTATCCGAATTAGCCTCATGAATCTCAAATTTTTTCGTCGATTTTTATCCAAAAATCTCCTCACCAATCCCAGTGTACTTTCCGGGGTCCTAGTCGATGGGTCCGCCCGATTTCGGCTAACAAAGGACACATATATGTTTCCAAGGGGAACCGCCTAGACATCGCATAGATTATATAGATATATGTTATCTGGCGCTTTGATAAATAAACACCTCCGTTATCTCCTCCGCAGTAGTACACGTCAGAATAATCATGTGATTCCTCGGATGAGGCCACAAATCGCCTTTTTTGTCTAGTCACCTTAATTAGGGTAAACGGCACGCCACAATCAGTGGCGATCAACGTGCGCGCTTATGACTTTGAATCGAGAGTAAGGTATCGTCTCGTGATACCATATAGCCTAGACATGCAGCACAGTATAATTTTGTCCACCGGACAAAATTCTTGCCTTGGTGAGGATATACTGCAGGGTTGAGTCGTACCCGCCTCGTGTTTTGGTTGGCTTTTTATCCTATTCCGACAAACAAACAGCATCTTTATTGGTTTTGGTCTCCCGGAGTAATATCATTGGCTACTGATAGCAGCATTTTCATCTTTTCAGGTGGCGCACAAAAGAAAAAAAAGTGCTCTTTTGTTTATACATTTACACTGTTCGCTATTTATGTACACATAATAATGACGCAGCTACTTTTGCAGTTTTATTCAAGTCAGGTCATCTGAAAAATATAAAAGGTAAATGAATGTAATTCCATTCTTTACCACATTTTTCCTGCCATGTCTCAGCCCCCTGGTGATCTATACCCCCCTCGATTCACAGCTTCAGATGGTGTTGCACTTGGAGATGAAGATGTAGAAGGCAAATGTTATGACCAAGGACGTTTTGTATGAATAACTCCAAGTAAGAGTTATCCCGAAGAAGTCCTGAAGTCGTAGCGAGCAAACTTTGAGAGTGAGTAAGGAAGAAGAGGATTACTAGTTTATTCTCAAGAACTAGCTAAAGAACAAAGTAGTAACTATCAAAGTTTATATAGGAAAAGACAGCACCCCTTTGGTGTGTAAATACATGAAGTAGACAGGAGGTTATTGTGAGGTTATTGTGCAGCTATGAAACGGATGTTGAAGACATGCATAAGTCGGACAACTATCAAACAGGAGTCAATGCGCAGTCTTGCTGCGCATGGTAAAACATGTATCAAGGAAATGAAAAAGAGTCGGATCATAACAGCAAACAGGCTAAAGTCATCATCTGTGGTGCATACCATCATACTGTTGCGGAAAACTCCAAGGCCGTCCTGTAATGGAACCCTGTAACTGGAGAACTCGATGTCTGGAAATGGTATATTCTTCTACCTCTTTAACACTACCACTCACTAATCCTTGAGTGGCAAAACTCACAATCTCAAGCACCCCACTTGCTTGTGTCCAGTTCTATCTGGTGACTCTACAATTGATGCAGAGATAGAGATATTTGTGATGCCTAAAGGTGGATGGAAAGGTGAATGGGTTGCTAGTTGCTGCAAGTACTGGGGTATGTTTCCTACTTCATCAGATCGTTTTAAGTTTAACTCAACATTATGTGCACAGTCAATCTTACTAGGGTCTTTCAGTCCATTGGAGCACATAATCTTCACGAGTATACACCAGCTACAGATATGTTTATGTATACTTTGGCTTTTTGTTGGGATTACCAATGATATTTATGCTTTCATTCAAAAGGTTCATTACAATCCAGCACTGTGGGCACCAGTTCACCCACATCTTTGCTTCCATCTTCACCTGTTAAACACTTTTTGGCAGCCAGTATGTATCCTTGATTCCTCTTCTAATGAATGTAGATATTAATCCCTATATCATTAGGTACCAGATTGACTCATATTCAAAGGAAGCGCAGTGTAAACACCATGTCTTCAACCCCTGAAAGCTCTGTTCGAGCAGCTGGAAAGTGTTGCCAATTGGACACAGTCCCATCTACATCTTCAATTTCTGGCGCATCAGGTAAGTATTTCATGTATATCATTCATTCTTTTTTCTAAATTAATTTCTAGAGTCGTTTGCTTTGTCCTTGCATCATGTACAACCACCCCCAGCTGCTGAAGCCAGCATCTTTAGTTTGATGATGTGTTCTGACGATAATGGTTTGTCTATGTGTGAGTTCAACCACTTAATTGTGGTCTGCAACTTGTGCAAGGATTGGGTTGGAACGGAGAGCACCATCGAGAAGCACTATTGTCCAGCGCATTGCTTCCTGGAGCTTGCAGTCGGTGGGCCTGTATATGAGCTGTCATCAGATGAGGGTACAGATTTATAGCTATATTAGATTGCCTCAACCTTGTTTTCAATTAGATAACACATCAAAGTTGTGTTTCTTACTCTATTGAAATGTTATTCACTTCTTCATCGTTGATTAACACTTATTATTTCTTGTGTGGACAAGCAAAAAAAATATGAATGAATTTATGATTGAAATACATATGCAAAGTCTATGGTCTTAGAGGTAGTAGTACACCAACTTTCCCAGATCCTGTGTGTAAGCTGGATGAGACGCTCACCTCAACAGCCTTAGTCAGAGCAGTCTCTGCACGCTCTACAGCCTTCTTAGCATGCTCAAGTTGGGCGCTTGTTATATCGTCCTTGGATTGTAATAAATTAAATTTTTCTATAGCTGTAGACTTCGTATTGAATGCTTTCTGAATGCGCTGGTTTGCGATTTCAATTGCCTTGTCTTGTTGAGCAAGTGTAGTAGTTTGAATATGACCTGAAGATACTTGATTATTGTGTCTACAAATATTTAAAATTATAACTCACTTTTCCGTTGTAGGCTCCTTGATACACTGGAAGAAATATCCAGAGTTCTATGAGATGGTCCCACACCTATCGTTGTGAGCGTCTATGGTTCGATATTTTAGTATCTATAATCTTCAATCTGTAATATTATTTAGGACATACCTTGAGTGTTTTTGATTTCAATGTATCAAAGTGTAGACCTTTCTGGATACCGCCAACCAGTGTGCAAGTAAGCCCTTCTCGGTTGACATCTTCGTGGAGTTCCTCAATAGTATTGCTGGTATTATCTCCTGCTTTCCAAATTGGAAGGGGAATATAGCTCTTTTGCCAGCATATAGCAGGAAATGCAAAGCGAGAACAAAACTTATCTGCGAGCCAATCTAAAATTTAAAATTAAAAACTTTCTGTAGATCAAAAGTTTAAGTAAATTTAACTCACCTCAACCGGCCTTTCCACCCTCTTCTTCAATTTCCCTAAGCATGCAGTCCCAATTTGGATGCTCAATACATATCAATGATTTCATTTTCTTCCGTATGGTTTCTGGAACAGCACAGCTCTGAATTTTTCGAATGATGTGATTAGAGCATAGTCTAAGTACAGTGAGGGACAAAACTGTTCAAATGTTTTTTGAATTTGGACTGTTACTTGAATAACTCAGGACTGGCTGATCCAAACTGGTTGAAATTTTTAACCAAGGTAGATTAAGATGTGATAAACAAGGTACAATTTGTTTTATTATATAATGTTATTTTATTCCCACACTACTAATATTCTACTGGTACAAGTACATTTGAACAGTTTTGTCCCTTCCATATTATAATATAGTATTCTAGGTTTTTAGTACTTGGTATAACCTCCCTTGGCCTGTAACACAGCCTGATTCCTTTTAGGCATACTCTCCACTAGATTTTGACAAACAGAAGCTGGAATATCATTCCATTCCTTTTGTGCCCTCCCCCATAGCTCTGCAATTCCAGAAGGTGGCCTTTCATAGTCTCCGAGTCTGGTTTTGAGGTGATGCCAAAGATGTTCAATTGGATTTAGGTCAGCTAATTGAGGGGACCTTCCTTAAGTTATAATTCACTCCTTTGGAGCCACTTCTGAGCCTTTTTGCTCTTGTGTTTGGGGTCATTGTCTTGCTAAAAGAGAACATCCTCTGGCTTTTTGCTATAATATTCAATGCTTTGTTGAAGTTCATCCTCCAGAATGCTAACAAAAAGGTCAGCATCCATCCTCCCATCAATCTTGGTCCCATATCCAACCCCCTCCCAAAACATACAGCCCCAAAACATCAGAGAACTTCCTCCGAACTTGACTGTTCCCTGGCCCAGCCTATCATTCAAGCCCTCTCCCTCTCTTTTCCACACCCACTGCTTCCCATCTGACCACAAACGATTGAATTTTGTCTCATCTGTCCATACAACCCTTTTCCAGTCATCCACTGTCCAGTGTTGGTGGGCTTCTGCATAGTCCATACACATCCTCCTATGCTTTTTCGAGAGAAATGGTCGTTTTTGCTTCGTTACAGCCTTCATACCAACTCCACAAAGTGCTCTGCATACTGTCTTTATAGTAAAGGATGTGTTGGTCATTTCTTGTAAGGTTTTTGTGGCATCAGTGGCATTGTCAGCCTTTTGAGAAGTGATAACACAGATAGCGTATTGGGTATCGGTAGGAGAAAGCTTGCGTGGACAGCCACCAGTAGCTTTAGAAATTGATGATCAATGTTTGGAGCATATACCAGATATAGAACCAACATTTATAACAGTGGTGGTGAAGATAGCATGTCCGGAAAGTCCTTTGTCAAGGAGTTCAAGAACGCGGTTGTATTGAGCAGGAGTAAGTGATCACATGAGGGTCTGAGAGAGTATTTGATGTGGGGGATAGTCACAGCTTGTGCACAGAGTATATATACATATTTGAAGCCAGTCACATGATTTTATTTGTAGCTATTTGGTTTGATTAAACAAAGTCACATGCTTAATGTATGGAAGGGACAAAACTGTTCAAATGTACTTGTACCAGTAGAATATTAATAGCATGGGAGTAAAATAATATTATGTAATAAAACAAATTATACCTTGTTTATCACAACTTAATCTACCTTGGTCAAAAATTTCAACCAGTTTGGATCAGCCAGTCCTGAGTTATTCAAGTAACAGTCCAAATTCAAAAAACATTTGAACGGTTTTGTCCCTCACTGTAGCTTGTAGCCTTCAACAATGCTGTGAACTGAGCCGGCATAGAGAATGATTGAACCATTCCCCAAGCAATTTGCTAGAACACGTGAGGGATCCCCGAAAAGACTTGGATCAAAGCTGAAGAGTGGGCAATGAAGGTGCCCTCCTTGACAATGTGGCAGCTGCCTGAAAGACATACTCATGAGCAACTTGTTGATAAGAGAAAAGAAAAGGAGCACACGTACTTGGGAGGCATATACCTTTGAACTCCAAGGTGATGAATGAGCGAGAGATATGTGAAATACTGTACGTCGGGGAAGATCAGGATGTCTAACAACCGAGAAGTGAAGAATCCTGATTTGCAGGAATGACTTTCGAATGCTTGCACGTCTCTTCTACAGGCACTGATCACGGTGTACCGTTCCAGATCCTTGATGAATATGACAGAACCGTCAGGCAATTGGTCAGATTCATTCTGTGTTGCACGACATCTGATCAATGTTGTAGGTTAGATCATCCCAGTGGAGTGACAGGTGTCAAGAAAAATTGTCTGAAAAGGAAATTAATCAAATTTGTGAAAAGGTTTATGACTATGGGACACACAATGTTGTTGCCTTTGGCCTTCAACAGATCCATGAAACGTTCTGCCAGCTCCCCGCCTGATATTCCTTCTACCTTGTTGGTTCCATTTGCAGAGGGGATATCTGTACCGATATCACTGGAGCATATCATCTGTATATTCTCGTTCATCAGAGCTCTATGATCTGCAAAGTAGATAATGATTGCTGCTTCATTTTTCTTGATCTCGGGGTGGCAAATTAGCCAGGAAATGGACTCGATGATTGAGTTTTGAGATGCATTGTTGTCCTGTAGGTTACAGATGTTGTCATAGGAGATGCCTAAACTGTTCGTCAAGTAGTGGTTGAACCTATCTGCGTCCTCCGCTGCACTGCAGAGGTGCGGATAAGAAGAAGAAAGGCAATATCTACTGATGCCAATGACAACATCAAATATTGGTGTTTTCATAATCTTACCAGAAAAGATTTGGTTGTGTGGGAAGGCCATGATAGCTTGAGTTGATGAAAAGACATAAGTAAATCCTTGTTCGTACTGACTATCTTATAAACCTCACTAAAATGCCTTGCAACATTGGCACTGAGGGTGTCTATGAGGCTGTGGTCAGTTTGGTTATGCAGTAGGTTGTTTCTAAACAATGGTCTCCACAGTGACACCTCAGAAATAAATTGTATGTGTTATAGGGTAAGATGGAAAAGTAACTGGAGCACGAATGACTAACTAATCAGAACACGTAGGAGATTTCAATTTCTCACACATCTGGGCGTTGTCCCAGTGTTGAGCATAGGATCTGGTCATATTCGTGGATTGAGACAAATAGTTGACATGGACATTGTCAGGGTTTCCCTTATTTTTATCTATTTTTCTTTATTTATTTCACATTTTTCCCTTTTATATTTGTGTAGATATCTTATCTTTCTTCTTTATTTGATTATCTTTTGATTAGATAGGCTTCATCATTCATCATTTGATGGTAACCAAGCATCACTGATGAACACAGCCAATGCATAGCAATGCATAACCATGCACTGCCATGCACTGCCTTGCATAGCC
>Ga0247779_1001299_pt1 | contig 12281 bp, 9 predicted proteins | sample UWRJL221509R5_FD_179925 | JGI IMG/M metagenome (GOLD analysis project Ga0247779, IMG submission 179925) | Plant litter microbial communities from Arlington Agricultural Research Station in Wisconsin, United States - UWRJ-L221-509R-5 | ecosystem: Environmental > Terrestrial > Plant litter >...
GGGGCCGAGGTGATCACGGTCGCGCTGCGTCGCGTCGAGCTCAAGGATCGCAGCGCAGGCTCGCTGATGAACCTGGTGCTCAGCAAGCGCTGGACGATTTTGCCGAACACCGCGGGCTGCTACACCGCCGAAGAGGCCGTGCGCACCCTGCGCCTCGCACGTGAGCTGGGCATCGCCGATATCGTCAAGCTCGAGGTGATCGGCGACCCGAAGACCCTCTACCCGGACAACGAGCAGACGCTCGAGGCCGCCAAGATCCTGGTGAAGGAGGGCTTCACCGTTTTGCCCTACTGCATCGACGATCCGATCGTCTGTCGTAAGCTGGAGGACTTGGGCTGCGCGGCAGTGATGCCCTTGGCAGCCCCGATCGGTTCGGGACTCGGTATCCGAAATCCCTACAATTTGCGGATCATCCTGGAAAACGCCAAGGTGCCCGTGATCGTCGACGCGGGCGTGGGCACGGCCAGCGACGCGGCCGTGGCCATGGAGCTCGGCTGTGACGGCATCTTGCTCAACACCGCCATCGCTCACGCCCAAAAGCCCGTGCTCATGGCTGAAGCCATGCGCGGTGCGGTCGTCGCGGGCCGCAAGGCGTTCCTAGCCGGTCGCATGCCGAAGCGGCTGTACGCCAACGCCTCCAGCCCCGAAGCCGGACTGATCGAATGAGCGACGGCAGTGCGTCGGGCTCGAATCCAACCGCCGAAAAGTCTCCGCCGCTGTCCAGCTACCAGCGGCGGCTGCTCGCTTTCTTGAGCGTGGCGAGCTTCTTCGAGGGCTACGATTTTTTTGCGCTGACCCAGATCTTGCCCAATTTACGTGCAGATCTGCACGTGGGCATCGCCGGAGGCGGGCTGCTCGTCGGCTTCATCAACGTGGGCACGATCTTGGCGTTCATTTTGGCGCGCAAGGCCGACCGCTGGGGCCGAAAGCCGGTGCTCACTGCGACCATCGCCGGCTACACGGTGTTCACCTTCCTGTCCGGGCTCTCGCCCAATGTCTACGTGTTCGCCATGCTTCAGATGATCGCGCGCATCTTCCTGATCGCCGAATGGGCGACCAGCATGGTGATCGCCGCCGAAGAGTTCCCGGCCAAAGGTCGCGGCACCGCACTCGGCGTGGTCAGTGCAGCGGCAGGCTTCGGTGCCATTGTGTGCGCTGGCGTGGTGCCGTTGCTGCTCACCACCGCCTACGGTTGGCGCAGCGTGTACTTCGTGAGCATCGTCCCGCTCGTCCTGCTCGCGATCGCGCGCACCGGGCTAAAGGAGACCGGCCGTTTCAGCGAACAAAAGCAGGAACCCGAGCAGGAAAGCCTGTTCGCGATCTGGGGCACGAGCCATCGCAAGCGCATGCTGCAGTTGGCGGTGATCTGGTTTCTGACCTACGTCTGCACGCAAAACGCGGTCACCTTTTGGAAGGAATTCGCGCTCGCTGAGCGCGGCCTGACCGACGCCCAGGTCGGCAACGCCGTCAAGCTGTCGGCGCTGGCCTCGATGCCTCTGGCGTTCGCAGCCGGCAAGTTGCTCGATGTGGTCGGTCGCAAGGTCGGTGCGACCTTGATCTACGCGTCGACCATCGTCGGGGTGATCGGCGCGTATACCGCCCGCAGCATCACCGCGCTGACGGTGTCGCTAGTGTTCGCCGTCTTGGGCGTGAACACTGTGCTTACAGTGCTCAACGCCTTCACCACGGAGCTGTTCCCGACCAGCTACCGCGGCTCGGCGTTTGGTTGGTCGAACAACTTGATCGGTCGCATCGGGTATTGCTTGTCACCGGTCGCTGTGGGCGCGCTCATCCCGCGCTTTGGTTGGGGCACGACTTTGGCGGCGACCACAGCGTTCCCGTTGCTCGCGTTGATCCTGATCTGGTTCACTCTGCCGGAAACGCGCGGACGTGAGCTGGAGGAGACTGCGCGGCTCTAGGCGAGTGGAGAGCTCGCCCCACCGCAGGGCTGCATTCGAAACGGTAGCGAAGCGCCTGCGCGGACACAGGCACACTGCCGGCCCCTTATTCCTGCCCCACAGGCCGCATGACCCTGCAAATGGGGTGGCTGCATGAGGGGACAAACTGGCCGGCGGAATTAGTTCAGCCCTCCCCGATTCACGGGGAGGCGAGGCAAAGTGAACCCGGGTTGCTCGAATTCATGCTGACTGGATGGCACTGCGCCGGTATGTTGGTGAGCGCATGCTGAAGGATAAGCTCTCGCTCCTCCGCTCGTTTGCCCGCTCATTCGGACCTGCCGGACGGAGCGTGTCAGGCCCATACCACGTCGCCTCTGCGATGCCCGTGGGTGCCTGTCCGGCGTGCGGCTCCACACGCGGCCACGTCCATGAAGAGCTCGAGTTAGCGAGGCTGGCAGAGGTCTGGTCGAACGTGGAACCCGGATCGGGTGAGCAGCTCAATCGATCGATGAGGCGCGGAGAAATCCCCGAACGCATTCGCATCGCGCAATGCCCTGATTGCGGACTGGAATATGGCTCACCTACCGTCAGCGTCGACGCTGATTGGTATACTCAATTCGAGCGCTATGGTGTTCGTTGGGAGTATTTCGAGGTATTGAAACGACTGCCCCAGCGCGCGACCACGCTGCTCGAGGTCGGCTGCGGTGAAGGACATTTCATGGAGATTGTCTCCCGCGGCGGGCACAGGCCCGTAGGCGTCGACTTCAATGCCCGCGCCGTCGCGCGCGCGGCGGAAAAAGGGCTGGACGTGCGCTGCGCCGATTTGCGTGAGCTTTTGCTCGCGAAGCAAACTTTTTCGGCGTTTGCCCTTTTTCACGTCATCGAGCACCTCGAAGATCCGCTCGCGACGTTGCGAGACCTCGCTCAACTTGCGGAACGCGGTGCGACCTTATTCATTTCCTGTCCCGGTCCGAACCGCTACACGACGCCGATGCTGCCCCAGCAACGCGCGGGCAACCGCGACGTTTGGGACTACCCGCCGTTTCATCAAACGCGCTGGACGAAGCTTGCCATGCGAAGCGTGCTCGAGCGCAGCGGCTGGAAACTTACCCAGTTCGACGAAGAACCGCTTGGGTGGATCGCTCTCAATTCCATCATTCGTTCGAACGAAGATGGCTATCGACGCGCGAGTCGGTTGGGCAAGAAAGCGCGGCTCGGCCTCGGCCTTCCGGGCACGCTGTTACCCGCGTTCCGTTACAAGGGCATGAGCATCCTGGCAGCCGCCGTTCGTTCATGATTCCGAACGGGCTGCCAGTCTTCGAAAATATTGGTCGGATTCTCTGGCATCATCCGCGGCCAGCTGGCGCAGGGTGCGCCCGCACGACTTCACGGACGACCCGATCCAACTCCCGAGCCCGATCATCATAGCCGAGCGACGGTTCGAAGCGACCCCGGTCGAAGCGCGCGGGGGAACCGGCGAAGAACGGAGAGGCGGCGCGCTCGACCGCCGCTTCGATTGCGGCCTCGTCATTCGGGGCGCACGAAGTCACGCCCGGGAAATCACGCAAAAATTCGCGATTTTCACCCGGCGGCACCGCTGCCAAAATTGGGCGATCGGTGACCAGGTACTCATAGGTCTTCGCGGAGATGCGGCCTCCCGCGGTGCCGTCGGGCCGCCCTGGCAGCGAGAGGAAAAGCATTTCGGCGGAGACAAAGAGCTGCATGGCCTCATCGTTGCTCACGGTCCCGACGACGTTCACGACGTCATCGATCCCCTCGCGTCGAAGCACGGCTTCGACGACCCCAGAAGGGAATCGGTTACCGTACGTTTCGACTTTGATCCTCCCGCGCCATTCGGGCCTGCGTGCAAGAAGGCGCTTCACGGCACGCCCCACGAATACCGGGCTCGAACTGCGATGGTCGAGTGAGATGACTTCCGAGCGTCCCAGTCGGAGCCACGCCTGGTACGCTCGGCGCAGGAGCCCAGGACGCGCCGGCTTGTCAAAGTGATGCCAGCCGTTGAACCCTCCGACGTAACGGATTGTGAACAGCGAGCTCGGGTTGGACGGCTGTTCGACGGAAACGGGATCGGCGCCATAGCGAATCAGCCGGAATTTCCCGCGCTGTTCGCGCGGCTGGCGCTCTTGGACGCGTGCCAGAGTGGTCTCCGAAACGTAGATCACAGCGTCCGCCGATCGGACGTAGAAGTCTTCCAGCCAGGCCGCGAGACGCGCGTGAACGGCGCTCGGAAAGACCGGATGCATGTCCGAGCACGTCGGAGAATCATCGAAATTGAGGACCAGGGGCAAGCCCGTCAGCCGCTTCAGCGCCACCCCTGCCAGCCCCGGCGAATACGGCATCATGAACACCACGATCGCCGAAGGCCTGCGTGTCTTGACCGCGCGCAGCGCTGCTGCCAAAGCCCATGGCGTCCAAAGCAGCTCTCGGTCGGGCCACACGAGGAGCTCGAGGAATTTCGACAACCGAATTCGGTCGAGAGCTGCGTAGGCTCGTTGGCTGCGCGCCCATGAGACCTGAATTCGCTCGAGATTCACGGGATCGTCGCCGCTCGCTGGCTCCTCGGTGATGATGCGCAGCCGCCAGTTCGCGGCAAGACGGTTGAGCAGTTTTTCGGCTCGAATGGCGGTAGGCAGCGTCTGCGGATGATACGAACAGCTGATGCACAGGACGTCCCGTGCGCCTTCGGAGAGCCCCAGCTCTACATCCTCCGCGTTGTAGCCCGTGGAGCCGCGCGACTCCCTGACGTCGTTCGGATCTCGATTCAATACGTTTGTGGGGGCAACGGTTAGCTCTTCGGCCATTGGGTCACCATCATTAGACAGCCTGGCGCGTCCCGCATTGGGGAGCATGGTCACCAAAATTCTGGATGCGTCAGTCGCGCATATCGAAACTTCAGTCCCGCTACTCGTCTCCACATCGGCAGGAGCAATGCTAGGTTCGCCCGAACTCGGCGGGCAGACCGCGGTTTGATGTGCACTGCCCGTTTCTGGTGGGTTGGCGCGCGCGCGATCATCCGCAAAGCCACGGTCGGTCCAAACCAGTAGGGAGTGACGACGATCTTTACACTCACCGGTTCGAGTCCCATACGCAGAGCAAGCGCGTTCAAACTGCGAGGAGTAAAGAAGTTGAGGTGCTCGGCGTGGATGTTCGCGTGTTCCAGCGGGCGTCGTTGAAGTAGGTCTCGCATATAGATGATATCGAACGGCACCTCGATTGTCCAAATCGTATCTGCTTTCGACAAATGCTTGGACTCTCCTATCCAATGATCGATGTCGGGCATATGCTCGATGCAGTGATAACTAGTGATCAGCGTCGCGGGCTGAAGCTCAGCGCGAATTGCCTCGGCAACGGAGCCAATCGCGCGGATATGCGGGGTCGCGAGTGTTCTCTTTGCTGCACCTGGATCGACGAGCGTCGTCTCCCAGCCTGCGGCTTGCCAGGGTAGCAAAGAGCGGCCGTCCCAGCCTCCAATGTCGATGATATGCCCGGGTCTGCCCCGGACGAGCCGATTGAGCTCGTCGAAAAGCAATGCGTAACGGCGATCGTTGTGGGCATCTTGCTGTTGCCGACTCACGCCCATCTCTTGCAAGTACCCCGGCTCCCGCGGTGGCAGGATATGCTGATAGTAATTCGCCGTCTGCTCCGGCGTTGGTCGTGGAGAGCGGAAGATCAGGCTGCACGCCTGACAAGCTACGAACTCGAGCACTTCACCTGCAGCGATGAACGTAGTCATCACGAGGCGATCAGACTCGGCTAGCGGCTCGGTCTTCTGTAGCACAAATGTATCGCCCGAGCGACAGAGTGGGCAAGCAACGTTCATTGTCGCCAGCGTAGTGGATCTCGGATGGAATCGCACCGAGCCATTGACGGAGGCGGCGGCACGACCATCGAGGCGCGCGAAAATTGAGTGTTCGCGTTCGACGGGAAGGCGCGGCCGCCCGGCGGGCCCATATGTCTCGGGCTACGGCGCCATCGACCGCAGAGCCGCAGGTGAGGCGAGCCGACGACAAGCTCGCAGCCCTGCTCGCCTCACTCAGGTTAGCGCTCTCCGTCGATTACCGACGTGACCAGCTTTTCAACTGCGTCGAAGCAGCGAACATCCGCGCGTTGCTCTACATATCTTCTGGCGCGAACGCCCATGTCCCCTAGCTCAGTACGCTTGGCGGAGGCGGCCTCGAGTGCCTCCAAGATCGCACTGTCATGCCCGGCCGGAATCACCCAGCCTGCGTTGGCCTCGCGCACCCACTCTGCCGAGCCGCTTTGATCCGTGACGATCGTCGCTAGCCCGCACGCCATCGCCTCGGCGACCACGAAGCCAAAGCCATCCTCCACGGAAGGCAGAATTGAGATATCCGCAGAATGGTAGGCCGAAACTGGGTCGCCTGGCGCCAGGACGACATCGAGCCCCGCCGACTCGCGACGGAACGCGAGCTTCATCTGCCTATTCACCGTGCCGCCGACCAGGGTCAATTGCAGCGGCACTCCGACCCGCCTTGCCGCACGCAGCAAATGCAAGATCCCCTTTCTTACGTCGAGCGAACCGACCATCACTACGCGAAAGGTTGGCGACGATTGACGTAGAGGCGGAGGGCGGAAGCGTTCGAGGTCGATGGGCTGATCGACGACCGCGATCTTAGCGCTATGGACGACTTCTCGAGCTGTCGAGGCGGCGGCCCAGGTCGAAGACACTCGAATGCGGTCCGCGAGCGCGTATTCCTGGGTCACACGCTCGACAACGGGCGGCACGGGATGATCGCGAAAAGGCCCGTGACACCACTTATCCCATTCGCGTTGGCATGCGGCGCGGTAGTTCGCTATGCCGCCGTTCGGATTGTCGACGATTGATGGCACGCCATGGGTTCGGCACCAGCGCAGACCTTCGAGTGCAACCTGTGTAAACAGGTAGACGAGGTCCGGGCGAATTTTATCGAGCTCACGAGCGGCCCATCGTCCAATTAGACCGTGCGCCAACCTGGCCTGAGTGCCGGAGTAGAAGCGCAGCGGTGTGTATTGAATGATGGCACGCGGGACGCTTGGTGCGCCCGGAACCCATGTCACTCGATCTTTGATGGTCGTGATTGGCCAGGTCTCGACCCAGCCCGGACCGAGAGCGAAAACTTCGTGTCCTTGTCGTGCGAGTCCCGCGAGCACGGTCGCAGCCTGTTGCCCAAGACCCCCGAGGCCGGCCGGAGCAGCGTAGACGACAGCGATCCGACGCCGCTTGGGGGCGGTCATTTGAGCTTGGGCGCCAAGCAGCGTTGGCCACGTCTACAGAACCCTGCGCGGGTTGCGTCGATCGGAAGTAGCATCTCGTCGTCGGGTTTCCGTGTTGCGTTCAACTGATCGCAGATTAGCGCGCTGCGGCCGAGGCTCGCAAGGGCCACGTTCCATCGCGCACTGTCGTGGTTGGTCCGCTACACGAGCCCAACGGCGGAAAGAATCCTAGTCAAGCGTGGGCCGAACGGAAGAGCCTTCATCATGTCCTTCACTCCCCAAAGGTAGACGACAACAATGATTGCGGTGGCGCCGCTTGCCATCAGTAGGGTACCCGTGAGTCCGGTAGCGGCCAGGCGTGAGTGCGACAAGGCCCACCCCACGGCAGTGGCGACCAGCGCACACGGAAGAGTGCGCCCGCCCCAAGGTAATATCAGCGAACCCAGTATAGCCTTCGCGCTGATACCGGTCCTCGTCGCGAGCAGGCGCGCCCCGACAGGAATTGACGTCAGTGTGGCGCTCAGCGCGGTCGCGGCTGCGACTCCCGAAAGCGCGAACCAGTGGCCCAGGATGAGCGCGAGCAAGATGTGCACGACCCCGTTGGCCAGTACAATCGCCCCGGTCCCCACTCTGCTGCCGAGTGCGGCCGCCGTCGTGACCAGCGCGTGGACGATCGATAGCACAACGACGTTGAGGGTGAGCAGAGCATTGAGGCGGGTGCCACCGAATAGATCTGCGCCGACCCACAAGCGCACGAAGACAGCATTCGCAGCGAGCGTCCCGCACGCAATGACGCCGACGGGGATTAGATGCAAGCGAATGAGCGTTTGCACCACGCTCACCGTCCGCGACCGGTTTCCCTCTGCCGCGAGATTAGCTAGCCCAATGAACGCGCTGTCCGGCAGTGTCCACGCAAATTGCATCAGCGTTAGCCCAACCCGCGACGTGATTACGAAACTTGGAACGAGGTGTCGGTAGCCGAGATAGGCGATCACGATCGCGTCCGTGGCGGAGGCCATCTGCCAGCCCAACGAACCCAACAACCCGCCAGCCCCTGAAGTGAGGATGGGCCGCATCAGTCGCCATGTCGGTCTAGGGAGGGCTCGAAGGAGGGGGCGGTCGCACTGGAACGTGCGGACGACTGAGCAGACGCTAGTCAAGGTCGGTGGCACGACGCTCGCGATCGCCAACGCGTACAGGCCGAGGCCGGCGCGCAACAGTCCGTAGCTGAGCCCCGCGTTCAAAACGGTGTTCACTAGCCCCAACAGACCCAGGAACTTGAAGTCCTGGAGGCCCGAGCGCAACGCGGAGAACACCCGTATCGGATAACCGGCTGCGGTTGTTAGCACCATGATGGCGATTGGGCCGCGCAGGCGCTCGAGGTCCCTGACGTCCAGGTGGGCCATTCTGGGGAGGAGCAACCAAACCCCCAGGGCCGCGCCAGCGTAGATGAGTCCGACGCCCGCGCCGGCCAGCAGTCCGTGCGAAATCAGACCGCTCGTTCGCGAAGTGTCCTTTTCTCCTTCGGCCTCGGCAATCAGCCACGGCATTACGCTGAAAATGCCGAGATCTGCGAACGCGGCATAGCCGAGCAAACCGCCCGTCGCGAGCCACGTCCCGTACAGATCCGCACCCAGGGCGCGAACGAGTAGGCGGGTGATGAACAGCCCTGCCAGGATCCCGAGCACCGACTGGGCATATGAGAAGGCGACCGCAATGAGCGCCTTGCGCCGACGGCTCATCTGGCTGGCCGGTCCCGGCGTGACGGGAGGTTAGTCACCAGCACCATCGAACGATCGAGGAGTTGTGCAGAGGCAACGGCGGGGCCATTCAGCGTCACTATGGACCGCCGTGTAGCATAGGCGGCTCCGCTTCTCAGCACCGTTCGCGTCTGTGACGTGTCGGCCGAGGTGTCACTTCGGGCAAAACTGCCCCGACCACGCCGACGGCTCTGCGGCGCGTGGACCACGAAACGCCACGGATGTGACGCCCCCTCAAGCGTGCCGATTCGGCTCGCCAAGGTGCTCCGCATAATCCAAGATCCCCAGGGCCGTCACGGACGCAGAAGCGTGCGCGTCGTACTCGGTCCGGGCTGCACGACCAATCTCGGTTCGCAAATCGGGATCATTGAATGCCTCGACCGCGGTCGCAGCGAAAACCTTCCGATCGAGCGGGGCCATCATGCAGACCTCATTCCACGCGATGTCTTCGAGTGTGTGATGCCCCTTGGTCGTGATCACGGCTTGGCCGTGTTGCAACGCCGCCATCACCGTGCCCTTGCGCGCACCGACCCCCTCGGCCAACGGGGCCAGGACCAACGTCGCGAATTGAAGCCAAAGCGAGACCTGTGGAGCTGGGACATAGCCCAGCGCATGAACCCGTGCACCGAGATTCGCGAGCGAAGGACGACGTTGACGAAGCTTTTCGGGGCTCATGCCAACGATGACGAGGCCTGCGTTCCGTTCGACCTTGAGCAGTTCGACGAATGCTTCTTCCACATAGTCGAAGAGCACGCTGTCGTGACCGCTCCCGAAAAATAAGATCGTCGGCTTGGGCACTGGGAAGCCGGCCGCGCTCAAGTCCGCGCCCGGGTCAGCACTAGCAGTGTACGGAATGTTTGAACAAATGCGGATGGTGTGAAAGCGGTTGGCGAGGCTCGGGAGGTGCCGCGCCCATAAGCGCTGGTTACGCAGATTCGAAAAAAGCACTGAATCGAAGCAAACAGTCAACGCGGAGAACTGCGCCGCCTGGACGGCACCCAGTGCAGCGAGTTTTAATTTGCGCTCTCGCCAGAGATCAAATGTGGGGAGGCAGGCTTCGTGCGCTAGCAGGATGGCTTTGCAACGCAGTCGTCTTCGGAGCCCCATGCACCAGTGCGTGAAGGCAGGCGCTACCCCGCCGCTACGCGGGGCGTATCCCAACGGAGTGTAAGCTACTACCACCAGAGCCGGGCCATGAGCAGCGAGCTCGGCGTTCAAACGATCAAAGCCTCGTTCGTGGGGCCTCGAGCAGACCAGGACGTCGTGCCCAGCGGAGCGCAACACGTCCACCATCGCACTCGAATGATCGCTCACTCCGCCGCGGTCCGGCGGATAGTCTGGCGTGACCCACGCAATGCGCATGGGAGCGGCTTGATGGGATCGTGACTGAGGAAGGTAGGGGTCGGCTTGCATGTCGAGAAGATTCATCTCAGGCCGGCGGAGCCAGCTGAGCACGAAAGGCTACCTGGGAATGTGGGCCCATCGAAGAACTCAAACGCCTCACGTGTGGGTCTGTATCATGAGTCGGCTCGTGCCTGAAAGTCGCCGAAAGCGGGACGCGGTCGCCGACGTCGTCACTCTTAGCCACGCCAACCATACGCTATGGCGTGTAAACTTGGAGAAGCTGCGAAGCGAGTCGCGAGCGTCCAAAGCCGACCTCGGCGTGGTGTCGAGCCGCTTGCCCCAGCTGCGCCTGCAGGTCGGGATTGATGACTCGCAGCATGGCCTCGGCCAGCCTCGTAGCGTTCCCCGGCTCGAAGCCAAAGGCGGTGATGCCATCTTCGAAGAGCTCTGCCGCGCCGCCAGCGCGCGCCACAATCACGGGACGAGCGCAGGCCATGGCCTCGATGATCGTCCGGCCAAACGGCTCGGGTTGGGTGCTCGCATGCACGACGACATTCAAGGTTCGGTACACGCGAGCAATATCGTCCTGAAAGGGAACGAGGCCGAATTGCCCCTCGATGCCCGCCGAACGTGCTTGCTCGATGAGCTCGGAAGCGCGAACCTGCGAACCGAGTGTTTCGTAGATAGGACCACCGACCACGTAGAAGCGCAGGGGAAGCTCCGGCCGGGCTTTTCGCAGCAAGCCTGCGGCTTCGATGAACAGGCCATGACCCTTCCAACGCGCGTAGGTCGCGACCAAACCGAAGGCCGTGGTTCCCGGGGCAGTGGGCTCGAGGCCAGCAAGCGTCGCCAGCCAGTCGGGCTCCGCCGCGCCGCCACGGAAGTAGCCGGTATCGACCACGTTGTACACCGTCCGGACATCGGCGCCGGGCGCGATGCTCGCGAAATCCTGCGCGACCGCGTGCGAATTGGCCATGAAGACCGCCCGTCGTCGAATGCGCTGGAGCGCGGGTAATAGTCGTTTCGACGCACGCCGCGTGCCGATGAAATCGTGAAGATGAAACACGAGACGTGTGCGCGCCGGCGTCATCAGGCCCGCAAATAGGTGAGCTTTCATGCCGTTCGTGTGGACGACATCGGGCTTTGCGAGCGTGATGGACTTCCGGAGGCTGGCAAGGAAGCGCAGGACGTCGGGCGCCGCCGAGAACAGGCCGAGCACTGCCCGATTGGAATCGGAACCCGAGCCGCTCTCGCCCAGCGACGAGAGACTGCGGGGCGCCTGGACCACTTGCGTCCGGGCTCCGAGTGCCCGGGCCTTCCCGAGCAGCGGGCCGTCCGCGAGTGCTAGGACGTCGGCCTGCACTCCACCATGTTCATGAAGCGCCGCGACGCAATCGAGCAGGCATCGCTCGGCTCCGCCCAGCTCCGCCGCCGGGCTGACGAACAGTACTCTCATGGCCCCCATTTACACCAAAGCGCGTCCATAATTTTTGATGGTATGGCTACAGGCGAACGAAAAAGGGCATGCCGATTTTCGCGAGTAAGAAATTCGGGCTGTTCGTTGCCAACCAACAAATGTTAGCAGGGGCTATGGCCGTTGGGGCGGTTTTGCGAGCCGATCGCCGTGGAGGTTCCGCGACTTGTCGCCCGCAAGCCGGTTTGTCTTCGGGGCAATCATCGGGGTGTCGGGAGGTCAGCTCTAACCCGAGCGTCGCTCGAAGATTTCGATGGCAAAGACCGCCCAGGAAATCTATCAATAGATCCGGCACACTGAGCGCTTTGATTCGTATTTTCTCCGAACCACCTCCGTACTCGATTCGCGGCCTCTAAAGGAGAGGGACTATGTCGTCGATTGCCTTAATCACCGGATCCTCCGGCTTAATCGGAAGCGAAACTGCGAAGTTCGTCCATGAAAAGGGCATGGACGTGGTTGGCATCGACAACGACCTTCGCCAGTATTTCTTTGGCGCGGACGCTTCCACGGCGTGGAACACGCAGCAACTCACCGGGTCGTTGAAGCGCTTCACGCATCATCCGATCGACA
>Ga0247779_1001300_pt1 | contig 12279 bp, 10 predicted proteins | sample UWRJL221509R5_FD_179925 | JGI IMG/M metagenome (GOLD analysis project Ga0247779, IMG submission 179925) | Plant litter microbial communities from Arlington Agricultural Research Station in Wisconsin, United States - UWRJ-L221-509R-5 | ecosystem: Environmental > Terrestrial > Plant litter >...
CATGCCTTGTCTGATTCCCTCTTTCATATGCTCGGGAATTATAAAAGCAGGTGCATTTTTGGCAATTGAAGCATAAAACAAACAAGCTTGAATGTCTTCTTTTTCTAAAATTGGATGCTGTTTCAGGATTTCTTTTTCAGACATTCCGGTAGACAAGAGTTCGAGCACATCACTGACTAAAAAACGCTGTCCCTTGATGGTTGGTTTACCACCCAGCAGGCCGGGAATAAGCGTTATGCGTTTAAGCAGTTGTTGTTCATCGTGCATAATATAAAATTAGAGAAAAATACTTTATTTACTGTCATTTTAACCGCATTGACGCATTATGGTTAACTTGGCATATGGATTGATAAATCATTATTTGAATGAGACAAAAATTTTATGATACTGCTGTGAAGCAGGAAAAAGTAGTGCTGGTGGGTATTATTACACCCAACGAAACCGAAGCACAAGAAAAAGAATACCTGGAGGAACTGGAGTTTTTAGTGGAGACGGCAGGTGGCCTCACGGTAAAAACTTTTACCCAAAAAATGCTGCGCCCCGAACGTGCCACTTTTGTGGGTACAGGTAAGCTGGAAGAAATAAAAGAATATGTAAAAGCCGAGGAGATCGATATCGTAGTTTTTGATGATGAGCTTTCGCCTTCCCAATTGCGTAATATCGAAAATGAGCTGCAGGTAAAAATACTCGATCGCAGCAACCTGATACTGGACATATTTGCCAATCGCGCGCAAACAGCGCAGGCCAAAGCACAGGTTGAACTGGCACAATTACAATACTTGCTGCCGCGATTAACCCGTTTATGGACGCACTTAGAGCGCCAAAAAGGTGGTATTGGTATGCGCGGACCGGGTGAGTCACAGATCGAGACTGACCGCCGTTTGATCCTGAACAAGATTTCTTTGTTAAAAGAGAAACTAAAGCTGATCGACCGCCAAAATGAGACCCAACGCAAAAACAGGAATCAATTGGTTCGAGTGGCTTTGGTAGGTTATACCAACGTGGGTAAATCCACCATTATGAACATGATCTCCAAATCGGAAGTATTTGCTGAAAATAAGCTGTTCGCTACATTGGATACAACGGTTCGTAAAGTGGTGATAGAAAACTTGCCGTTTTTACTATCCGATACAGTTGGATTTATCCGCAAGTTGCCTCACCATTTGGTGGAATGCTTTAAGTCGACACTGGATGAAGTGCGCGAAGCTGATGTGCTGGTTCACGTAGTTGACGTTTCGCACCCTAATTTCGAGGACCAGATCAGAACCGTGAACGAAACTCTGAAGGATTTGGGCGCCATCGATAAGCAGATGATCACAGTTTTTAATAAGATCGATGCTTACGAACCTTTGCATCATCATCCCGGAGAAGAATCTCACCAAATGACTTTGGAGGATTTTAAACAAAGCTGGATGGCCAAGAATAACAGCCCGGCGATATTTATCTCGGCTCTTAAAAAGGAGAATGTGGACGAATTCCGGGCGATGTTATATGAACGTGTTAAAGCGATACATACGGCGAGATATCCTTATGATAAATTGTTGTATTAACCTATCCTCTTCGTAGAGACGCGATGCATCGCGTCTTGCCTTCGCGTCATTGCGAGGAACGAAGCAATCTCTATGCTATGCAGATCATGGAGCAGATATTTGTTGACGAACGTTCAACAACGAAATTGCGTTCCATTGAATGTCCTAAGTAGAGATTGCTTCGTTCCTCGCAATGACGATTTTGATGAAACATCGCTATTTTGTTAAAAATATCTCCTCCTTTATCTCCGGTATAATATTCTTCTCCTTCGCGGTATCAAAAAGCAGGTTAATAGCTTTTCTACCTTCTTCGCCCAAATCAACAGAATATTTATTTACGTACAGCTCGATATGTTTATACATCACATCCTCACTCATTTCCTGTGCATGTGAGCGGATGAATTCTAACCCGGATTTTGGATTGGCAAAAGCAAACTCAACAGACTTTTTCAGCACCCGGTTGATCTTATGCTGAACATCCAGTGGCAAATTGCGGTTAGCCACAATACCGCCCAACGGAATAGCACAGCCGGTTTGTTTTTCCCAGTAATCGCCCAGGTCAATGATCTTTTTCAGGCCTTTATTTTGGTAGGTGAAGCGGTTTTCGTGGATGATCAGGCCGACATCGACCTTACTGCTTAATACAGCATCTTCTATTTCAGAAAAAACAAGTTCTTGTTTATTGGTAGCATTGGGGAATGCAAGTCCTAACAAAAAGTTGGCTGTAGTGTATTTTCCGGGAATACCTATGGTGAGTGGTGAATGGTCAATAGTGAGTTTTGAACGCAGCACCTCGGGATCATCTTTACAGATCAAAAGCGGTCCAACTCCAAAACCTAAAGCGCTGCCCGAATCCAGCAATACATATTTATCGATCACGTAGGCAAAGGCATGATAACTCAGTTTGGTAATATCCAACTCTCCGCGAAATGCTTTTTGGTTTAGTGTTTCCACATCATCATAAAACACTTCAAATTCCAACCCTTCCGTGTCGATCTTATGGTGGATCAGTGCGTCAAAAATAAAGGTATCGTTAGGGCAGGGCGAGAAGCCGAGTTTCAGTTTCATGTGTTAGTTGTAATAGTTATAAAGGTTGTAGTGGTTGTAAATGTTATAAAAGTGGCAAACGACTACAACTCTTACAACCTCTACAACGTTTTCAACAACTCTACTGCAAAACTATTCAGATTTTTAATAGCAAGCCCTATTTGCCATGCATCGCGGTTACGTTTTTCTACATAATTTGACACTGCCCTGATCTGCAGGCAAGGAACGCCCACCTGTTTGCAAGCATAGAAAAAAGCAGCTCCTTCCATGCTTTCCAGTTGAGGCTGGATGCGGCCTGTTATTTTTTGAATGCTTTGTTCATGACCGTGAACAGTATTCACCGTAATAGCCGATACCTGTTTTAATTGCTGATGGCTATAAGATGACAGGCGCGTATCCGTTTTAAAAACGCTTTCGCCAAACCCTAAAGTTTCTATCGGCAAAAAGGCTTCATCGTCTTCTGATCCTAACTCGGATAATTGGTCTTCTATTACCTCAACCACCTCCCCAAGAGCAATACTGCGGTCAAAGCTTCCGGCAATACCTAAATTAATCACTAAGTCGTATCGATTGGTTGCTAAATGTTTCCCTAAAGCAAAAGAGGTTGCCACCATACCTACTCCTGTTATCAAAAAATCGATGTCTTGATTCTTGACTCCTGACTCTTGACTCTGACTTCCGACTTCGGACTTCAGACTCTCAATTTCGAAAGAAGTAGCAGAAACAACCAATATCCGCATAAATAAATGGCTTTATTTTGACAGCTAAGATAGAACAATGCCCTTGTTTTTGTTTTGTATATTTGCACCAATTATTACTATGATGATATACATGACACGGAAGGAGCACTTTAATGCTGCTCACAGAATGTACCGTGAGGAATGGAGCGAGGAGAAGAATGCAGAGGTATTTGGCAAATGCGCCAATCCGCACTGGCATGGGCACAACTACAACCTGTTTGTAACGGTTAAAGGCGAAGTAACCCATGCAACCGGCTACCTGATCGACCTGAAAGAACTCAAGATCATTATCAATGAGTATGTGATAGAAAAGCTTGACCATAAGAACATCAACCTGGATGTCCCTTTTATGGCTGGTAAAATGGCGTCGACGGAATTACTCTGTATCGAAATATTCAACCAGTTAAAAGCTCCTATCGAAGCCCATAAGGGCGTATTCTTACATTCCATAAAGCTGTACGAAACCGAAAATAATTCAGCCGAGTACTTTGGCGATTAAACCTGACAAATGAGCAAAAAGAATCTTATCCAGGACGACGACGATAATATTGAAGGCTACGTAAAGATCGACAGATATAACCCTGAATTGATCGACAGCCTGAGTACACATTATCACAGCGTTTTAAAGCAAATTGGAGAAAACCCCGAACGTGAAGGATTGCAGAAAACACCTGAAAGGGTGGCAAAAGCTATGCTTTACCTTACCCAGGGTTATGAACTCGATGCTAAAAAGATACTTAAATCGGCCATGTTCAAAGAAGAATACAGCCAGATGGTAGTGGTGAAAGATATCGAAGTATATTCGATGTGCGAGCACCATATGCTGCCTTTCTTCGGCAAAGCTCACGTAGCTTATATACCTAACGGGCATGTAGTTGGCCTAAGCAAAATACCACGCATTGTTGATGTATTCGCGCGCCGATTGCAGGTTCAGGAACGTTTAACCAACGAGATAAGGGACTGCATACAGGATACGTTAAACCCACTGGGCGTAGGGGTGGTGATTGAATGCCGCCATTTATGCATGAGCATGCGCGGCGTACAGAAACAAAATTCGGTTACCACAACTTCTGCATTTACAGGCGAGTTTTTAAAAGAAAAAACCCGCGCAGAGTTTTTAAATTTGATAGCGGCAAAGCTTGGTTAACCAGTTTCGGTGACTAGTAATCAGGAATAAATGCTGATCACTGATCACCGGTTAACTGATCACTATAATGAACAATCACCAATTAACTAATCACTAAATTGAAAGCATATATTTTCCCGGGCCAGGGCGCCCAGTTTGTAGGTATGGGTAAGGATCTTTACGAAAGATCAGAAGAAGCCCGTGCATTATTCGAAAAAGCAAATGAGATTTTAGGTTTCCGCATTACCGACATCATGTTTAGCGGTACCGACGAGGACCTTAAACAAACCAAAGTAACACAGCCTGCCATCTTTTTACATTCGGTGATCCTGGCTAAAGTATTGGGTGATGATTTTAAACCTGAAATGGCAGCTGGACACTCTTTGGGTGAATTCTCAGCGCTAGTATCTGCCGGAGCATTATCATTTGAAGACGGATTGCGCTTGGTAGCTGCACGTGCCAATGCCATGCAAAAAGCCTGCGAAATTCAGCCATCAACTATGGCAGCTATTTTAGGCCTGGATGATTTTACTGTGGAAGATATTTGTCACCAGTTAACTGATATTGTAGTTCCTGCTAATTACAATTGTCCGGGTCAATTGGTTATCTCCGGTACTATTGCCGGTGTAGATGCAGCTTGTGAAAAGCTGACTGCAGCTGGCGCAAAACGTGCCCTTAAACTGAACGTCGGCGGAGCTTTCCACTCACCGTTGATGGAATCAGCACGTGTTGAGTTAGAACATGCCATCGTTAATACCGAGATTAAAGAACCAATTTGCCCGATCTATCAGAACATTGATGCCAAACCATACACTGATCCGGCTAAGATCAAGCATAACCTGATCGCACAGCTCACAGGACCTGTTCGTTGGACACAAACCGTGATGCACATGATCGAAGATGGTGCTACCTCATTTACCGAAGTAGGCCCCGGAAATGTGTTGCAGGGGTTGGTAAAGAAGGTTGACAGGGCCATGCCGACCAGCAGCGCGGCCTTACCGCAGGAATAAACTAAAAAATTAAATATTAAAAGCCATCCCAAACAGGATGGCTTTCTTTTTTGTATTGTATCTTTACGTTACCTTGTTAGCAGTTTACCATCTTGACGACATCTGCCAAAATACGATTGTTACTGGCGCTCCTATTCGCCAGCTTATTACTTACGGCAATTATTGTCCAGAAAACCTACACCCCAAGAAATAATCTTTATCAAACAGGGCAAACGCTCGAAGATAACCTTCGCAAAAAGGAAACCATTGTAAAAACCTTTCTTGATGACAAGCAAAATTTCGACAGGCTAAAAACTCTTGGAAACGACGAACAGGAGGGCCTGAAGATAATCAAGCAGTTTACTACGGACGAGAACATCTGGGTACTCACCTATAAAGATAATCACCTTACATTCTGGAGTGGGGTTAAAATGATACCCGTGCGACCGGCTAACATTCGTAATGGCTACTCATTTGTGCAAGGGACTAATGGGTATTACGATGTCATCAAAAAAACCGAGGGCAACTTTTACGCGATCTTCTTTATCCCTGTAAAGATCAACTATCACGTTCAGAACCAATATCTGCATAACACTTTCGCGAAGAACTTATTGAAAGATAACAATATTGAAATTGCCGATTTTACAGACAAAAACATTTACGATATACACAGCCTGGATAATACCCTGTTATTTTCAGTCAAGGTAAAGGGCAATGAGGTTGGTCATAAGTTCTTCTATTTTGAAGTGGTGCTATGGGTGCTGTGCGCTTTTGTATTGTTCCTGTTGGTGCACAGCATATGCAATTATATAGCGCTCAAAGGATACGTCTATTTATCCTTCCTGATGCTGGCCTCCTTTATCATCCTGTTGCGTATCATGAACCTGCATTACGGGTGGCCGGGTTTCTCTCATCAGCCCGAAATTTTTGATCCCCAATATTATCATTCAAGCCCTCTGTTCCCATCACTGGGTGATTTTTGCATCAATATCTTGTACTGTACCTGGTTCGCCACATTTGTTTTTCGGCATAAGGACAAGATATTGACCAATGTGTACAACAGGTTTATTGGTTACTTCCTGGTTATTGTCTTTGTGCTGATGCTCGATATCAGTTCAACTGCGCTTTTACGCTTGTTTTACGGACTGGTCAGGTATTCTAATATCAATTTTGATGTCAACAATGTGCTTAACCTGTCGGGCTTTAGTATGCTTGGCGTATTAATGCTATGTTTTAGTTTTCTGATATTTTATTTGCTCACGGAAGTCGTTCTTACTATTTGCAGCAGGCTGGTCGTTCCGGTATCGCACCAGGTAGCCATCTTATTGATCAGCATGGTGGCCTGCACCATTATGGCTGCATACCAGGACCAGGAGTTTAGCGTGTTTTATATTTTCTGGGCGATATGGGTGGTCTTAAGGGGTTACGGCTACCGGTTTGACAAGGGTAAGATAACTGCCACATCATTGATTATTATTGTTTTGCTATGCGCAGTGTTGTCGGCCATTAAGCTCAACCATTTCCAGGCGATCAAAGAGAAAGAAACCCGCAAAGAATTGGTAAAGCAATTAGAGGCACCGAACGACCCTGTAGCCAATAATATGTTTAAGGACATCGATAAGCGTATAGTTAACGACCCTGCTATACAGCGATATTTTATCGACACCGTTCACAATACCCTCACCGGGTTAGCCGACCATATACAACGCACCTATTTTGACGGCTACCTGGGAAAATATGAATTTAAAATCCACGAATACGATAAAAGGGGGGGAGCTATAGGAGATAAAGCTTACGAACTGGACATGTTTAAAGACATGATCAAATTTGATTCGTTCTTTAAAGAATCCGATCACTTCTATCGCAATATAGGCACATTGGGCGTATTGAAATACCTCGCGTTGATACCTATTTTTAAAGGTGAGATTAACGTCGGCACTATTGTTGTCGAACTGGAGTCGAAATTCCTGCATGGCGAAAACTCGTTCCCGGCCTTGCTTATCGATGGCACCTATAAATCAAATGATCTTTTTAAAGATTATTCCTACGCCTTTTACCAGGACAATAAATTGTTCAGCCAGAACGGGCATTATGTTTACAGCCTCACAAACCACGATTTGAAAGGCAAGCTGAAAGAGTACATTTTCACTAATACCAGGGCATCGGAATCAGAACGGTTTGGCGTATTAAAAGGATACAGCCATCTTATTTATGAGCCGTCGCAGCGCAAATTGATTGTTGTAAGTAAGGAAAATGATATTCTCATCAATACCATCACTTCTATCACATTCTTCTTTATCGTATTCCTGGTATTTGCAGCTGTTTGCATCACCATCAGGTGGTTATGGGCACGCGTTAGGATAATGTACATTAAAGACAACTACCTGCATTGGGTGCTCCAGCTGAACTTCGATAAGATACTCTACAAAACACGCATCCAGTTATCGATAGTATTCACAGTAGTGGTAACGCTTATTATGGTGGGTATTATCACTTATCTGTCTATTGTCGATCAGTATAATGCCCAACAGGAACAAACCATAAGCGAGAAAATATCGCACATTGCGAAAGCATTTGAAAGTAGCAACCTCCTTTCTGAGGCATTCAACAAAAACTCGATTGAAAGCTTTCAGCTCAGGTTCAATGAGTTTGCAAAAACTTATTCGGCTGACCTTACCCTTTTTAACACCAGCGGCGCTGAGTTGATGTCGACCCAACCCAAACTGTATGATTATGGTCTGCTCGCTCCGCGGATAAATGCCAAAGCATATATTTTCCTTAATAAACTGCAAAAATCTGAGTACATCCATAATGAGATAATTGGGGAGCTCAACTACAAAGCAGCTTATGTTCCGATCAAAGATGCCAAGCGTACATTAGGTTATTTACAGTTGCCTTATTTCTCTAACGAGGCCGATTATAAACAGCGCGCGGGCTCCTTGCTAAACGCGATGATCAATGTTTACGCGCTAATTTTTATTGCAATCGGTTTGCTGGCTGTATTTATAGCCCGGCAGATCACCAATCCCCTAACCATCATCCAAAATAGCCTGAGCCGGACGATCTACGGGCAAAAGAACGAGCCTATCAAATGGCAGCGTAATGACGAGATCGGCGCACTTATCACTGAGTATAATACAATGATTGCTGCCCTTGAGCAAAGCGCTCAAAAGCTGGCCCAATCGGAAAGAGAAAGTGCATGGCGCGAGATGGCCAAACAAGTGGCACACGAGATCAAAAATCCGCTTACGCCATTGAAATTGGGTTTGCAACTGCTTGAAAAATCATGGAAGGATAAAGACCCGAAATTTGACCAGAAATTTGAGCGCTTCAGCAAATCATTTGTCGAGCAGATAGAGAGTTTATCATCCATTGCATCGGAATTCTCTGCATTCGCAAAAATGCCGGATACACGTATTGTGCGCATGGACATTTTTGAAGCGCTAAGCCAGGCGGTCACCATTTTTAAACAGATGGATAATCTGCGGATAGTTTTTAACCCGCCGGAAAATCAATTCTTTATCAATGCCGACAGGGACCAGTTGCTCAGATGTTTTAATAACCTATTGAAGAATGCAATAGAAGCTATTCCGCAGGACAGGCAGGGGCTGATAGAGATCAATTACCTCATCACCAGCAAAAACATCCTGCTAAGTGTAAAGGATAATGGCAACGGTATTCCCGATAACCTGCGGGAGAAAATATTTGAGCCGAACTTTACTACCAAAAGTTCAGGGACCGGTCTTGGCCTCGCATTCGTAAAAAACTCCATTGAAAATGCAGGTGGCAAAGTATGGTTTGAAACTACGATTGGCTCCGGAACAACTTTCTACTTCAGTCTGCCGGAATCATCATAAATATACTCCCCGGCTAGAATTATAAAGATCATATATTTACCTGTCAAAACACCAATTATGCCAACCGAATTAAAACGATGCACCTGGCCCGGAACCGACGAGCTTTACTTAAAATATCACGACGAAGAATGGGGCAAAGAAGTTCACGACGATAAAAAACTGTTTGAGTTTTTGATACTTGAATCAGCCCAGGCGGGTTTAAGCTGGATCACCATATTGCGCAGGCGCGAGGGTTACCGCAAAGCATTTGCTGACTTTGATGTAAAAAAGGTAGCAGCATTTACCGACAAAGATGTAGAGCACTTGATGCAGGATACGGGCATTATCCGCAATAGACTAAAAATACTGTCGGCAATTACCAATGCTCAAAAGTTTATTGAAGTACAAAAGGAGTTTGGTTCATTTGATAAATACCTGTACAGCTTTATGCCCAATGGAAAGCCAATCGTCAATCACACCAATATAATTCCTGCATGCACACCGATATCCGATGCGATAAGCAAGGACATGAAAAAGCGTGGCTTTAAATTTTTCGGCACCACTATCTGTTATGCGCATATGCAAGCCACCGGCATGGTAAACGATCATTTGCGTGATTGCAGTTTTAAGTAATGAGAGATTTCCCCGATGTGTATTAGTTGGTTACTTTAACCGAATTTGCACTAATGAAGGCCGCAATGTAGCTTTTCACAGCGGCTTGTTTTACCGGATCGCTGATCAATTGATCGAGTGGTAGTAGAGGATCTCTGCCAAAACCCATGAATGCGGCGTTGTCGGCGGTTACGGTGTTGCTCCAATCAACTGCACTGAGAAAAGTAAATTTAGGATATTTAACTACCTGGAATTTGCTTAAGTCGCCCCCTACCACATGGTAAGCAATTGCAGGCGAATGAACGGATGCTAATACAGCACTGTCAACCGGATCTAATTCGCCGGTTGAAAAACCAAAAATTCTTTTTACAGCAAATCGTAAACCCTCAATGGCTGGTTTACGACGGTCGGTCAAACTGGTTTCGGCACGATACAAGGCATGCATAGTGCCGCCAAATTGCATTGAAGTTAATACGTGAGTGCCATATTTATTTACCAGCGCTTCGGCGCTTAACGTTGCGACATCCTGTTTGAAGGTAGCCGTAAGATAATTTTTTACCAAATCAAGATTAACATCCATGGCGAGCCTTTTCATTACAATGGTGATGGAAAGGCTGCTGTAAAAATACTTTCCAGAAAGCGCATCAGCATTAGTGAAATAATCGGTAATAGAGCCTCTGAAAACCTTTAGCCCGGTTGTTTCGGTCAGCCCGGATGATAGGCTCGATGAGAAATCTTCTGCGTCATTAGCATACACGATCGGATCAGATCCCATGGTTGAATGTGACAAGCCAAACCGGTCCGGATTATCATGAAGGAAAGCATCTGCATCGATCACTTTTGCCCGCACGGAGCTGCTATCAGCGTATGCGCCATTCACATCGTAACCAAAGCCCAATAAACTATAATCCGGACTTCCGTCGGCGGCAGATATAGTTGTTTTGATGTGTGTTTGGTTTATTAAAACACTGGTATCTATTTTAACAGAGGATGTTTTTACAGTCGGATAGTCTGATTTTTTACAAGAGAATGCAGCAATGGCAACAATTGGAATTAGAAAGAAGATGTTTTTCACAAATGACAAGATTTTGGATTTCGACACGAAAGTAAACTAATAGTTTAATTATAACAATAAGCATTAAAAAATCTTCATGATAATAATTAGGCCGATAAGACAAAATGAGTATAGAAGCCTTAATTTTGCCTACTTTTATTTTTATAAACTTTTAAAGCTGATATTGTTTGTGAATCAAAAAAATATCAGTGCAATCATCATAATATGAAAAAACTCTTTCTCCTAGATGGTATGGCCCTTATTTACCGGGCACATTTTGCATTAAGTAAAGCTCCGCGTTTTACATCGGGTGGCCTGAATACCTCGGCGATGCTGGGTTTCACCAATACCCTGCTCGAGGTGCTGAGGAAAGAGAAACCCACACATATGGCCGTAGTGTTTGATACCGAAGCTCCTACTGAGCGCCATACAGAGTTTGAGCAATATAAAGCACAGCGCGAAGCGATGCCTGAGGACCTTTCGGCGGCTATACCATATATCTATAAGATCATCCTGGGATTCAACATACCGGTTATTACTTCTGATGGTTACGAGGCTGATGATATCATTGGCACACTCGCCAAAAAAGCGGAAGTGAAGGGCTACGACGTGTACTGCATGACACCGGATAAAGACTTCGCTCAGCTGGTTTCGGAGAAGATCAAAATATATAAACCTGCACGCCTTGGAAACGAGATGGAAATTATGGGCGTAAAGGAAGTGCTGGCAAAATGGGAAGTGGAACGCGTAGAACAGGTGATAGACATCCTGGGTTTGTGGGGAGATGCAGTTGATAATATTCCGGGTATACCGGGCATAGGTGAGAAAACCGCCAAGCTGCTTATCAAACAATATGGTTCTGTTGAAAATATCATTGCGAACAGTCATGAGCTAAAAGGCAAGCAACGTGAAAACGTAGAGCAATTTGCTGAACAAGGGTTACTTTCTAAGCGACTAGCTACCATCAACCTGAATGCACCAGTCGAGCTGGATGAAGCCGGACTTGAAATATGTGCACCAAGTAAAGACTTGTTAGAACCTTTATTTGCCGAACTGGAATTCAGAACATTAGGCAAACGTGTATTTGGTGAAGATTTCAGCATTACTGAAATGAAGGCTGTCAGTATACAGACTGACCTTTTTGGAGACCCGGTACCGGATGCACGGCCGGTAACTATGCAGGTGGAGATCACCGATATAGATGAGCCTTCCGTTGTTCCGGGTAAAAACATCAGCAATACGCCTCATGAATATTACCTGGTGGATACTGCCGAAAAACGTGCTGAACTGATCAATACGCTGAAACAGCAAAAAAGCATCTGCTTTGATACCGAAACTACCGGCAC